>MDSX01059336.1_pt1 | contig 10833 bp, 8 predicted proteins | sample 811141 | NCBI WGS metagenome assembly MDSX01 (sample SAMN05326642, study PRJNA326480) | marine metagenome | isolation source: seawater | place: Atlantic Ocean: South East | collected 2010
ATTTAGTTGTGAAATTTGGTGATCATAGTTATTCAGCAGGACCAAAATAGGAGTTTAAAAAACAATGGCCGAATTTAGATTAGGTAGACTTAAGTTTAATTGGAGAGGTAATTGGAGCACTAGTACTGCTTATGTCATAGATGACATTGTAAAGTTTGGTGCTAATACTTATGTCTGTACTACAAACCATACATCCGTTTCTAATGAACAGCAGTGGTATGGAACTGATTTAAGTAATTGGTCATTACACGTAGAAGGAATTACTAATAGGGGAGAATGGCAGTCGGGTCAATATTATAAGCTTAACGATATAATAAAGTATGGTAATACTCAATATAGAGTAACTACAGGATTCTCAACGACAGGATTCTCTACCTCTAATATGGTGGAGTATCTTCAATCATTTAACTATGAAGATACGTGGAGCTCTGCAACAGAGTATCAGACTGGTGACGTTGTAGCGTATGGTGGATATACTTATACTGCTACAAGTATTAATACTAATAAAATACCTCCATATAATTTAACTGGTGATTGGGACATTCTAACTACAGGATTTAGTGCAGTTGGTATATGGACTGGAACAACAAATTATACGCAAGGTGATGTTTCTCAGTTTGGTGGTGGATCTTTTGTAGCAATTACAACAAGCTACAATAACGAACCAACAGATAGTACTAAGTGGAAGAAAATTGTAGATGGTGTTAAATGGTCTGGTGAATGGCAAAGTACTATAACCTATCAAAAAGGTGAAGCAGTAAAGAGATTATCTAGTAGTTACATTGGTGTTGCAACTTCAGGTAATATAAATCAAGACCCAAGCACTGATAGTTCTGGTACTTATTGGAACTCTCTAGTTGAGGGTGCTGCCAATAATGTAATGACCACTCAAGGTGATATGGTCTATTACACCACTGGTGCAGCAAGACTACCTAAAGGAAATAATGGTCAAGTTCTCGCAATGAGATCTGATGGTGTACCTAATTGGGAAAATAATAGTACTACACATCCAGTTTACTATGTAACAGAAGAAGGAAGTGATACTAATGATGGTTCAAACATTAGTAGATCATTTGCATCTATTAAATATGCTTGTGGTATAGCAACTGGACCTGCTACTGTATATGTAAAAGCAGGTACTTATGTAGAAGATCTTCCTATAGTTGTACCAGATGGAGTATCAATTGTTGGAGATAACTTAAGAACATCTAAAATTACTCCAAATAAAGGAGCAGATTCTCATTATCAGATAATTACTCTTAATAGTGCTCCTGATGCTGCATATACTCCTACTGCAGGAACTACATATGATCCTGTAAGTGGTGATTTAGTTCTTAGAATAGGACCTCATACCTTCAGTACGAAGGATTATATTAGAATTGCTGATAACTCATTAACATTCACCTGTAATTACAATGGTGATTCTAATAGTACTCAGAAAACATATCCAAGACCTACTGGTGCAACAGGCGGTTCTACCAACGGTAGTGATTATGTTCAAGGTAAGGATATACAAATTCTTTCAGTGACTCATGATACTATTACTGTAAATGTTAATGGTGGTTATGGTGCTATTACTGATACTAGTACTCATAACTTTGTAAATTCTGTTAGTGGATCAATTACAAAACCATCTACTTCACCAGTTTCATATGGTTCTACTATGAGAAACGGTGCTGGAAATAAAGTTTGTAGTGTATTGGATTCAGATTACTCTGAGAAGATAATTCATATTCGTCCAACAATTGGTGGATTATGGACAACAAGTGATACTTGGGAAAATGGATCTGCAGATATATCAATTACTAATGTAGAGACATTAAAGAATGAAAATTCTGTAATGTTCTTCTTAGGTAATGCAACGATGCTTAAAGACCTCCTAATGGATGGTATGACAGGATTTGTTAAAGCTGGTGTTGCTTTAACTGAAACTGGATCTATTGCTGGTACTGACTTAACTAGTAATAATCTTTTTCCAGATTTAGTTGGAACTACTATAACTGGAGTAGGTGTTTCGGAAGGAACTAAAGTTACTAACTTTATAAGCTCTACAAAGGTTGAAGTCAATTTATCTCAATCAGTAAGTACAACTGATCTTACTTACACTGCATCTCCAGATGATCCTAATAATGCGATTACTAGAGGTGTGTTTGTTCAGATGAACCCCGAAAGTCCTATTAAAAAGTCTCCTTATGTTTCTAACTGTTCTGCACAGAGTGTAGGTGGTGTGGGTGCAATTGTTGATGGTGGTGTTCATAGACAATTCAGGGATGATTCCAATACTCCATCTAATAAATCTATTGTGTTTGACTCATTTACAAACACACATGATAATGGAATGGGATTCTGGGTAACTGATGGTGGTGCTTCTGAGATGGTTTCATCTTTCACTTACTATGCTCATATCTCTTACGCTGCTACTCGTGGTGGTAGAATTAGATCTCTTGCTGGAAACAGTTCTTGGGGTACTTATGGAGTTATAAGCTCTGGATTCAGTCCACTTGAAAAGGCAAGAGAGGGTACTATAGAAGGATTGGTTCTTGAGTATGATCCAGAAACTAGAAATGGGAACAATACAGGAACTGATTTCTCTCTTAATGAAAGAATTAAAGGGGCAACTTCTGGTGCAATTGGTTATATTAATTCCATTCAAGGACCTAAGAAAGAACAGATTTATTATTCACCTATTACAGAAGGACCTGCAGGAGTTGGAACTGGATTTGCTGCTGGTGAATTAATTACAGCAGTCTCTACTGGAACTACTGCAATATTGATTAATAATACTGATGCTAATAGGGGTCAATCTGGATTCACTATTGTTGCTTCTGGATTAGGGACATCACCAACATTAGAACCAAATGGATCTATTGAGTTTGTCAGTGGAGCTGGTAATGGTGGTTATAATAGTGAGAATATTACTGGTGCTGATGCATTTACCTTTGTGGTTTCTGGTGTTAGTCAAGTAGGTTCGGATGGTCGTGGAACTGTTAACATCACTAGAGGACAATGGACTACAACAGGTGCTGCACATACTGGAGGCAGTACAAATATTTACAGATATCCTAATAAAGGAAATACTGCAACATTCCTTGTTCCTGCAAGTAGTACAGATACGAGTTGGAGTGTTAGTACTATAAGTGGATTCAGTCCTGGCGAGTACTTATTAACACCAACTGGTGAATTAACTAAGATTATAAGTCTTGATAGTGCAAATACCTTAACAGTTACTAGAGAACAAGATGGTGCTGGTATTGCAACCAGTTATGTAATCGGACAAACTCTTACTGCAATTGGTGCATCTACTCTGATTAATAATGCTGAAATATTTAAAGATATTACAGGAGTTTCTACATCAGTTAGAGTAACAACTGCTGCTTCTTTCTGGGATGCTAAAGATGATTATATTAAAGTAGATAATGAGTTCATTAAGTTATCTGGTGTTACTACTGATACTACTGGTCGTACTACATTAACTCTTGTTGAAGAAAAAGCTGCTAAAGCATTTGATGAGCAGGAGTTTAAGATTCGTTATATCTTTAGTCAAACAAGATTGACGGGTCATGATTTCTTACAAGTAGGTACTGGTGGAACTGCCACAACTAATTGGCCATCTGTACCAACACAGGATCCTGTTCAATCTCAAGAAGTTAGTGAGAACTTCCCAGGTAGGGTATTCTATGTTTCTACTGACCAAGAAGGTAACTTCAGGGTTGGTAAGTACTTCCGTGTTAACCAGGCAACTGGTGCGGCAACCTTGAACGCTAGTGCATTCGATCTATCTGGTTTAACATCTATTAGATTGGGTTCAATTGGTGCTCAGTTGGGTGCTTCTATTAATGAGTTCTCTACTGACGGTACATTATCACAAAATAGTAACGATAAAGTTCCTACACAAGCTGCTGTTAGAACATATGTTGGTACTAGAGATGCAGAACATCTAGTAATGGCACAAAATCATGCCACTGCTGGATTAGCAACTGAAAGATCACATACCACTTCTGGTATTGCTACTGCTAAATTCCAAGGAGAAGTTAACGCTTACTTCGTTGGTCAAAGTTGATCTTAATTTAATTATTATAAATAATACAAGAAAAGGAACAGATTAAAAAATGGCATCTGGAATTCTAGGCCAAGTATCATTGGCTTCTACAACTAATACCACAATCTATACAGTTCCTGGATCTACACTTTCTGTTGTAAATATTAACATACTTAATAGAAATCCAAGTGGTGTCGCAAATGTTAGAGTTGCTATTAGCACTCAAACTACTCCGACTGATAAGGATTATATTGAATATGATACTATAATTCCTGCTAGAGGAATTCTGGAAAGAACAGCAATTGCTTTAGATACAGGGAAAAACGTCGTTGCATATGCATCCACTAGTACATGTACTGTGAATGTTTATGGACTTGAACAATCAGTATAACGGGGTTAAATAAATGGGAAGATTTCTCGGTAGTAGTATAAACAAAGGATCTGGTGGTGGCGGTGGATCCGTAGTGATGGAGGAGTTTACTAGATCATCTGGTATAACTACCAACGCAGATAATGATGTAACTCAAATTACTCTTGGGGATACCCAGTACAAGAATGTTGCATATAACACAGTAGGTTTGATAACATCGTTTACTGAATCTATAAATGGTTCAGATAAGTCGTGGGAAATAGATTATAACACTACCACTTGGTTAGCTAATTCAATCACCGAGGTATAATAAAATGGCAGCAGATGTATTAGCTTTTAATGCTATTCAAGAGGTTAATGAGGAACTAAGAGCTCAGATTGCTGAAGTTAAAGCCTCAATCACTGCTAATGAAGCAAGTGCTGGTAGCGGTGGAGGTGAGACTGACCTTCAGAAAAAAATTAGATTAGGTTTTAAACAGAATCCACATTATTTTGGTTGCTTGATACCAAAACAACCTGCAGAAGGTGGTGACTTTAATAATGGTATACAGATATGTAATAATGCAGGTAATTATTGGAGATGTGGTCAAGGTTGTACTTGGACTGTTCCAAGTGGCGTAACTTGTGCTAGATTCCAAATATGGGGACCAGGATCAACTTCTGGATCTTCATGTTGTTGTGGTGTGGGAATGCCTGGTACATCAGGAGCATATGCATCTGTTATTATTCCTGTTCAATCAGGGCAGCAATATACTATGTGTGCTGGTTGTGCTTACTGTTGTTATGTTTGTTTTGCTAATGTTCAGCCAGGAGCTACTAGCTATGTTCAAGGAAGTGGATTAAATAACTTCTGTGCTATGGGTGGTGATAACTGCTATTGTGCTATGGTTAAACACTATGGTGTTTGTGCTGGATTAACTTGTACATTTAACCAGTTCTGGTGCTGTCAGTTTATGGGATTATGTCCTATTCAGCAAAATGACTTGTGCTTATGTGATAGTATTCCTGCTGCTAACTGGGGTTATGGAAGAGCACATAATAGGATGCAATGTCCAATGATTTATAATGAGAACGTTAAGTTCTACGGATCTGCAACACAAGGTGATGTGTATGGATACAATGGAATGTATAGTCAATATCATGTAAGAAATGGATTGGGTTGGCAAGTTAAGTACCCACCAGTATATGGTTGGGCAGGATGTTATGATAATGGATCTTGTTCTTGTGAAACTGAAGGATGTTGTATTTGGAACTCTGGATGTTGCCGTAAAGCAGAATATGGATACAGATATGTACCTAGTGGTCCAGGAGCACTTTCAATGAAGTGTGGTGGTCATACCAATGATCCATTTGGTGATTCAGGTAGAATGGGTCATGCATGTGTATCTTGGAAATCTTGATTATGAATAATTGTATAAATATTCTAGAGGATGAGTTAAGAAGATGATCTCGACATTCACATTTAATATTCCAGTAGAACAATACGTCGCAGGTATAGGAACAACAACCGCAAGTTTTACTTACGATGGTCCTGACACTATAGACTATGTTACAACAGGTTCTGGTGAGTTGAAAGAAGTTGGAATCGAATCCGACTATGTAGTAGAAGTGCCCGATATCAAAAAGACTTTGAATTGTGGTATTGCTAGTCATCTTCCATATTGTTATTACTTTATGGATACTGTGAATGATGATTACGAACCTACACGTACAACTAAAGATGTCACTATGGAAAATGGTGATATTTATAAGGAAGTTGTAAATCCAGACATAAATGATCATTTTAATGTTAGATATAATCCTGCATCTAAATGGTTTTATTTTGAGCAAATAACTATGCCTCAGAATAATATACACGCTGATAAAGCACAAGATCGTAAAGAATGGATTACTCCATACAAATCTGAAACTTATAAATCATTTACTACCGCAGTAAAGAATGATCTACAAACTTATATTGATGCTTTAGATACTTTTATTGCTGCAAATGGAAACCAGAAGGGTTGGAAGTACACTACTAAACCAGTAGTAGGTACAATGCCTAAACTACCTGCCACAGTGAAACAGGCTATTGATGAACTGCCTAATAACCATGAATTACATGTTAACACGCTAGATCTAGAGGAGGGAATCTAACACAATGGATGTATTACAGTACAGTGCCTTTAATCAGCAAGTTGCACTAAGAAAAGAATTAAGAGAGCAAGAGAATTGCTTTAAGAATCTCACCAATCCTGGTAGTAGTAGTGGTGGCGGTGGTGAACCTGGAATGATTAAATGGTTATGTGAAATCGAACCATGTCTTAGGCAGTATCCATTCGTTGATTGCGATGCTACTAATAATAACTGTCCTTGTTTTTGGAATTGTATACCAACAGGAAGTGGATGGACTGGTGGATTTAAAGTTTGTGATACTAGTGGATATTATCGTTGTGGTAGTCAATGTAACTGGACTGTTCCTTCTGGTGTAAACTGTGTAAGATTCCAATTATGGGGATCTGGTGGTACTTCAGGTGGTGGACACCAATGTAGCGGTGCTCCGTGGGGAGAGACAGGTGCTTATGCATCAGTTATAATGAAAACATGCCCCAACTGGACATATTGTTTATGTGGTGGTTGTGCTTATTGTTGTTATCCTTCTACGACTAGTCAAGGTAGAATACAAGGATGTCCTTCTTGGGTTAATGGGTGTGGATTATGTGCTTTCTGTGCAGAAGGTGGTGGTGGAAGTTTGATGAATTGGAATGCTTCTATAGGTAAGGGTAGACCATTTAGAACAGGAACTGTTTGTTGTATGGATAGTGGGTCTTGTATTTGCCGAGAAGGAACTTATTATTGTATGGATAACAGTTGTGCAATTTGTAAAGGACCTATTGAACATGTAGGTGGTGCAAACTATAATGGATGTATCTGGGCTACTTCTGCTATGAATGATGGCACTGGAGAAAAAGTTCCAGAAGATGGTAATGGTATTGTATGGGGTATTCGTGGTATTTGGCCTTCATGGTGTTATGATACAAACCATTATGGATGGGGTGTTCACCCTCCAATATATGGATTTGAGAACTGTACTAGATGTTGTTTCCAGTGGACTTCGGGAACTTGTTGTGGATGTTATTGTTCCGCATGGTATAGTAGTTGTCTAAGAGTACCAGGAGCAGGTGGATGGCCTAATATTACTATGGGTGATAACCGTAGTGGTTGTGGTGATGCTGGTGGTATGGGTATGGTCTGTGTATCTTACAAGTAAAGTAGAATAATATTTAAAAGTAAAATTAAAACCCTTGACTTATTCGGTTGAGGGTTTTATAATGTGTAGTATAATCATTACCTAACATTCTTTATTTGGTTGACTATATACTGAACCGATGGTATAATATTAAACATTGAGGTTTGACTTGAATGAATAAGGCTTTTTTTATTAATGGTGGAGCAGGGCGTGTGCTTTGCTCTATGCCAGGTTTAGAGAAATATGCAAAAACACACGATGATTTTGTCATCGTATCTGAGTCATGGACAGAGTTGTACATGACTAATAAGACACTTAGAGATCATGTATATGTTGGTTGGCAAAAAGATCTTTTTAGAGATAAGTTAAGAGATAAAAAAATAGTTTCACTAGAACCCTATAGGATAAATCAATATTATAATCAGGAGTGTAATCTCATTCAAGCTTTCGATATGGAGATTAATGATCTTGATGAAGTTCCAGAATCAGGTGAAATCAATGTTGACCTTAGTAAAGAAGAACAGATAATTGGATACAGTCTTGCAAATGAAGTTAGACAGGTAACAGGTAAAGATAAGGTAGTTGTCTTTCAACCTTTCGGTCAAAGTGTTAAAAATGAATCTAATTTCGTTTATGATACTAGTGGTAGAAGTTTTGAGATGACTAATACTGTTGAACTCATAGAACAATTAAGTAAAAATTATGCTATCATAATGATGACCCAATTAGAGATTCCTAGTTGGCAGGAAATGGGTGTTGCTATGCCCAAAGATATGAATCTTAATCAGTGGATGGGTGTTATAAATGCTTCTGATTATTTCTTAGGATGTGATAGTGTTGGACAACATATGGCACATGCTATGGGAAAACCTGCTACTGTTGTTATAGGATCTACTTTTCCAGAGAATATAACATATCCTGGAAACAAAAAGTTCACTGTTCTTGATAATGGTCAGGGTAAAAGAAGATATCAACCTATTAGAATAACACAAGATGAATGTTCGGATAGAAATAATGAGGACTTGATGGTAATTGATAATGATATGATTAAAAAAATTATTAAATCTATTAAGGATAAAATAGGTGTTAGTAAAATGTCAAACACTAAATCTGAATCAAAAACACTACCAAAATTAGATATGAAACCTTTAAGTTCTAAACCATTTGATAGTGGTTTTAGTTTTGATAGTAAAAAATCATCTGGTAAAAAGAAAAAACCAATTGATGAACTATTAGATCTAGAAGTAACTAAGACTAAGTGAGGAATTGATTAAAATGAAGAACTATGTTATCTTATCTGTTGCTCGTGGGCATAATGGAAGTGCAACCTTAATGGTTGATGGTGAAATTGTATGGTATGTTGAAGAAGAAAGATTAAGTCGTAGAAAGTATGATGGATCTCCTCTTCTAGCAATGCAAAAAGCATTAGAGTTTGTTGATCATATTGATGAGTTAATTATATGTCATACTCATAGGCATGGTCCTGAAATGGATTGGACTTGTGAAGATATGTACGAAGGATGGATAAGAAAACTTAGTAGATCAAAGTTTCGTCCAAAAGTAACAATGATTGATACTACACATCATAAGTTACACGCAACTACTGCATTTATAAACTCTGGTTTTGAATCTGCTGCTTGTGTTGTTGCTGATGGTGCTGGAAGTTTTTTAAAAACTGATGAGAATGTCTGTCCATCGACTGTGTTTGAGTTTGAATCTATATTTAAAGCATCTTATCCTTTAGATTTTGAGGTTCTTTATAAGCATTATGGTACTGATCATCCAGTTGGGGTGAGGGAGATTGGTTCAGGTAAAACTGATGAGGATAAAAATGCTGAACTTATTCTTACAGAATATCCAGGACTTACAAAATGTTATGAGTCTGTAACTGAGTTTTGTGGTTTTTCTTCAATTGAAGCTGGAAAAACAATGGGTCTTTCTCCTTATGGAAAACCTAATGATTTAATTCCTCCTATGATTAGAGATGGGTGGGGTAATAGAGATATGTTTGTTCCTAATTATCCTAATAATTCAACAGTTAATATTTTTAAATATCCAGAGTTAAAGAAAGATTATGAATCCCATAAGCAGGGTACATATACTGAATTGCAAAAAGATATGGCTTATGCAGTTCAAAAAGAAACTGAAGAAGCAATGATTAATATAATTCGCAAGGCACATGAGATGTCTGGAGAGAAAAATATTGTCATTTCTGGTGGGTATGGTTTGAATTGTGTTGCTAACTATAAGTATTTGAAAGCGTTTCCCGATCTTAATATTTACTGTGAACCAATTTCACATGATGGTGGTACGTCTGTGGGTGGTGCTTACTATGCTTTAGATAAGTTTACTAAGTTAACTAAACCTCCCCTTAAAAAACAAAGAGAGACTTGTTATTACGGACCTCAATATAATCCATCAAGTTACTTGGAACCTTTTGGTAATAATAATGATCTGTATTTTAAATATGAAATAACTGATACTTCATATAGTGATATTGCACATTTAATTCGTGAGGGTAAGATTGTAACTATCTTCCAAGGAAGATCTGAGGGTGGTCCTAGAGCACTTGGTAATCGTTCTATATTATTTGATCCTACGATTAAAGATGGTAAAGATATTGTTAATGGTATTAAGAAGAGAGAGTTCTTTAGACCATTTGCTTGTTCTATTCTTGAAGATAAAGTTCATGATTGGTTTGATCTTGCAGGAAGGGATTCTTCTCCTAGTATGATGTATGCTGTTGATTGTTTGCCTGGTGTGGAGGAGAAGATACCTTCAGTTATTCATGAAGATGGAACATGTAGAATACAAACAGTCACTAAAGAACAAAATGAACATTATTATAATTTGATTAGTGCTTTTGAGAATATAAGTGATGTTCCTATTCTATTCAATACGTCGTTTAACCTTGGTGGACAACCTCTAGTTGAAAATCCTATTGATGCTATAGAAACTATTGTTCATAGTGAAATAGAATATGTTTATTATCCAGAGATACAAAAATTACTTTATATTTCTAATGAAAAGAATAAAGAAATTGTTGATGTCGGGTGTCCTTGGTATACGGGGCGTGGTCCAGAACCAACGAAAGTATAATGCAGAATGATATTGTTTGGTGTAACGGCACATTCGATATTCTTCATCCAGGTCACATAGAATTATTCAAGGTTGCTAGATCTCTAGGAGACAAAG
>MDSX01093038.1_pt1 | contig 10833 bp, 12 predicted proteins | sample 811141 | NCBI WGS metagenome assembly MDSX01 (sample SAMN05326642, study PRJNA326480) | marine metagenome | isolation source: seawater | place: Atlantic Ocean: South East | collected 2010
TGTTGGAAGCATATGCTGCCAGTGGCGTTGGGTTTCACCTTTCATGACCAACAAACTTCCATGCTCCAAGAAAATACTCACTTTTTCTTTACTTTTTTGTGCTTAAAAGAAAATTTACGCCCTTCACCAAAACTTAACGAGGCAATGGATCCATTAATTTTTAAATTTTTTTCATCATCACTATGCCACCCCATACCTTCATTTCCATTGTGGTATAGATTCAGTAGGCAGGAGTTAAAAGATTCTCCCGTTTTTTCTTCAACCTTGGTCTTCAACTCCAATAATTCAGTTGTCCAAATTTGGGCCTGTTTTGTAATTTTGGAATAGGTGTATTCAAACTGCTTTTCGCCATACCAAGCTACTTTTCGTTTGGTAATTATTTTCTTCCCAAAAATTATTACTTCATCATTTTTCCACTCAATATTATATAATAGTTTTTTTAAAAAATGATCAGCTTCGGTTTGGTTAAATATCTTCGCAAAATAGTTTACTATTCCGTCTTTAGGTAGTAAATTTTCTTCGGAGTCATTTTCAAATAGCTTCATTTGTTTTATGGTATATATTTACAGTTTGGGAAGTCTTCTCGTATGGCAAGTTAAATGACACAAGCAGTTATCGGTTCAACATGCGTCTGGTTTGAAATAATTAGGCTATGATATGGTTGCCGTGTTGAAGTAAGAGTGAATCTTTTCAACCATTTTTTTAATTTCTCGTTTCCCATCATTATTGATGATGAAATCAGCATGTTCCATTTTAACTAAGTCAGTAAATTGATTCTTAATGCGGGCAAGTACTTTTTCTTTACTCACTTGATCCCGCTTCATTACCCGAAGAATTCTTTCATCTTCTTTAGCGTGCACTAAGATTGTCTTGTCTAATTCTTTAAAACTACCTGTCTCGAATAATAATGCAGCTTCTTTTATGGTATATGGCTTGTCATTGTGCCGGAGGTGCCAAGCTTGCGCATCTTGAGCAACAGCAGGATGGACAATATTATTTAACTTCTTGAGTTTTGCCTTATCTTTAAAAACAACTTGTGCAAGAAAATCTCGGTTTAATCCATCTTTATTAAAAACCTCAGGACCAAATGTGTCTACAAGACCTTGCCTTACAGTAGGGTCATTGTTCATCAAGTTTTTGGCTCGTTCATCTGCATTATACACCGGAACCCCGAGTTGTTGAAACAACTGACATATGTGGGTTTTACCACTTCCTATTCCTCCTGTAATACCTACTTTTAACATATATCAATGTGAATGATGAACACCTTTTTTCACCCTATTTGGTTTCAATAGAGTTCCAATATTATAAACTAATCTTGGCATATTCAAATATTTTGTGGAAAAAATGTGGATAACCATAAAAAAAGCCCCCTGAGTTGGTCAGGGAGCTTTTCATTTTAAATTATGCTAATTGTTATTTAGCTTAGGCGGGCTTATTTAAAGCAGCACTCATTTCTATGGATACAGCATTTTTTTCCACTTTAATAATGGTATTTTTTGCTACTTCCATATCTATAGTCGCCTCATTGACGCGATTCACTTTACCGTGAATACCAGATGCAGTTACCAATTTGGTCCCTTTTTCTAATCCTTCCATAAAAGCTTCCGCTTGCTTGGCTTTCTTTTGATTGGGCCTCAGCATGAAGAAATAAAGCACAAACATCGCTGCCGATATCAGTACCATATTCATAGGATCAGCAAAAAAACCTCCGCCTTCACTAGCAAGTAAAATATAATTCATTACTGTGCTGTTTTTTGAACATCACTCTTAATGTTTATGATCGTTGTTGCTGGCTCCGTATTTGCCGTGATGGTAACGGTTTTGTTATTTACGCCTTCCTTGCCAGATGGATTGAAAGACACCTTCATGTCTCTACTTTCTCCAGGGGCAATTGGATCTTTTGGATATTCAGGTACTGTACAACCACAAGATCCTTGAGCACTTGTAATTAACAAGGGCTCATCGCCATTATTTGTTAGGACAAATGAAGTTTCTACGGGCGCAACATCAGGGATCTGACCAAAATCATGTTCCATTCTATCAACTGATAAAACAGTTGTTGCCATAGCAACTGCAGGCTCAATAGCTGGAGTTCGTTCTTCCACTGTAGGCTCTACTATGGTAGTCTCAGTGCTTACTTCTTCCGCAGCTGGTGATTCTGAGTTACAAGAAAACATAAATGTAGCCAATGCTACTGTTGATACAAATAAATACTTTTTCATAATTTTAAATTGATTTTTTTAATTTGAATGTAAATTTATTAATTGTTTATTAAACCTCTTCCTAATTTTTGAATTTTTCCCTCATCACTTAATACTTTCATTACCTTATCTAGAATTCCATTGATGAAATCTTTGCTCTTTGAAGTGCTGTATTCTTTAGAAATATCGATGTATTCATTTAGGCTGACTTTTAAGGGGATTTGTGGTGAAAATAGAAATTCAGTTACTGCCAATTGTATTAAGATGATATCCATTAGAGCGACCCGATCCATATCCCAGTTTTTTAACCTTGGCTCAATGATTTTATTTAGTTCATCACGATGATTTAAGTTGTTGCTTAACAGGTCTTTAGAAAACTCTATCTCTTCCATATCTTCAACCTTAAGTAGAAAAGATTTTAGGAATAAATGTTCGTCCATTTCTGCATAGTCTTTTAACTTTTTTTGTAAGCTATGCAAAGTGATAAAATGGTCGTCTTCCAATCCCATGAAATACTCACCTAAATGCTCATCAAGGGGTTGGCTAGCACCAATTATTTTTTTAGATATGTAGCGAAGAATCTCTACTTCATCAGCTTTGGTATGCTTTTTTATTTCACAAAATTTAACATACTTATCACTTGCTTGCAACTTTTTGAAAAGCTCCTTTACCAATTTTTGATCAATAAAAGACGATATCGTTTGTGCGGTTAAAAGATTCTTATAGTGCTCACTTGCCTGAATACCTGTAAGGATAGAGATTTGCGAAATTGTTGTGTTAATATTAACGTCACTTTCTTCTTGAATATGCTTGTTTGCACGTTTTGTTGCATCAATCAATGCATACTGGCAAACTTCAATAAGATATTGCAGGTATACAAAATACAACTGTTTGGTCTTATCAATGCGCATCAACAGCATTTTTTCTAAACTATCTGTTCGCTCTTCTCCACTTATTTCGTGAGAAAATAGAACCTGCATTACCTTTACTCGAAGTATTCTTCTTGAAATCATTTATCTGCGCTGTCTAGTTTTTCCAATATTTTCAATTCGTTGCATAGCAATTTCAAGTGCCACTTCTTGAGCGTTTCTATGCGCTTTGGCTGCATTATCAAGTACAGCTAATGTCTGGTCATATATATTTTCTGTAGCTGCTAATGCTCTTGGTCTATTGTATCCAATTGTCTCAATATAACAATTAATAACTCCTCCAGCATTAATTAAAAAATCAGGCGCATAAATTATACCTTTATCACGTAATAAATTACCATGAACAAGTTCATCAGCTAATTGATTATTTGCTGCTCCCGCTATAACTCCACATTTTAACTGAGGAATGGTTGAATCATTAATACTTGCCCCTAATGCACAGGGAGCATATATGTCCATATCGGCATGATAAACATCGGTCGGTGATACAACCTTAACCTTATATTTGTCAGAAACCATTTTTAAATTGGCTTTATTAATATCAGCAATCGAAATTACTGCTTTTTCTTTTGCTAAATGATCAATTAAGTATTGTCCAACATGTCCAGCTCCTTGGACAAGAACTTTTTTTCCTTCTAGTGATTCGCTACCGCTTAATTGCTTTTGTGCTGCTTTCATACCCAAATAAACACCATAAGCCGTTACTGGAGATGGATCTCCACCACCACCCAGGTAGTCAGGTTTACCTGCTACATGATCCGTTTCTAAAGAAATGTATTCAATAAATCGTGTATTGGTGCCTACGTCTTCAGCAGTGATATATTTACCTCCCAAGTTGTCGACAAATTTCCCATAACTTCTCCAATAAGCTTCGTCTTTCTTGGCATTAGGATTGTCAATTATGACTGCTTTTCCGCCACCTAAATGGATTCCACTAATAGATGATTTAAAACTCATGCCTCTAGAGAGACGCAGGACATCGTTTATCGCTTCTTGCTCGCTAGCATAATGCCAGAGTCGAGTTCCTCCCAAAGCTGGCCCCAAAACACTATTATGGATGCCAATAATGCCTTTTAATCCTGTTTTATTATCATTGAAAAACATGAGCTGCTCATGCTCCATGTTTTCCATTTTTTCAAATACATTCATCTTGTTGGTTTGGATTTTTAGAAATCAAATTTTGAATGTTACCTTTACCTCCTAATTGAAATATTAGCCGTGTAAAGGTAAGACAATACTTTAAAGTTGAAGATAAAATTTAAGTACATTTCTTAATAGAATAAGATACAATAATGTCAACTTTGGAAAGGAGCGAACACCTTGAACCTAAACTATAATTTTGAAAGAACTAAAATATTTAAATAAGTATTTATACAAGTATAAGTGGCAGCTTTTATTGGGTGTTGCATTCGTTGCTCTCTCCAATGTCTTCAAGGTGTTATCTCCTCGTGTCTTGAGCCTAGCGATTGATATGGTCAGTCAAAATATTAATCTTTTTGCTTCTTTTGAAAATTTCAATTTGCAAGAAGCACTTCAATTATCCTTAAAAAGTTCATTACTCATTTTCACCTTGATATACTTCGCAGCTGCCTTGATCGGAGGGGTGTTTACATTTTTGATGCGTCAATCCATTATTGTGATGTCTCGACTGGTAGAGTTTGATTTAAAAAATGAGATTTACGAACACTACCAGCGACTTGATACGGCTTTCTATAAGAAAAACAATACTGGTGACCTAATGAATCGAGCTACTGAAGATGTATCCAAAATTCGCATGTACTTGGGCCCTGCATTGATGTACTTGATTAATGTATTCTTCTTATTTACTTTTGTTATTTACACCATGTTGAGTATTAATGCTTCGCTCACTTTATGGGTTTTGCTTCCGATGCCAATATTGACCCTTTCGATTTTTTATGTAAATAATTTGATTCACAAGCGAAGTGAAGCTATCCAGAGACAACTATCTGTTTTAACAAGTAATGCACAAGAGTATTACTCCGGTATTCGTGTGCTTAAAAGTTATGTTCAGGAAAGGCTTGCATTAAGATTTTATGAAGATGCAAGTGAAGTATATAAGGAAAAGGCATTGAGTTTAGCTCATATTCAAGCTTTCTTTTTTCCGCTTATGGTCTTACTTGTTGGTTTAAGTACTATTATAGTGGTAATCGTTGGCGGATTTTATGTTAAAAGCGGTTTGATTTCTCCGGGAAACATCGTGGAGTTTATTATGTATGTTAACTTGCTTACATGGCCAGTTACATCGATTGGTTGGGCGGCTTCACTCATTCAAAGTGCCGCGGCCTCGCAAAAAAGAATCAATGAATTCCTTAAAACGGAAACTACCATAGATACTACAGAAGGCGAGGAAATTCTCTTGAAAGGGAATATCAAATTTGACAAAATGGATTTTACGTATCCTGAAACTGGAATCAAAGCTCTTCAAGATATTAATTTGGAGATTAAAGCCGGCGAAAAATGGGCGATCATGGGACGTACAGGAAGCGGTAAAACTACATTTGCTGAGTTAATTTTAGGCATGTATTATCCAAGTTTAGGAAGTCTTTGTATTGAAGGTATTAAAATTCAAGATATGAAGCTGAGCAGTTTACGCAAACAAATAGGGTACATTCCTCAAGATGTTTTTCTTTTTTCCGATACCATCTATAATAATATTCGTTTTGGAAATAGTGAGATTAGTGATAGAGATGCCGAAGAAGCTGCAAAACAAGCTTCTATCTATGATGAGATCATGGATTTCCCTCAGGGGTTTAAAACTGCTGTTGGCGAGCGAGGGGTAACTTTGTCAGGAGGGCAGAAGCAAAGAATATCTATTGCTCGGGCCTTGGCTATGAACCCTAAAATTTTAGTGTTTGATGATGCGCTTTCTGCGGTAGATGTGCATACGGAAAAGAGAATTATTGAAAATTTGAACGAGCATATTGAAGATAAAACCGTAATTGTAATCAGTCATCGGATTTTTAGCAGTTTAAAATTTGATCAAATAATTATTCTAAATGATGGTCAAGTGCTTGAACAAGGAACGCATGAAGAGCTGCTAAGTGCAGGAAAAATCTACAATGAGTTTTATGAGAAACAAAACTTTGAACAGGTGAAGTGATTTCAATCTGAGATTTGTCCTGCAAGTTGAACGATAATCTTAAAAAAACCTTATTTTTGAAAGGTGATAAATTAATTGTTCATTAAAAAATACATGCAGTGGAGAATCAACAAGGTTTTTTTTCAAGAAAACTAAGAGCGGGAAAAAGAAGAACATATTTTTTTGATGTACGTTCGACGAAACAAGGAGATTATTTTGTAACCATAACCGAAAGCAAAAGACGATTTGATCGTCCAGGATACGATAGTCATAAAATATTTTTATACAAAGAAGATTTCACCAAATTTGGTGAAGCATTTACCGAAACCATAACGCATATCAAAACTGAATTAAATCCAGATTTTGATTATGATGCTTATGATAGAGAGACTTACCAAGCGCAGCTTGACGAGAACGGAAGTGAAGATAGCAATGAAAGAGATAATCGTCAAAGGGGTGACCACGACAAACGAGATAATCGAAAAAATACTCCGAAAGAGCAAAAAAAGCCAACCCGACCAAACAAAGATTTGATGAGTTCTAATCCTATTTTGGAAAAGAAACCAAAACAATCAATTTTGGGAGATGATGCTAAAGATGAGCCAGCTTCTGATGAAGCCATGGAGTGGTAAACGCTTAAAATGAAACAAGCAAAATAGGGTGCTGTTTAAGTACCCTTTTTATTTTTTAATACAAAAAAATAATTCATTGAGTTTAAAATGCGGAATTGTTGGTTTACCCAATGTAGGAAAATCAACCTTATTTAACACCCTTACAAAGGCAATAAATGCGCAAGCGGCCAATTTCCCGTTTTGTACGATTGAGCCAAACGTAGGAGTCATTACGGTGCCCGATTATCGATTAAACAAATTAGAAGATTTGGTTCAACCTCAAAAGGTTTTACCTACGACGGTTGAGTTGGTAGATATCGCTGGTCTTGTAAAAGGAGCTAGTAAAGGAGAGGGGCTGGGCAATCAATTTTTAGGTAACATAAGGGGTGTAGATGCTATTGTGCACGTGGTGAGGTGCTTCGTAGATGATAACGTGGTGCACGTAGATGGTTCTATCAATCCAGTTAGAGACAAAGAAGTTATTGATACCGAATTGCAACTGAAAGATTTAGAATCTATAGAGAAGAAACTAGAAAAGAGCAGAAAAGCAGCAAAAAGTAACGACAAAGATGCAAAGAAGGCCATGGAGGTTTTGGCTAAATTTAAAGCGCATATCGAGCAAGGTTTATCTGCTCGATCTTTGGAAATTGACAAGGACGATTTGGTTTGGGTTGAGGATTTGAGTCTTCTGACCTTAAAGCCAATCTTATATGCGTGCAATGTGAGTGAAGATGATGCCAAAGATGGCAATACTTATGTAGAGCAAATTAGAAAGATAGCTGAAGCTGAAGGAGCGGAGGTACTGATTATTTCAGCTAAGATTGAATCTGAAATTGTGCAGTTAGATCCCGAAGAGCAGGAAATGTTTTTGGATGATTTAGGTTTGACTGAATCTGGGATGGATAGACTGATTGCAGCCTCATACAAATTATTAGCCTTAGACACCTATTTTACTGCAGGGGAGAAGGAAGTACGAGCTTGGACAATTCTCAAAGGAACAAAAGCCCCGCAAGCAGCTGGAGTGATTCATTCAGATTTTGAAAAAGGATTTATTAGAGCTGAAGTAATAGCCTACGATGATTTTGTGGAGTTGGGCAGCGAAGTTGCATGCAGAGAGAAAGGCAAGCTTCGCGTTGAAGGGAAAGAATACATCGTAAAAGATGGGGATATTCTTCATTTTAGATTTAATGTCTAAAAGCTCGAACGTTTTTGGATTTGCATTGTTCTAATTAACATGGATACTAAGGTAATGACAACAATAAAAGAACAATTTCCTATTTTAGATCAAGAAGTTCATGGTAAAGCATTGGTCTACTTCGATAATGCCGCTACAGTGCAGAAGCCACAGCGGGTTATAGATGCTATCACGAAATACTATGCACTATACAACAGTAATATCCACAGAGGAGCACATTTCTTAGCGAATAAGGCTACAGAACATTATGAACAAGCGCGTGAACGAATCGCTGCATATATTGGAGCGGCTAGTCAAGAAGTCAATTTTGTAAGAGGAACGACAGAAGCAGTAAATTTAGTTGCCAATGCCTGGGGGGATACAAATGTTCACCAAGGTGATGAAATTCTTATCAGTGGACTCGAGCATCACAGCAATATGGTTCCCTGGCAAATGCTTGCAGATCGAAGCGGAGCAAAGGTTCAGGTCGTCCCTGTTTTGGAAGATGGTTCGTTAGATCAATTAATTTTTAAAAAATTATTGAGTGCTAAAACGAAATTACTAGCTGTTAATCACGTTTCGAATGCCTTAGGAACAATTAATCCAATAAAGGAAATGATAACTGCAGCTCATGCAGTAGGAGCAAAAGTTTTTATTGATGGAGCGCAAGCGATTCCGCATTTAGCTATTGATGTAAAAGATTTGGATGCTGATTTTTATGCTTTTTCTGGACACAAGGCTTATGGCCCTACAGGAATTGGTGTTTTATATGGCAAGGAAGAATTATTGTTAGCCATGAAACCCTACCAAGGAGGCGGAGAAATGATTAAAGAAGTTAGCTATGATGGATTCTCTGTTAATGCCTTACCATACAAGTTTGAAGCGGGTACACCAAATATTTGCGGAGCGATAGCTCTGGGCGAAGCCATTGCTTTTATAGAAGATGTAGGTATTGAAAAGATTGCCCAAATTGAAGCAGATTTATTGGCTTATGCTACAGAAAAAATCAGCGCTATCAGAGGCGTTAAAATCTATGGTGAAGCTGCCAAAAAAGCCAGTGTTTTATCCTTCTTGGTGGACGGCGTTCATCCCTTTGATCTTGGTATTTTATTAGATAAACAAGGAATAGCTATTCGTACCGGACATCATTGTTGTCAACCTTTAATGGGACACTACAATATTGAAGGTACTTGCAGAGCTTCTTTTGCAGTATATAATACTATTGAAGAGATAGACCTTTTTATTAAAGCTTTGGAAAGAGCCTTGAGGATGCTTTAGAATAGTATCGTTTTGATATGATGCCAAATAAAGATGTAATCTGTTTTATGTAGCAAAATTTCTTGTATCGGAACGCTTATCTCAATCCGTTGATGTCATATTGGGATAAAAAATTCCAAACCAATTCAGCTGCGTTTTGACCTTGAAATGTTGAGTTAAACCAGACATGTTCTCCTCCAATATATTTATAATGCTCAACAGCAATTGAGTTGTCTCCTTGGCCGTATTCATAATGCTCAATGGTTATTCCTCCATTATTGTCACTACTAACTGTAGGATTTGTTGATGTATTATTAAAATTTATCCAATGATCCAAGGTGCTTTGCACGGAGTTCCAGTCATTGCTCCCATTATAGGGAAGCACGCCATCAGCAGTTCCGTGAAGATGTATTACCGGCATAGGATGACTGGTAGATCCTGTGCAGTCAAGCATTGCTCCTGATACAGATGCTACTGCAGCAATTAAATCACTTTTATAATTGGCAAGTCCATATGCCATCATGCCTCCGTTTGAGTATCCTGCAGCATAAATTCTTTCTAAATCTATATTATATTGCGATGAAATCTCGTTGATCATGGCTTCAACAAAACCAAAATCATCAGCATCACTTTTGTTGTCTCCTTCTAATGGACAAGCATTCCAATGCGATAAACCATCTAAACAACTGCCTTGTGGATAGACCAAAATAAAAGTATCTGCTTCTGCCAATGGCCGCATGTCAGCAGCAGTCATAAATTCACTTGCACTGCCTCCAAAACCATGAAAATTAAACAATATGGGTGCTGCGGATAGACCATCATAAGAGTTGGGTGCATACAAAACATATTCTCTATTTACGCCGTCATGCTGAATGAATTGGGGGTTTGTATTTAAATAACAAGATGCTGATTTATCATCGCCTTCATCTTTGCTGCAAGCACTGAGGATTGTTAGTGAAATAGCAAGTAGTATAATTGATTTATTCATTTCCAAAAGTTCAAATTTAAAGATATTGTTTATTGTTGGAAAATGAACTTTTTAGCCCTTTCAAATTTATAACTATATTTGATTCAAAAGATCTTTAAAATGTTTAAGTATTTTTTTAACAAGTCTAAAAGTTCCTTGGCGAATAAAGAATCTATTTTTATTCATATTCCTAAATGCGGGGGCTCTTCGTTTGTAGGACTATTAATGGATTCTGTAAAGCAACAAAATTTTGAATCAACAACTCCTACTCATAAGATAGATAAGGTAGGAATTACTAAAATTATGCATGTTGATTTCAGTTCAATCGATAGATTGTTTAAGGCTCCAGATATTTTTAATTTAACCCGGAATCTTAAATTTAAAGATGTTCTATTATTTATGTTGGTTAGGGATCCAGTTGAACGTATAGTTTCTGAGTTTAACTTTCAATATCATATCCTAAATGGAAAAAATGGTGATCAAAAGGCAGCTATTTTATCAAAGCTAAAGCCATAACATTAATGGATACCAAACACTAATGAAATCAAATAAGGAATATCCGCCAGGAACTCATGCAAAAGATTGGTTTAA
>MDSX01067081.1_pt1 | contig 10832 bp, 10 predicted proteins | sample 811141 | NCBI WGS metagenome assembly MDSX01 (sample SAMN05326642, study PRJNA326480) | marine metagenome | isolation source: seawater | place: Atlantic Ocean: South East | collected 2010
AGAGTTGTCCAGGGTAATCCCTGCAATCGAAGCAATCAGGTCGCAGCTTCCTGAAATCTGCATATCCATAGATACCAGGAGGTCCGAGGTGGCCATGCAGGCTCTGAATTCGGGAGCCGATATGGTGAACGACGTCTCTGCAATCAGCGATCCAGAAATGCTGAGTGTCGTTTCTGAACATGATTGCCCAGTTTGCATTATGCACATGCAAGGTTTGCCTGAGAACATGCAGGATAACCCGAGCTACGACGACGTTGTCAGAGAGGTTAGGGGGTACCTTGGCAAAGTTGCTGGGTTGCTCATGGATGAAGGTGTAAAACCTGGCCAAATCGTAGCGGATCCGGGAATTGGGTTCGGCAAGACCCTTGACCACAACATCGCCCTGCTATCTTCTGGAAGATCAATAGTCCCAGATGATAGAATGAATCTCATGTGGGGAGTGAGCAGGAAGAGCATGTTCCTGGATCTTCTAGGGAGGAAGGACAGCGGAGACAGGTTAGCCGGGACGCTAGGTGTCGCTGCGATCTCTCCGGAAAAGGAGGTGGACATCATTCGAGTCCACGATGTGGCTGAGCACTCTGACTCATTCGCGGCCATGAAGGCAGTAAGGTGATTCGATGAGTGTCAATAATATCGTCGAAATTGATGATGGGCTGAGAATTTTGGGGACAGCACACGTTAGTAGCGAGTCGGTGGAACTGGTTCGAAATCAAATAGAGGAATGGGGGCCTGACCTAGTTGCGGTGGAGCTGTGCCCTTCCAGGATGGCTGCATTGACTGAGCCCGAGTCGCTAGACTCAGAGGACCTCCTGAAGATAATCAAGGAAGGGAGGTCAGCGATGATACTCCTTCAATCGGCACTAGCAGCTCAGCAAAGAAAGATGGGTATTTCATCTGGGGAGAAGCCCGGAGCGGAGCTCCTTGCAGCGGTGAAAGCAGCAGAGGAGTCGGACATCCCGGTAGAGATGATCGACAGGGACGTCGTAATCACACTAAGAAGAGCATGGAGGAAGATGGGCATGATTGAGAAATGGAGGATACTCAATGCACTCCTGTGGGAGGAAGACGATGAGGAGGTCTCCATAGACGAGGTGCTGGGGGACTCCGATCTCCTAAGCAGCATGATGGAGGAGGCCAGAGAGGTAGCCCCCAGGGCTGGAGAGGTTCTCATCGACGAGAGGGATTCATTCCTAGCGGGCAGGATACAGCAGATTCGAGGAAAGGGGAAGGTACTGGCAGTAATCGGAGCGGGACATCTCAGCGGAGTTGTCCAGAACCTCGGTGAGCCTGCAATGGAGACTACCTCGAGACTTGCGGAGTTATCTGAGGAGCCCTCCAAGTCTATTTGGCCAATCGCGCTGATGGCAGCCATACCCGTCTTCCTGCTAGGGGCCGTGGGGTGGATGGCATACAACGGGGAAATGGAAGAAATCAAGCAGACCGCCCAAACTTGGCTCCTCCTAAATGCCCTACTCGCTGGACTGGGGGTGCTAATTGCGAGGGGGCACCCTCTCTCCATTCTGGTTGGCGCGGTAGCATCGCCCATCACATCTCTCAATCCGACCTTGGCAGCAGGCTGGTTCGCAGGCTACACCCAGTTGAAGGTGGCCTCCCCGACGGGAAAGGACGCCCAGGATTTCCTCAAGCTGGACGAGACCTCACTATTCTGGAAAAACAGAGTGGGGAGGGTGCTGCTGGTAACTGCACTCGGCAACGTCGGATCGATGGTTGGAGCGTGGCTGGCGGGAGCATCAATTCTTGGCATGCTAATTAGGTGACACAGAACCATTTTGCGTCGTACCCCTTCGCAGTGTCAGTGGTGAACTACGGATTCGTAATCAACAACCAGACTTGCATCGGGTGCCATGCTTGCACCGTGGCATGCAAGTCGGAGCATGACGTGCCGATAGGGGTCAACAGAACCCACGTCAAGTACATCGAGAAAGGGACCTTCCCCGATTCTACAAGGGAGTTCAGCGTCCACAGGTGCAATCACTGTGAGGACTCGCCTTGTACGAAGATTTGTCCTACTACAGCCCTCTTCACCAGAAGCGACGGGATCGTGGACTTTGACGACGATCGGTGCATTGGTTGCAAGTCTTGCATGCAGGCATGCCCCTACGATGCCCTCTATATCGATCCTAACAAGGGAACAGCGGCTAAGTGCAACTACTGCGCTCACAGGATAGAGCATTCCTACGAACCGGCATGCGTAATTGTCTGCCCCACAGAGTCGATAATATCCGGAGACCTCAGCGATCCTGAGTCGGCAATCTCACAGCTAGTTGCCACCCACAACACCACCGTTAGGAAGCCCGAGTCCGGTGCAGAGCCCAATCTATACTACATTGATGCTAGTGAAGATATGCTTGACCCGAAGGCAACGGAGCTGACAGGCTCTGGAATGTGGACCGAGCAGGCATTCGGAGTCGGACACTTCGCAAAGTACGCCGAGAGCAGGTTGGGAGAGGCGGACACCACCTCTATGATAGTTCAGCTGGCACTCGAGAAGAAGGCGAAGAGCTCTGCTCCCCGTGACCAGGCCATAATCAAGGACGTGATGGAGAGGCTAGCCGACGAGTCGGGCTCTGCGAAGAGGATCTACGACCAGCCTAGCAAGGGAGTACTCTGGGGTTGGGAGGTCTCTGCATATATCTGGACCAAGGGCATCGCTGCTGGCACATACGTCGTCGCCATGCTTGCCATGCTATCGGGAATGGTGGAGATGAGTGACCAGCTCTGGGCCATGACACTAGGGGTCGGCATAGTGTTCCTCGCGATAACAGGGCTTCTCCTGGTGATAGACCTGGACAGGCCAGAGAGGTTCCTGTACGTTATGCTGAGGCCGAATTGGGACTCTTGGCTGGTCAAGGGCGCCTACGTACTCTCGGGGTACGGAGGCGTACTTGCCCTCAGCACGGGAGTTCTGCTCCTAGATCTGGATAGGTCACTACTGACTTACCTAGCAATCGCCGGAGTCCCCCTGGCCCTCCTGACCGGAGTTTACACCGCATGGCTGCTGGGCCAGGCCAAGGCTAGGTCGTGGTCTCAAGACTCATTGCTTCCTGCAAAATTCCTCGTGGAGACCCTAGTAATCGGGGCCGCGGTTTTCTTCCCCATGGCACTCATGGACCCGCTCGCAATCGTCATCGGGGCGATAATCCTAGCAGGGGTTCTGGTCCACGACAACAGGCTGGTAGTCAAGCCGCAGATGGAGCCGTTGCTGTGAGGTGTTCGGGTGGGTAAGACATTCATTGAGGACATAGCCCAGCGATTGAGGCTAATCCCAAACTTGGATAGGGAGAAGTCTAGTGGGGCTAAGACGTCTCTGAAGTCCTTCCCAGAGCCCGAGGATTGGCACGATCACGTAGAGCTAGATGCTAACGAGTGGCCGAAGATGGTCGAGAAGCGCTACTCCCTAGTCCCCACGACATGCTTCAACTGTGAGTCTGCATGCGGCCTTCTTGCCTACGTGGATAAGGAATCCGGGCAGGTCTCAAAATTCGAGGGGAACCCCCATCACCCCGGGAGCAGGGGACGGAACTGCGCCAAGGGCCCGGCAACTATCAACCAGATCAACGACACGGAGAGGATCCTCCACCCGATGAAGAGGGTCGGACCTAGGGGAGAGGGAGGTTGGGAGAGGGTTTCCTGGGACCAGGCCCTTGATGAGATCTCGACCAAGATCAGACAGTCACTCAAGACCGGGGCCAAGGACAGGGTTGTCTATCACGTGGGACGCCCTGGTCACGAGGGTTACACCAACAGGATCCTGAAGGCATGGGGGGTTGACGGGCATAACAGCCACACTAACATCTGCTCTGCGGGAGCGAGGACAGGGTACGCGCTATGGCACCGCCATGACCGTCCCTCCCCCGATCACGCCAACGCCAAGGTGATCCTGCTAACTTCCTCCCACTTGGAAACTGGGCACTACTTCAATCCCCATGCCCAGAGGATTCTGGAGGGGATGATGGACGGAGCCAAGCTGGTGGTTATCGACCCGCGCCTTTCCAACACCGCGGCAATGGCAGACCACTGGGTCCCGACATGGCCTGGATCGGAGTCAGCCCTTTTCCTCTCGTGGGCCAGCATGATTCTGGAGAGGGACCTGTTCGACAGGGACTTCGTGGAGAACTGGGTGAACTGGGAGGAGTGGCTGCAGGCCGATTATCCTGATGAGGAGAGGTCCTTCGAGAGGTTCATCGAACTACTGAAGGAGGAGTACTCCCCGTATACCCCCGAGTTCGCAGCGAAGGAATGCAGGATACCAGTAGAGCAGGTGATCGAGGTAGGCGAGATCGTGGCAAATGCAGGTAGTCGCCTAGCCACACACGTCTGGAGGGCGGCTGCGATAGGCAACCTAGGAGGGTGGCAGGTCAGTAGGACCCTGCACCTCCTGAACGTCCTTACTGGCAGCGTTGGAACCGAGGGAGGAACCTCGCCCAACTCCTGGTCCAAGTTCAAGCCCGAGCTGTTCGACGTACCCCCCGACCCGGACGGTTGGAACGAGTTGCACTTCCCTCCCGAGTACACCCTCTCCCACTACGAGATGAGTCACATACTGCCTCACCTGATCAAGGACGGTAGGGGCTCCATGGACGTCTACTTCACCAGGGTATTCAATCCGGTGTGGACCTACCCCGACGGATTCTCCTGGATCGAGATGCTGCAGAACGAGGATTCGGTGGGGTGCCACATCGCTCTGACGCCCACTTGGAACGAGACGGCCTTCTTCGCGGACTACGTCCTACCCATGGGGCATGCCTCCGAGAGGCACGACGTGAATTCCTATGCCACGAGCTCCGGCAAGTGGGTGGCCTTCAGGCAGCCGGTACTGAGAGAGTACGCTCGCAGGGAGGGCAGGGAAGTAGAGTTCACCCACGAGGTCAACCCTGGAGAGGTCTGGGAGGAGGACGAGTTCTGGAACGAGCTATCCTGGAGGATCGATGATGGCACCATGGGAATCAGAGAGCACTTCATGAGCCCCTATAGGGAGGGAGAGAGGATTACAATCGACGAGTACTACCAGTACATGTTCGAGAGGGTACCGGGACTCCCCGAGGCTGCAGAGGCTGAGGGTACAGACGCTCTCGGGTACATGAGGAAGCACGGAGCCTTCCAGATTGAGGAGGAGACCTACAACAAGCACGAGCAGGACGGATGGCCTACACCCAGCGGTAAGCAGGAGATATACTCCAAGAGCATGGTTGAGTTCGGCTACCCAGAGCACTCCATCCCCCACTACAGGGTGATGAGTCACGTCCATCCGGACAACCTACAGGAGGAGGACGAGTACTGCCTCCTCCCAAACTTCCGGCTCCCCCAGCACATCCATTCTAGATCGGCCAATGCCAAGTGGCTGGCAGAAATCGCCCATAGGAACCCGCTGTGGGTCCATCCAAGTGATGCTACCAAACTCGGGGTCGGCGAGGGGGATCTCCTGAAGGTGGAGACCGAGATAGGCTGGTTCATCGACAAGGTCTGGGTCACTGAGGGCATTAAGCCCGGAATAATCGGCTGCTCCCACCACATCGGAAGATGGAGGAGGAAGCAGGACTCCGGGAACCGGTACATGACAAACGAGGTCGAGATCGAGGAGATGGGCGACGGCAAGATGAGGATGAGGACTGTAACTGGAGTTCGCCCATGGGAGTCCGACGACCCCGATACCAACAGGGTCTGGTGGAGAGACGGCGGAGGGCATCAGAACATCACTCACGCCGTGCAGCCTGACCCCATCAGCGGAGCCCACTGCTGGCTCCAAAAGGTCAGGATAACCAAGCCGGTCGATGGGGAGGAGTACGGGGACGTGGAGGTGGATACCAACAAGTCGTTCGAGTACTACAAGAAGTGGAACGAGATGGCGAAGGAGAACGAAGTCCATCCCCGAGGAGAGAGGAGGCCGCTCTGGATGAACAGGCCGCTTCCTCCTAAGAAGGAGCACTGGTTCATTCGGAAGTGACCATGGCGGCGGTATCAGCGACTCCCCAGTCTACTGCTTCCCATAGCCTCTCGTGGAAGTAGTAGAATCCCATCTTCAGAGGGAACTCGATGACGATAAACCATCCCGCCGTCTCTATCTCTCCTGTAAGGAGTCCTGCAACTGCCGCACCGGTCAAAGTTGCAATTATTCTCCAAGCGAATGTCTTCGCAAGGACGCGTTCTCTAGTGTACATTCCCATCGCCATACCTTCGCCCGGGCCCGGCATTGAGCAATTAACCTAAGCGGTTAGAAAAACGCAACCTACAGGTTTTACCATAGTTACCGGATTACCGAAATTTTCGACAATCAGGAAGGGTTTGCCGAGGTTTCGTCCATGTCGACATCTTCCAAACCCCAGTCGCTCATGCTCCATGCCCTCTCGTGGAAGTAGTACAGGAACATCTTGGTGACGACCTCAATACTCGCTATGCCGAAGCCAACGGTCCAACTGCCTGTGAGTAATCTAGCTATCAAGATCGTATCAGTTGTGGCTATGAATCTCCAACTGAATGTCTTCACGATGCTGCGAGCCCTATTTGCGTGTCCTGTCCCAGGTATGTGTTCTGCCATGGATAACGCCGTCTCGAGTTAGACATAACCCCTCCTGTTCGAAGTTCTAGCAATTTCAGAGAGATTCGAGGACAACTGCGATTCCCTGGCCGCCCCCAATGCATGCTGTAGCAACGCCGTATCGTCCTCCTGTTTTCTTCAACTCATGAGAGAGAGTTAGGACCAATCTAGTCCCGGTTGCAGCCAAGGGATGGCCGAGACCTACAGCACCCCCGTTCACATTGACCCTGTCGTAGTCGATACCGAGGTCCTTGATACAAGCAACTGCTTGCCCTGCGAATGCCTCGTTTATTTCCCAGAGATCTATATCTCCCACGGATAGACCTGCCTTATCGATGGCCTTGAGGCTGGATGGGACCGGTCCGTATGCCATGATGCTGGGCTCGAGACCGACAACTCCCCAAGATACGATTCTGGAAAGTGGCTCATCCCCGTCAGCTTCCGCCCTGGATGCTGACTTGACCACCACTGCGGCGGCACCGTCCACAACCCCGGATGCATTGCCTGCCGTAACCAATGATTGCGGACCGAAGTGAGTCCTGAGACCGGATAGGGTCTCCACGGTAGTACCTAGAACAACGTGATCCTCGTGTGTGTGGTCGACGCTTCCATCGTCAGTATCGACCGGAACGACCTCTGTTTCCCATGTGCCTGATGAGATGCTGGACTCTGTCCTCTGATGGCTCATTGCCGCGTACTCATCGGCTTGCTCGCGTTCTACCCCCTTCCTTCTGCACAGCTCATCGCTGGTTTGAGCCATGAACATACCACTTACGCCATCCACAAGGTTGGTGAAAAGGTAGTCTTCCATGTCCTGTGCTAGTTCCTCGCCTGCCGAAGGTGGCCTCCCGAGCTTGTACGTGCCCCTCATACCCCTCAAGACGTGAGGTGCCTGGCTGAGGTTCTCCATTCCACCAGCCACAACCACATCGGCTTCCCCGAGCATTATCATCTGCGTAGCACTGATGATGGACTGAGCCCCGCTCCCGCAGAGTCTGTTCAGCGTCAGCATCGGGACCTCCTCTGGAATCCCCGATCTAAGTCCGGCGTGCCTAGCTCCGAAGATGGCTTGCCCCGAGGTTTGCAGGGCGTGCCCCATTACCACGTGTTCCACGCTGTTTGGGTCTGTGCCGGTCTTCTCCATGGCACCCTTGATTGCTACAGTTCCGAGTTGCTCTGCTGAAACTGATGCTAGTCGGCCGCCAGGACCTCCATCGCCTCTCTTTCCACCTAACCACTCACAGAAGGGCGTCCTCGCCCCACCAACGACAACCGCTCCCTCAGTCATCTGACTTCTTCCTTGCTCAGGACTCATCGGACTCGTCAGTCATCGACCCAAGGTAGTCTGGTAGTTCGACACCTGACATCTTTGCGACGTCGTGAATAGGGGGCAGGCTCTGTACTAGACTGCTTACAAAGTTACTAGTGGCGGAGTTGCCGTCGGCATCGTTGCCGCTGTCCCAAACTGTGATCTTGTCGATCTTCAGATTACGGATTGCCTCAGTCTGTGCGGATACCATGGCCTCTATCTTCTCTACCATAAGCAGAGTAGCTGCTGCCTTTGGATCTCCTGAGGCGCTTGACACTAGGTTGCTGTAACCTTGGGCCTTTGCTTCCAGGACCTTCTGGATACCCTCAGCCTCTGCCTCGTACTTGGCGAGGATAGCATCTGCCTCACCACGGGCGATTCTCCTCTGCCTCTCTGCCTCGGCCTCTGCTGCTATCTCTACTTGCTGCTTAGCCACTGTCTCCCTGGCAATCTCGCTGGCTCTGAGCTTCTGCTCTTCCTCATCGTAGGTCGCCTTTGCAATCTCAGCCTCAGCCACGGCTGTGGCCACATCTGCTCTCTGCTTGGCAGATGCCTCGGCCTCTGCCAGGTCGGCGTTTGCTCTGGCTATCTCTGCCTGAGCTGAGTTCTCACCGCTAACAGCCATTGCCTCTTGCTGCTCGACGAAGACACGCTGGTCCGCCTGTGCTGCCTTCCTTCCCTTCTCGGCCTCTGCTGTATTCTGAGCGACCTGGATCTCCCTGGTTCTGTCTGCCTGTGCCTTACCGATTGCTCCGTCCCTCTCGGCGTTTGCAACATCGATTCTAGCCTGCTCGACTGCAGTCGATGCAGCCTTCTTTCCTATACTCTCGATGTAGTCCGACTCGTCCGTGATATCGGCAATGTTCACGTTGATCAGGTAAAGCCCCACCTTCCTCATCTCCTGCCCGACGTTCTTCTGAATCAGCTCTAGGAACGAATCTCTGTCTTGGTTGATTTGCTCGATGGTCAGAGTTGCGACAGTTAGACGCAGTTGACCGAAGATAATCTCCTTCGCCATCTCCTCTATGTCCTCAACCTTGAACCCGAGTAGACGCTCGGCTGCGTTGGCCATTACAGTAGGTTCAGTCGAGACACCTATGGTGAATGTGCTTGGGACGTTGATCCTGATGTTCTGAAGAGACAGTGCACCCCTCAGATCGATGTTGATGGTCATAGGCTTCAGCGAGATGTACGCGTAGTCCTGGATAAGTGGCCACACCAGTGAGGCACCCCCGTGGAGGGTCTTGGAAGGTTTAGGTCGCCCGTCCGCCGTCCTCTCTGTTCTACCATAAATCACCATTATCTGATCCGGTGGACAACGCTTGTAACGCTGTGCGAAAAACATCACAGCGGCTACAAGAATCAATACGACTGCAAATATCATTATTCCTAGTACGTCTTCTGCTTCTGCCATTGGCTCAACTCATCCCATAAGAGGGCGCAGTCACCTATGAATGCTTACCCGACGCGTGCGTTTAATCTCGACCAGAGATTGGTTTTTCTGGGTTATATCCTCTTTACGACTAGGACCTCTCCGATTATGTCAACAACCTCGATGAAATCGCCTGTGGCAATCCCCGCTCCGTCCTCAGACTTGGCGTTGAAGGTCCTCTGAGCCTCGTTTACCTCGACGGTCACCTGTCCTACTCCATCTTCTGAAATCCTAAGGTAAACTTGCCCCTTGGATCCTATGGCCTCGGACAGTTCTACTGTTCCATCTTGCTGGAGGTTGACGAATAGTTCGAACAGCTTGCCCGTGAAGTACATTGAGGCCCCTCCTGCAATGGCTCCGGCTAGTATGGCTGGCGAAGCCCCTCCACCGGACTTGGTCACGTAAAGACCGGCCAGGCCGAAGAACATCAGGAAGGCCATTATCCCCTGGAACGTCAGAGCCTTGAATGATGCATCCGCGCCCATATCCACGTCTATTCCGAACAGTCCGTCGAATATGTCTGTGGCAATTCCGCCTATCATCAGGAGGAAGAAGTACAGTACGAACAGTATCCCCCCAATCAATGCGCTCGACGCGAATAGCATGTCAATGCCTGTAACGTCCCCTAGCCCTACCAACTCGAACAAACTGAACTCGACCATCGTTACCGCGTGTGAAGTCTAATTTTTGACTTGTTCGGCGGAATTGGAGTCATTTAGTCCTCATTTTCTGGAAAGTAGGACACCCATGTATCTCTCCAGATTCAGTATAGGGCCAAGGGAGAGCCCTACAATGACGAACGAGATGGTCATATTGGTATCGGGGCTGATGCTGAATAATGAGTCTAGGAGCGTGTATGAAAGGAGTCCTATCAGGAATAGGAGTACGGGTATTGCTGCTCTCCTGAAGAAGATGTGATACCCGAAGAGCTGATCGAAAGCAGGGTTTCCTATAGCCTTGTCAACTATGTTGTCTTCGTCCCGGGCGGACATTTTCCTCAACTCATATTGTTGCTAGCCACTGGAACATTCCGAAGATGGTAATAGCAACTGGAATTGAGTACCATGCTGCCTTAACGGGCTTGGAGGAGTTGTCTACAAGTTGCTTCCTACCAGTCTCAGGATTAGTCTGGAGGATTGTCTTCTCGGCCTTGCTGTATAGTTCTGAGAACTCAGTTTCGTTCCTAGCCAGGAACATTAGGAAGTAGAGTCCGAGTGCCATTGTCCCGCCTCCCGTTCCCTGTATCAGGTATGCAATCCAGTTGGCTGTATTCTCATCCGCCAACAGGGCATTTCCAATCAGAAGTTGCGCTATTCCCATCATGAACCACATGATGGAGTCTCTACGTGCCATGATTAGTTGAGGAGAAACCCCCTCTTGAATATGACCCCTTCGCGGGCTTCAATCATCCGCCTCTACTCTTTGGGCGCGTCTCCCAAATAGCCCAAGTTCCCTTGGCTGTAGCAACGAGTTTGCCCTCCCCTGTAACGAGTCTGCCCTCGACGTGTGCTAGGTTCCTCCCCCTCCTTACGACC
>MDSX01058152.1_pt1 | contig 10829 bp, 8 predicted proteins | sample 811141 | NCBI WGS metagenome assembly MDSX01 (sample SAMN05326642, study PRJNA326480) | marine metagenome | isolation source: seawater | place: Atlantic Ocean: South East | collected 2010
AATTTCAATACTTGAGGTTCAATTTGCATCAGTAAATTTGATACAACATTTTTTAACAGCATCTGTTTTATCAGTACCAGCTGCAATAATGTATGCGAACATTATGATTCCTTCAAATGAAATTACCGATTCGTCAGAGAGCTCTAATACCAAAGTTTATAACAGCACCATGGATGCTATTACAACAGGTACAGCTCAAGGTTCAAACATAGCTGTAAGTGTTGGTACTATACTTATAGCTGTTATAGCACTTGTGTACATAGCAAACTCATTCCTTTCTCTATTAGGTGGTTATATTGGGGTCAATTTATCTATAGAGATGATTCTAGGTTATTTATTTGCGCCTATAACTTGGTTAATGGGAATTCCTTGGAATGAAGCCGTAATCGCTGGTGAACTTTTAGGATTAAAGACCACACTCAATGAGTTTGTTGCTTATCCTGCGCTTGCATCTTTAGAAGATGGAGTTATGTCAGAAAGATCAAAATTAATTACCTTTTATAGCTTATGCGGTTTTGCAAACTTTTCTTCTGTTGGGATATTAATATCTGGTATTGGAGCTATGGCACCTGAGAGGAAAGACGATTTAATTAAAGTATCCTTTAAAGCGCTTGTTGCTGCAACGTTAGCATCTTGTATGACAGGTCTTGTTGTTGGTTGTTTTATTTAATTATTTAGAACAATAAATAAATTTAAATATGATGCAAAAAATAACCATAGAACATATGGAATAAATAAAAATCCTGATAATCTGTCTTGATAAAACATTTTTAAATTTAATTTAATATTTAGATAAATTAGTAACCATATATTTAACAATGCTATAAAAGGCATTTGAAAAGCAAAAAATAACCATGACCATACTGCATTGAATAATAATTGAATCAAGAATGCATTTTTTGTTTCATTAAATGTTCTAAAAGCAGAGATAGACATCAATAAATAAAGAATTGGCCAAACAATACCAAAAATATATCCTGGAGGATTTAGCGGAGATTTTATTAAGTCTTGATACCAAATATCATCAGCGGTATTAGAGGATGCAAGGCCACCAACTATGAGTGCAAGAATTACAAATATAAAAACTGAAAATTTTGAAGAAAGAAGCAAGACTTATCTTTTTCTAAAAAATCTAAAAAATGAATTAGAAATATCTTTTAAGAATGTTGATCCTTTAGGTCTAGCTTCAATAAAAATATAGAAACCAACAAATATTGCACTTATTATAAAAACCCAAACTGCGTCGTATTCACCCATGGCAGTATTATAATAGTTTTATATTTTTATATCTCTTTTAATTTAACTTTTTTCTACAATAATTGAACACACTGAGTATCCTGCTCCAAAAGAGCAAATCACGCCTTTCTCTCCTTTAGCAAGATCATTGTTTAGATTGAAGGCAAAAAGTGACCCAACAGAAGCAAGATTTCCAAATTCAGTTATTGGCATTGGTGTGATAGATTCATTAAAGTCATCTTTACCAAGTATTTTAGAGGTTATCAGTCTTATCATTTTTCCATTTGCTTGATGTAACCAAAATTTTGAAATATCTTCAGGAGTAATATTATTTTTATCTAGTTGATTCGATATCAATGATGCAACAAGAGGGCATACGTCTTTGAATACACCTCTTCCGTTTTGATGAAATAATAAATCTTCATTATTTTTACTATCAATAGCAGCTCTATTTAGATAGCTATAGTTGCTTCTAATATTATTAGAAAATTGCGTATGAAGTTTTCTATCAATTATTTTAAATGCTTTATTTGATGAACTATCTTTTTGAACTACAGTGGCAGCACACCCATCACCAAAGATAAAATGTTTATCTCTATGAGTGAAATTAACAAAAGGAGTTGATACTTCAGGATTAATTACCAAGATAGTATTAGCCAAACCAGATGCAATATCACTATATGCATTATTAATTGCAAATGTTGTAGAAGAGCAACCTACTAACATATCGTACGCATAACCATTTATTCCTAGCTCTTCTTGAATCTCTATTGCAACAGCAGGGTAGTTTCTAGCTGCGTGAGATGTACCTACAATAACAGCATCTATATCATCAGAAGTTACATTAGCTTGATTCATTGCTTTTTTTGCAGCCTGGATACCTACCTCAGCATGAATAGACAATCGATCTGGATTTTCATTTTTAACACGCGGCATCATACGATTAATATCTAAAATACCTTCTTTATCTATAACGTATCTGGACTTTATGCCGGATGCTTTTTCAATAAATTCTACTGAAGAGAATTCTAAAGGCTGGACTGTTCCATTTTCTATTTCTGATTTATTTTCATTATTAAATTTTTCTACATAAGAATTATAGGAATTGACTATTTCATCGTTAGAGATTTTTTCTTTAGGATGCCATATACCAGTGCCAGCAATATAAATGTTGTGCATAATATTTTTATTTTTCTCAGTATGAGATTATTATAAATTATGGAACAACATATGACTAATAGTCTTTATTTTGAACATGTTACAGCTAACATGAATCCAAAAGGTGTTTTTATAATAAGCCATGGCATGGCTGAGCACATGGGTAGATATAAATGGATAATATCAAAGTTAAATAACGATGGTTATCACGTATTAGCAAGAGACCATAAAGGCCATGGAATTAATATTATCAATGGAGAGACTCCGGGTTTATTCTCGGATAATAATGGGTGGTATATAGTTAGAGATGATTTAAAAGAGACTATAAATCATGCAATGATAAAATTTCCTAATTTACCATGTTTTTTATTAGGACACAGTATGGGTTCTTGGATTGCCTTGTCTACGCTAAATAATAAGTCATCAATAAAGGCTTTAATATTGACTGGTTCCTCTAAGTTGCCAAAACTATCAATACTTTTGAATCTGATTATTGTAAAGATTGATATCCTCTTTAATGGAAAATTTAATAAAAGTACTATTATAGATAAATTAACCATGCGAAGGTTTAATGCTAAATTTAAACCAAATATTACACCCAATGATTGGATTTCAAGTGATAAAAATAGTGTTAACGACTATACAAATGATCCTCATTGTGGATTTATTGTCACTTCAGGCCTTTGGTTGGATTTGTGTAACGGGCTAATGATGATATTTAATAAAAGTTATTACTCTGAGCTAAATAAAGATATTCCAATTCTTATAATGTCAGGAAAAAATGATGTTGCCTCTGCAAACACTAAGCTATCAATAAAATTATATAAATTCTTAAATAAAATATTTTCTAATGTTAAACACATAATCATTGATTCTAGACATGAGATTTTTACAGATTTAAATAAACATAGCTCATATAATCATTTATTAGAATTTATTAAACATAGATGAATAAATTATTAATTTTATTATTTTTAACTTTAAATTTATCTTCATCAGTAATGAATGAAATATCTCTTGAACATGAGGGAGTAAGAAGGTCTTATTTATTGTATGTTCCAGATAACATAAATCTAGATAATGAAAATGATTTAGTAATAGGTCTTCATGGATACACTGGAACTGCATCAGGTTTCGAAAAAGAAACTACAGGTGGTTTTAATGTCACCGCCGATAAATATGGATTTATCGTCATATACCCACAAGGAGCATTCTTTAATGCAAATTTATTCAGACATTCATTTATATCTTCATGGAATGATTTAGTTGGTTCAAAAAATGCAACAGCTGAAGGTGAGATATGTTCTACAGAAGCAGAAATTGCTCCTAAATATCCTGAATGCAAAAACTCCCCACGATGTTCATGGACTAGCTGTAGCGATGACATTGGTTTTATAAAAAAGGTCATAGATAAAGCAAAAAAAGATAATAATATTCGAAATATCTATTTATTAGGTATGAGTAATGGTGGAATGATGGCGCAGGCCATGGCTTGTAAATATCCAGAATTATTCAAAGCTGTAGTAAATATTGTTGGTATGCAGCACAAGGGTGGGAGCTGCGTTCCTGATAAACCAGTGAATTTTATTATTTATGCAGGTATGAAAGATATTGTCGTTCCTCCAGTAAATATTGAATCTTATGATGGTTATTACTATGAGCCAATGAATAATACTTTTAATTCATGGTCAGAAAAATTTAATTGCTTAAAATTTGACGATGATAAGTATGTATATTTTGATGAGTTTGAACAAAAGACTGCTTTTGATTGTAACAATAACGTTAAGATTTACAGTATTTTAAATATGGATAGGGGTCACTTATGGCCAGGGATATCCTCCAATGGAGGATATTGTGCTACAAGCGCTCAATCAAATATTAAATTTTTAAAGTGCAAAAAATCCAATATAAATCAATGGGGTAATGATTTTTTAATGGAAATTCTTTTAAATTTATAAATAAAATATATATGTTTAAATAAAACATTCAACTTGTTTTAAGTAAAGAATTATTTTATTGTTTAATTAATACATTATTAATGGGGAAAATTTAATGTCATCAATCTATTTAAAACCACTTTTTATTAAAAAAAAGGAAGATCCGTTAACTTTAGTTCTAAGAGATATTTTTAAAGAAAATAATTATGCTATGTCTTTTATTGGAGCATTGTCGTTAGGTATAGGAATTACTTATGCAAATAATGCTAATGCTAACGATGATATTGAAGAGGTAATCGTAACAGCATCAAAGAAAGAGCAAAATATTCAAGATGTACCAATGAGTGTTCAAGCAGTTGGTGCTGCCGAACTTGATAAAAAGAACATTAAGAGTCTTGAAGATATATCTAATATTTCACCAGCTGTAACATTTAATAATGTTGGTCCAGGTAAATCTAATTTTTATATTAGAGGTGTTTCTGACGGCGCTATAATGAATAGTTATGCTTCACCTGAAGCTACTACTGCTTTATATATTGATGAGCAGCCACTTACTGCTGCAAGCTTAACACCTGATTTACATATCTATGATATTGAAAGAGTTGAGGTCTTAATGGGTCCTCAAGGTACTTTGTATGGAGCAAGCTCAACGTCAGGTAATATAAAAATTATTACTAAAAAACCAGACCCGTCAGGTCTTGATCTTGGTGCAGATATTGAATATGGATCTATTACTGATGGAGATAAAGATAAGTCACTTGAAGCATTTATTAATCTACCCTTAGGCTCAAATCTTGCTGCTAGAGTTAGTGCCTATGATGTTCAAGATGGTGGATGGATTGACAATAAAAAAGCATCATATTCATATCAAAATGCTCGAGGCTATACTATAGATAATTTTACAGCTCCATATGACGTAGCAAAGGATGATTACAATGATTCAAGCAAGGAAGGTTCAAGAATTAGAATTTCTACTGATTTTGAAAATGTAAATTTAGATTTATCATTTCTTAGTCAAGAGTCCTACTATAACGGATCATATGAAACTGATGTCCTGACTGATGATCAATCGCAACCAATGCCTTCTAGATCTAATACTCGTTTTTCAAAGGAAAGATATGATGATGAGTTTGATCAATTTTCAGCAACCTTAAGCGGTAATCTTACTGATGATATAGAGTTTGTCTTAAATACTTCTATTTTTGAAAGAGATACCGCATACACATACGATTATGCTAGTTATGTTGAATATTATTATTATGCAGCCTATGCATATTACGTTTGCAATTTATATGAATATTACGGTTATTACTATGCAGATGTTAATGACTGCAGAGATCCTAGAATGACATATGCTCAAACTAATGATATAGAAAGAACATCTACAGAGTTAAGAATTCAATCAAACAATGAGAGTGGTTTTAACTGGGTGTTAGGAGCATTTCAAGAAACTAATGAAAAAATTACTGATGTTGACTATATACAACCTGGAAGCTCTCATACAAATCAAAGATGGTGGGAGGCAGACCTAGATAGAAAAGGGGATATTGATGCTATATTTGGTGAATTATATTTTGATATATCTGATAAAACATCAGCTACGTTAGGTATAAGAAAATATGATCAATCAATGAAGCTAAAAGCTGTTGACGGTTATTATGGATCCCTTAGTTATGGATTAACAGATGGTGATTTTAAATCTAATGAAAGTGGTTCTATACCAAAAATTGCAATAAAACATAATATTTCAGATGATGTCATGATTTATGGTAGCTATAGTGAGGGTTATAGACCATCAGGTGTTAATAGGCCAAGACCTAATTCATCAGGTTTTAGTGTCCCTGAGACATATGATCCAGATTATTTAGATAGTCTTGAAATCGGGTTTAAATCTACACTTAGAGATGGAAAGCTGGTCCTAAATGGCGCTTACTACAATATGGATTGGACAGATTATCAAACTTCTACATATAACACAGATATTACATCTGTAGCTTATACAGAAAATGTTGGTAATGCCGAAATTACTGGCCTTGAATTAAATGCATTATATTCATTGAATGACACAACTAGCTTAAATTTTTATATGAATAAAATGGATCCTAAGTTATCTGAAGATTACTATTATGTATCAGGAGAGTTGGGAGCAAATTCTGGAAATAGATTAGCTAATATGCCTAAACTTTCATACTACATGTCTTTGGAGAAAGATTTGACCTTTATGGGTAAGCCAGCTTTTATAATTTTTGATTATTCATATACCGGTGATAGATATACTTCCTATGAAAATGGTGCAATTAAGCTACCTGATTATGCATTAGCAAATTTAAGAGCAGGATTTGATAATGATAATACTTCTATAGAAGTTTACATTACTAATCTTACTGATGAAGATGGATATCTTTCTAGATATGATGATTTTTCTGCTGTTGGTTCTTCAGGATATTCCGGTTTTGGTGTAAGACGAACTGGAACAAAGCCAAGAGTATTAGGTATTCGCTTGAGGTACAGATACTAATCGTTAAGTATTTTTCTTAATACTTTTTCTAGCTGTTTAGGATCTTCAAAGAAGGGGAAGTGCCCAGTTTCATGCATAATAAATATATCTTTATCAATTTCAAGATTATTTAAAATAACATTATCTTCATTATATCTTGCAAGCTTATCCTTATCGGAGAAGAGATATTTAACATTATCAAGTGCATTGATTTGTTCGTCTGTTAATCTAAATGTATTACATGATTTTAAATCAATAGAGCTAATTTCTTTTTGAGTTTGATTGAAGAGCCTTTTTAAAGGGTATAGTTTAATTTCTCTTTCTGGATCTGATTCAACTTCTTTAGTTCCATATGGCGACTTAATTTGACCTTTAGACCTTCCATAGAAACCAGAACCCTTAACACCAAATCCCATAGATTTAATCTCTACTTCAGGAAATTTATAGACACCATATTTAGTTAAGAATTCAACAGCTTGATCAAGATTACCTTTTGCATAATCAAGTAAAAGATCACCAACAAGAAATGGATAAGTAATATTCATACATATTGTCATTTTATTTTTAATTTTAGTAGATAAATCAAGAGCTATTAGGCCTCCCCAACTATGCCCCATTAATACTGGATCTTCTATATTCATTTCCTTTAAAAGTTCTATACAAAAATTTGTATGACTTTCTACATCTTTAAATAACGGTCCTGATGTATAACCATGTCCAGGTAAATCAAATGCAATAATATTATGATCAATCTCTATAGTATCCAAATTAAACATTGAGATTGTTCTATGATCCATTCCAGCACCAGGCATGAAAATTAAATTTTTCTTTGATGAGTCTATTTCATTTTTAATAAAAACGTGTGCTTTATGATTTTTTAATTGAATGAACATTTTTTAGAACCGAATAAACTAATAATATATATATAAATAATAAAGGAATTGAGCATATTACCATTATCCACTTAAATGAGTCGACGCCATTTAAATACATCAATAAAGTTGGTTGAATCACTAATAATATTGCAAATAATAACCTCAATGATTTAGAGCTCTCCATTGATGATTCCCTCATTGAAGCTGATGCTAAAACATATGAGGCAGAGTCATAAGTAGTGCAAAGAAAGATGACCAATATTAGTACAAAACCAATTAAAAGGTATTTTCCATAATTTAACTGTGTAATTGTTAAGATAACTAACTCTTCTCTAGAACTTATATTATTGGCAATAACACTTGGAGCATTAATAATGTCAGATTCAAAGAGAAATATTGATACATTTGTTAAAATTAACATGCTAAAAGCACAACCCATACTACCTATAAAAATAGTACCTAATATGATTTCACGAATAGTTTTACCATTAGATATATTTACTAAAAATGTTCCTACCATAGGTGCTAATGCAAACCACCAGGCCCAATAAAATACCGTCCAATCAATACTAATATTTGTGCCTGTTGTTAAGCTAAGGTTGTAATATTCACTAAAGTAAAATAACAAAGTATCAATTGAATTTATAAAAATATATTTTGTTGGCCCAAGAAAAAACACCAACAATAAAAATAATATTACAAGAATAATATTTAAATTACTGAGCCTCTTAATACCTTTTTGTATACCAAAATAAGCACTAGTAGCAAATATAGATGCACAAATAACGATGGTTGTTATATCTGAAGTAAAAGTTCTTTCAATATTAAAAATTGTTGATATTGCAGATGAAATTAATGGAAAAGAAAGACCCAATCCGACTCCAGCAGCGCATATTATCGAACCTATAAAGATTACATCTAACAACAACTTTAAGAATTTATTATTTATATTAAGAATTCCTGAAAATGTTAATGATGAGTTTGAGTTTTTTGATAGAGATAAGGCAAATGCCACAACTGGTAAGCAATATATACTCCATGCAGTTGGACCCCAGTGAAATACTGGGTATGTTCTTGAATAAATCAATGAGTCTGAACGATTATAATTATCATCTAGAGATAAAATATTATAATATTCAATCCATTCAATAGTAGACCAATATAGTAAAGTTGCTCCTATTCCTGCAGCAAAAAGCATAGAGGACCATGATGTAATAGAATATTCTTTCTTATTTTTTATATTAATAGTAATTAAGCCATAATTTGATATTGCTAAAAAAATTAAAAACAAAAATAAACAAAAACTCCCATATAAATATACAGATTCAAATCTAGTGGACAGATTTATATAAATCTCAGAGAGAATAGACGAAGTTTTTACAGGATCTTGTAATACAAAAAATGACAACAATCCAGATAATAAAATAGTTATACTTATAACTGATAAATTCCAGTTAGGATTGGTAAATTTCTTAAATGTCTGATTTAAATAATACAAATTATGCTTTTAAAAATGCTATTGATTTATTTAAAGATAATAATGTAAATGAAGCACTTGAACAACTTGATGAAATTTTAAAAGTTTATCCTGAAGATAAAGATTCACTTGATTTAATTGTTTTAATTTATATTAAAACTAACAAGCCAAATGATGCTATTAAGTTTGTAAACAGATGTATTGGTTTATTTCCTGAAGATATTTCATATTTAGAAAAGAAATATAAGCTTTTGACATTTATTGGTGATCAGAATAGTGCCTTAGATTGCCTAAAAAAACTTAATAAAATATCACCAACTATAGAATCTATAAGAGAGATATCAAATATTTATATTGATAAAGGAGAAATAGAAAAATCAGAGGAAACAATTCAAGGTTTTTTTGAATCAAATAAATCATACTCAGAACTCTATAAGGGTATCAGGCATGTTAAGGCTGGTAGAAACAAACTTGCAGAAGAAGCTTATAAAAATGTTCTCAAAAAGGATAAAAATAATGTGGATGCACTCAGGTTATTAGGATTATTGGCTTTTAAACAAAATAATTATCCCATCGCAGAAAAACTTTTTATAAGAGGTATTCAATTAAACCCAACATTTAAATTGCTTTGGGAAAATTTAGCAAAATGTTTTCGTTTACAAAATAAATTTCAACATGCACAAAAAGCTTTTGAGAACTTATTAAAACTTGATCCAAATAATCTTGAGGCTATGGGGGCACTTGGAACAATTCATATAAGACTTTCAAATTTTGATGAAGGTATTACGATATATCAAAATTTATTGAAACAGAATAACAAAAATCCTAGAGTTCATTTAAGTCTTGGACATGCTCAAAAGACTGTTGGTAATAGATCTGAAAGTGAGCAATCATATATTAATGCTATAAATAACTTTCCACTATGTGGAGAGGCATATTGGAGCTTAGCAAATTTAAAAACATACAAGTTTTCTGATAAGCAAATAAAATCTATGGAATCTGCTTTAAAAGAAAATATTCACGATCTTGAAAAGATACAAATGTTATTTGCTCTTGGTAAGGCATATGAATCAAATAAAAATTTTGACATATCTTTTAAATACTATGAAGAGGGTAACTGGTTGCATAGAAAAACTCTTGATTACAATGCTCAAGTAAATTCAGATTCAATAGATAAAACAATTGAATTTTTTAATAAAAACTCTAATAAATTAAATTTTTATGGTGGCAATAAAACCAAAGATCCAATTTTTATTTTAGGGTTACCTAGAGCTGGCTCAACATTAATTGAACAAATCTTATCATCTCATTCTCTTATTGAAGGTACTCAAGAGCATCATAATATAATGACCATTGGACGTAAGATTCGTTCTATCAATAATACTGATAACTATACTGATAGTTTATTTGAACTAAAAAACGAGGATATTCTTAAATATGGCAATAAATATATCAGTGAGACAATGTGGTCCCGAAAAGAAAAAAACTTTTTTATTGATAAAATGCCTAATAACTTCCCATACATTGGGTTAATTAAAATGATTCTTCCAAATGCAAAGATAATTGACGCTAGAAGAAATCCTCTAGATGGATGTTTTAGTTGTTTTAAGCAATTTTTTGCAAAAGGGCAGCACTTTACATATGACTTA
>MDSX01085444.1_pt1 | contig 10829 bp, 16 predicted proteins | sample 811141 | NCBI WGS metagenome assembly MDSX01 (sample SAMN05326642, study PRJNA326480) | marine metagenome | isolation source: seawater | place: Atlantic Ocean: South East | collected 2010
AAAAAGAAAAAGACAATTTACCCCTGGTACATATTCTAAGATTAAAAGAAGAATAGAATTTCGTGGCGGACGGAGAAAAAGAAAAACAAGAAGGCGAAAAAAAAGAGGAGGAAATGACCCAGCTATAGGGGAAATAATTTTTGTTAAATGGCCCCACGATGATGGTAGTCGCAAGTATTATATTGGCAAGTTTATGGGTAGATATAAAGATAATAAGTGGTATAAATGGGCAGAATGGAATGAAGGTACTCAAACATATAGAAAAAATCGGGGATTATTAGAAACAACATATCCATTCTCTACGACGACACCAGAAGAAGAGATAGCAGCAGAAGGTTTGACAGAAATTGGTGCGGCTGATACAGAGGACCTAGTGGGTGGTGGCAGAAAAAGAAAAACAAGAAGACGAAGAAAGCGCAAAACTCATAAAAAAAAAAGAAAAAAACGCAGAAAAACTCGTAGAAGACGTTAAATATCTAATTTAATTTCTTAGTAAATATTATAATGGATAAAAAAACTTTATTTTTAAAAGCTGCGGTAATTGGAGTCGTATTAAACATCGTTTTTTCTTATGCTTTATCTCCTTTTGCTACTAAAGATGAAATTAAACCCCCAAATGGCGCAGAAAATCTTTCCTTTAAATCTCAAATTATGCATATGTTATATCATCATAAACAAGTAATGTTAACTAGTTCTTTAATTGTTGCTGTAGTTGTAGGTATTTCTTGTTGGATTGCTTGTAGAATATAAATAATTAAAGCCGTTAAATATCTAATTTAAATTATATATCTAATATTTAGTTATATATATATAATGTCAAGGGAACTTACGGCTGATGATCTTGCTGATATACAAGTTGCTGATTTGGTTAAAACAATAGTTGGCGGTGATGGTAGTGCTAAAGATAAAATTAAAGAACTGAGAGAGCTTCATGAAAAATTTGTGGTAGAAGTTGGTGATAAATATCTAGATAAGGATAAAAAACAAATTAGAGATGCTATTGCCAAGCTAAAACTTGAAACAGGTTTAATATACAAATATCTTCCGCATTTAGCAACATCAATAAAAAAAGGCGGTGGGAAAAAAACAAGAAAAAAAAGACGCCGTAAAAAAAAGAAAAAAAGAAGAAAGACTAGAAGAAAACGCAAAAAAAAGAAACGAAAAACTAGAAGTCGTCGCCGATAAATATCTAATTTAAATTCTTAATATACATTTATATGTTAAGAATCATTATTACATCATTATTAATGGTAAATGCTATTTTTTGGGGTATATATCCACCTAGTGATGATTCTCCTCATTCATTAATTATAAACTATTTAGGCTTGAATTATAAACCAGGAAAATTTATACATTTATTGATAGGAACTATTTTTTATATTATTGGTGTATTAATAGCACAACAACAATCTGTACAGCATTTTTGGTTTTAATTATTTAATAATATTAAATGTTTTTCCACATCCACAAGAAGAATCGGCATTGGGGTTTGTGAATATAAATCTATTTCCCATAGTATCTTCTAACCAGTCTATTTCTGTTCCAAGTAAATATAAAGTTGAACGATGACACAACCAAATATTTGTATTTGAATCTATTTTTTGTTTATCTGCCTTATCAGGATTATTAGTTGGTTCTAAAATATACTCTAACCCATTACAACCCCCAGATTTACAATAAAATAAAATATCAGGATTAGCAACTTTTTTCAATTGTGAAATAGCATTTTTTGTTATACGTATCATATTTATAAATATATTAATATAATACTTAATCTCCTGTTTTCATTACCAAATGATACATAAGATAAATTAAAAGAGCACTAAATCCTACATTATAAACCTTAGCTAACGGATTATCTTGTAAAGTTTCATCTCCTCCAAATGTTTTTTTAAAACCATTCATAATGTCATTTATATTTTGAAATCCATCAGCACACCCACCTAAACTTTTTTTACTTACTGGATTGTAACTATTTTTAAATAAACAAGGATTTAAATTTGCAATATCCGCATCTGCTACATATTTTCCTTCATTACCAGATTTTAACTCTAATTTTCTACATTTTGGATTTGTTCCTTGCATAAATCCACCAAAAAGCGCTAAAGGATTTAAATGACCTAAATTTTCAATAGTTCCAGGTACTAATCCCCTAAAATCTCCAAGAGCCTGACCGGTCATACTACTAATAAATGGAATACTTCCTGTTGGTATATTATTTACATAAATCCATCTTTGTCGTAATTGGCCGTCACTTGATTTACATTGACCTCCTGTTTTCAAATAAAATTTGTTGCCTAAAGGTCCGTTTGTTCTTTGTGCTCTACTTTTACCACTTACTAATACTTCTGTATAATTTATTAATCCAGCAACATCTCTTGCTAGCGCACCCATATTTCCATCACCACTCATTTTTAATTCATCTGGCGCTTTTATTTGTTTTGCGTAATTATAAGTAGGTCCAAGAAAGCCTGCTTGAGCCTTTTCAATTCCCCCTGCTATATCTTTAAAGAAATCTCCCATTAATTATATATATAATTATAATATATTATATGTCAGATGATATACCAGAATGCCGTATTTGTTTTGAAATAGAATCATATGATGACCCCTTTATTTCACCTTGTTTGTGTAAAGGTACGAGTAAATATGTTCATAAATCTTGTTTAAATACTTGGAGACATTTTAATGTGAATCGTGAAGGATGGGATAAATGTATGGAATGTCACGAAATATATACCCTTCAATATAAATATCCTATTGAAAAAGATATTTTCATTAATGTAAAAAATCCAAGTGGAATTTATTTTTTTCAATATATTATTGCTATTGGTGCTGGTTCTATAATATGGTTATTAGATGCAACAACAACAGATTATTTAGCAGTTAAAATGTTAAATTTTAATTTTACTTTAAATCGTCCTTCTTTGCTTACCTACATAAAGGAAGATGAATTAACTCCACAGGTATTTTATTTTTGTTATTCTATGTTTATTCAAAATCTTTTTCAATATTTATATTTTTTTTATATAACCAATAAAAGCATTATAAGAAAAAAATTATATTTTGAAAAAATTAAACATACATATTTTTCATCTATTTTTTTTGTTTTACAGTTTATTATTTGGTATTATATTTTAGTTTGGCACGACAGACCTATTATTTTTTTAAATTTTGCTTCATTTATTAGTATGGTAGAACCAATTATTTATTACCAACTAATAAAAAAACATAAAAAAATAATAAAAATACTAAATTTTGATGAAAATGAAGAAGAAATATTATCATATGAAGAAAATCCTTTACACGGATATGAAAATATTTTTGAAAATCAAATAGAATTAGGAAATGTTATAGTAGATATTAGGCCTGACTAGCACTATTTTTCATAGCAGAAGCAAATCCACCCGCACCACCATCACCTGTTGCTAACGGGGGTGCTCCAGGAACACTATTCGCACTTTCTAAATCATCTAATTCCTTTTCTTTTTCTTTTTTACCATCTTGAATACTTTTTGTAGCTCCTTTCATTCTCATTTTATTAATATTTATTAACGATGTATTCATGGTTTTTTGTCCTTTTAATTGACTATATTGTGCCTTAAGTTTATTTAATTCGCTAAATAATCTATTTGTTAATGCTTGTTGTCTATATACCGCATTTTTATTACTACCTGAACAACCTGATAATCCTTCTATTATCTTTGAATTCATTACATTATACAATATTAGTGTAATTAAGATAAAATTTATGAATATAATAATTATTTTCATTATTATATTAATATTAGATTTTATTAACCCGCTAGAGCATCTTGAAAACTACTTTTTGATACAGGTTCAGGAAATCCACTATTGTCATTACCACAAGCTGATGGATATTTCTCACAAGCTGGATTTTCATCACTTCCTTCACCATCTCCTCCAGCACTTGCTAATTCCTTTGCCATTCTAAGATTATCAAGTATACCTTTTCTATTTACACCAATTACACCTTGATTTACTTTTGCGGCAATTTCTTTTAATTCATTTAATTTAGACTCTGCTTGCTTTAATTTTTCAGCATTTTCATATATACCTGCCTCTCCACACGATTCACTTGTTCTATTTGTAACTGGTGCTCCGCTACTCCCTGCTGAACCTGGAGCACCACCGCTTCCGCCACCACTTCCCCCTATACCTCCTCCATCATTATAATTACACACACCTTCGGTAATTGTCATTAACATACTTGAAATGATAGTTATTAATAATATTATTCCTAAAAATAGTTTAGAGTTCATTGTTTATATTATCAAGTTATTTTTTCTTGTAATAATATAAATGCGACAAGGTTTAAAAAATAGAATCAAATTTGATCCATCAAATCCTCCAAGAATGAATAATATTAAAATAGATTATTTATCAAGAAATTCATTTAATGCAAGAGTAAAAGATACTTATTGTGTTTCTAATGGTGCTTGTAGCAATAATGAAGATGCTAGTGGTAATTGGGTTGGAATGGCACAGATAAAAAACCATACTTCTAGACATTATTATGCACCTTTTAGGCAACCAGTTAAAGGATATAGAAAAACTTTGAATTGTTCATCTAATGGAATAATGTTTGAAAGTAATATACGAGGATGTACAACTACAACAGAAATATATAAAGATAAATATTCTGATTGTTCAGGCACTGTATGTGAAAATAATGGCTCTATTTCTACAAGTACTATACCATTAACAGGAAATGATTCTGCTAGTAGAGCTTCATCTGGTAATTATACTAGAACCGCAAAACCAATTATAAGAAGTGGTATGCAGCCAAATATTGCAGGAAAACAAAATAGTGGATTAAAGGGTACTAAAACAGCAACAAGATATTCATATTCATATAGAGAATTAATCAATAATAGAAGAAAAGCTACACAAATCAAAAAACTTTCTACACAAAAACCTACAAGTTCAACATATATGTCTAATCCTCAAAAAATGCCCGGATTTGGAGGGGATTGTTGTAGTGAAGAAGGTGGTGGTCAGTCAACTTATAGATACAATAATAATAAATTCGCCACACAAGGAGCTGTTGAAGCTAGTGATAGAATTACAAGACTTAAATTAGATACAATTAAGGGGTCTAATAGATGTCCTCCAGGCCAATCAACAACATATAATAGTTCATGTAATGGAGTTTATTCTGCCGGTAATTTACAATCATCTAGGACAAAAACTTGGCCAATAACAACCAGTAAATATACTAAAGTTAAATACGCTTCTAAATTTAACAATGGTCATACTGAAGTTAACTATCCTCAGATTAGTGCTTTAGCTAGAGCTAGAGGTTCAACTAGACCCAAAAGAAGAACTGATGGTAGAATATTACCAAATAATAATAGTGTTTGTCCTGGAAACTGCCCACCTAATTTGTTAATGTAAAATTAAATTAATATTATATTTTTATTTATAATACTATATTAATATGTTGAATAGAAAACAAATCTGTGAAGCAAGCCGAACATGTCAAACAGGTAAAAATTTTAAAGGATCATCTACATTTTATTCAATGCCTGTTTTTAATAATAGATTTGCACCTTTTAATAGTAATCCAAGAGTAGAAATTTTAAATGGAACTATACAAAATTTAAGTACAGATAGAGTAAGCGCTGAATTATGTAGTACTGATACAAAACAACAAAGATTATCTATAAGACGAAAACCAACACCTTACAGAGTTCCTTATAATCATTACAGAAAATCATACAGTTGTTCAAAGAATTGCCTTGAAAATGAAAAAATAATAAAAAATACTGATCTATCTGGTTGTATAGATGATAATGGAATTTTAACTGAAATATGTAAAAAAACAAATTATGCAAAATCAAGATTAGTTAATAAGTATGGATTTAGAAATAGAAATAATGGAGGAAATTATAAAAATTATTTACAAGGTTCTGGTAAATTATATGAACAAAATGCTTTTGGTATATTACCTGAAAATAAAGACCTTTCGGGAGTTAATTTATATAAAATAAATACTGTAAACGGTATTTCATCAGATGGAGAAGGAGCAAATTGTAAAATGGGTTATAGAACACCCGACTCATTAACAAGTGTAACTTTTCAAAAAAGAGCAATTCATACAGCTACTAGAAAATGGGCAAACCCAGGATATAATTCTAGAACAAGTGTTAATAGTAGAAATAGAACTCAAAGATTGAAATATAATGCTAAAATGGGAGGACAAATAAATTCAAGATTTTCCAATTATAATAATTGCGTAAACGGTCAAGAATGTAGTAAATATGTTGCTCCTGGTAGAAGTACAAAATTATTTTCATTAATACCTACTAATGGTCCTCCTTGTAATTCAAGAAGAGTAAATGGTGTAAAACAAACTTGTCCGACTCCATTTCCACCACCACCCCCTATTCTGTCTAATATAAGTATTGTTCCATCTAGTAATAGAGTAGGACATACACCAGGTAGAAACGGGGCGACAGCAGATCTTCTTGGTCTAACTATTTCTTTTCAAATTGCCGCAGCGTTAAATATAGATGATACTATAGAAATAACCTTTTCAAATCCAAACTTTTTTCATGTTCCTCCGGAATTTGGAACAGGAGGATTGAATTTATCAGAAAAAGTGGGTAGTTTGACCAGTACATATTTGGCTGTAGGAACAGATCCATTTCCTGCCGCATCAGAAATGTTTCCATCACCTCCCGCTTATAATTCATTTATAGAAACTATTACGGACCCTAGTTTTAATTTCCCCAATCCAGCATTTACTGCCAACGCATTAGCAAAAACAACCTCGTCAATCAAGATAGTTTTAAAAGAAGTAGTTCCTAAGGAGTCAACCATTTATATACAAATTCAAGATGATGACGGTAAAGTACTGGAAGGTAATCCACCTATACCTGCTCCTCCCGGTGTGCCCCCAGTAATAACAGGAACATTAGCTGTCTCTGGACATCCAGTTGTTACTGATATACCCGGATGGACAGTTCAACCCTAAGAAAATTGAAATGATTTCAACCATAAATAATTGATATCATTAACAAACACAATTTAAAAGTTTTCAATGATTCCATTCAATAACTTCATAAACAAGAGGTCAAGATTTAAAGATATATTCAGAATATCAGACCAAATCGGTATTGATTCTACTGAATGTGTTAGTCCAGCAAATAAAATTTTACATTTACTCAAAAGAACATCTTTTGACAAAAAAATGGCAAGAAAACTATCATATATTATTGCCGATATAAATTTCAAAGAATTGTGCGAAAGCATTAAAAACGATGATTCAGACCAATATATATCCAAAAATGTTTGTGCTGCTTATTGTCACGGTAGATACAATACTATTATGGACGATATGCTAACAGACAAACTTGCGGAGGATATAGCAGATAGAAAAATAATATTTATAAACATTAATTGCGAAGAATATTGTTTGGATAGAGAAGAAGAAGATGGTTATTGCGCTCACGGAACTTGTGCGATGTTAGTTCCTGGTAAAAAGAAGTATGATTTGTTTTATATGAATCCACACGGAGAAGTTATGAAAAAATATACTTATTTTGAAACAATTATCACAAGAACTCGTGCGAAAAAATTAGACTTTAATGGAGATATTATTGATTGTTTGGTTATGAAAACAATTGTAAATTATTGTAACAATAAACATAATACAAATATTCAATATGATTATACACATAAACATAATTATTACGGCGTTAATTTACAAGAAGAAGACAATCACGGAGTATGTTTTATATTTCCAAGTATTATATATTACTATTTCGCGAAATATTATACCCAAAAAAGAGAACTACTTATAAACGACCAAATTAAAACTATTCCAAGTTTTAAGGATATGTTAGCAAGTGGTTCTTTCAACTTAGCAATCCATTCATGCTTTACAGATTTCAATAAAAATTACGAACTAATAGTATTTAAACATGTTGATAGTCCAGAAACACACACAGACCTAGTAGAAAAACTAATAAAATGTTTGGACAAATCTAAGTGGCATTTTCTAAAAAATATGACAAATGCTATGGTTTCATTTATAAATCAAGATTATTTTCAAAATAAATTTTAAACATTTTCCATAGCATCTTTTAAATCTATACATGAACCTATTTTCTTCTTTAAAATAATTTTTTCTTTTTTTGGGTTACCAGTATCACCTTCACTGATACCCAACATTATCTCTTGCCATTCATTCATAAGTTTTGGGTCTTCTTTATATGTAGGATTTAACTTTTCCCATTCTGATATTGTTTTGCATTGTTTTAATTTGACATCTCTTATTGTTTCATCTAATTTTTTATTATCTTTATCTTTTTCCCATTTATCATTTTCTTTTACATAGAATTTTAACCTTTTATTATCACTACAATGAATTGGTCTTTCTGTTGGTTTTAGATCTTTTAATTGTTTTTTTATTATATTAGTTACACCATTAATATAACCATTATCTTTGGTATATTCTAAATCTTCTAAGGTTATTTTGATATTATTAACAAAATCTTTCAAATTAAGAGCATCCTTACAGTTTTCATTTAAAAATACTTTAATAGATATGTTTTGATTACCACAGTTGTTAAAGTTATTAGTAGTTCCTCCGTTTTTCATTTGTTCTTCGCAAATTTCAGTTAGTTTTTCATTTGTTGATTTTAAATTTTTAATCATTTCGCTTTGCATTTCTATTTTGTCATCTTTCATTTCAATTATTTTATTTTTAAGTTGAACTATTTCTAAATCTCTCTCATCTTTTTCATCCAATGATTTAACACTTTTTACTACTTTTTTGCAATTTTTAACACTTTTTGAGCTTACCGTATATTTAAATTTACATTTTTTTTTGGTGTTTCCACACACCACTTTTAGTCTTATATGTTTTATCGCAAAATTTACAGGAAAATGCTAAAGTTTCCATTTTGGAAACTTTTTGGAAACTTTGGATACCATTTTGGAAACTCAATCGTTGGTGTTTTTTACTTGATAAATGTTTATCATAGTTTGACTTTTGTGATGCTGTATAATCACAAAATTGACAATAATAATTTTTACTACTTTTACTACTTTTACTACTTTTTGGTTTCCAATTTTTGGACATTTTATATAATGTCCAGAAAATATTTCTAAGTCCTTGTCAAAAAAAATATTGAAAAAAATTTACAGTCACAAAAAATTTTACTGGTTTACAAAAAATACCTACAAGATGCTCATCCGCAGTTTTTGCACTTTTTTTCAGAAAAAACTTTTATGAAAATTTGGAAAATGGACATTTTTGAAATGTCCAAAACGTACATTATGGGACTTTTTGTTTATTTTTTTTTGCGTATTTCAAAAAAAAATAAATTAACACCTATAAAAATAAAATAAATTCATAATTTATATGTCAATTCGTAAAATAGATACAGCAATTAGTACGATTAGGAGTTTGTATGATGAAAATGGAAATTATCTGCCTTCTGGAAATTATTATTTTTCAATAAAGGATTATGAAAAGGGAGTTTTCACTGGTGATATGGCTAGTAGTGGTGAATTTGGTGAATTTACTTTTTCTCCTAAGAAATTGATAAAAATGATGGCAGTAAGTCAGTCAAGACTAGCCAGAAGGGCTGGCTTACAAAGAGAAGAAGGTATGCCAAGTTATCCATCTCCTTTAGCAAGGAATTGTGGTTCTAGATTATCACATTTTACTACAACTTCTTCATATGTTGTTAGAAATTATTCAAGTGAAAATGTAGTTTTAAGAGAAGAACCAAGTACTTGTAGTATATGTTTTGAAAAAATAAATCGTTGTGATAAAAAATCATTAAATTGCAATCATGATTTTCATAGAAACTGTATTAATACTTGGTTAAGAGAACAAAATAATTGTCCATTATGTAGAGCATCTCAATCAACAAGTGAAGAAAGCACTACTAGATTAGATCCATTAAGAGAGGCTATAAATGAATTGAGAACTGTAACTTCTAATAGAAATCGTTTATATAATCAATTAACTAATAGAGATTACACAACTAGACGAAATAATCGTACTGTTGTATTTCCTAGCTCAAGAAGAAAATAAATCTAATTATATATATATATATATAATGAATAAATTAGAATATTTATATTATGCACATTCATATGTATTATGGATTTTAATAGCGTTTATATTTTTAATAACTATATTTAGATATAAAAAATCAAAGAAAACTAAAAATCAAAAAGGAGGCGGTGGCTTTGGGGGATGTGTTCAGGCTTTTTTTGAATTTATTTGTTATATGTTATCTTTTGGTACCTTGTGTAAAAATTATAAAACAACCTGGAGTATAAATTGTAAAGGAGGCGGTGGGGACGGTAAATTTTATTGGTAGTTTAAATTTTGCGCAAAATATTTAAAAATAAATTTTTTTATTATTTTATATGACTAATAAAAAAAAGCGTAAAGTAAAAAAAGAGAAAAAGGAACCAGAATATAGAACGAAGGAAGAGCGTCAGGCGGAGGTAAAGCATATATTAGAGCAATTAAGCGAATTTCAATTAAATGTAACTTATGAACCAGTAAAAAAATTATATTTAAAATTCAAAGAATATATAAGTGATGGGGAGAGATTAATTGTTAATATTCCTTTTCCTGAAATTAACAGGAGGATAAAGGGTATATTAGCAATTAATAAAAGAGAAGATGTTACTATAGCTTTGTTGAATGAGAAATTTTAACGCCTTTTTCTAGATTTTTTTCTTTTTTTAGATTTTTTTCTTTTTTTAGTTCTTCTTTTTTTACGTCCTCCTTTTTTCTGCGTCTTTTTTACCTTTTTATATTTTTCATCTTCGGG
>MDSX01025334.1_pt1 | contig 10826 bp, 7 predicted proteins | sample 811141 | NCBI WGS metagenome assembly MDSX01 (sample SAMN05326642, study PRJNA326480) | marine metagenome | isolation source: seawater | place: Atlantic Ocean: South East | collected 2010
AAATCATACTTGTGCGATGTTGAGATATTCCATTTCAAGGCTGGTTCGCAGAACTTGGACCACGACAAAACTTGCAGAAAGGCTGCAAGATCACATTGATATTTACATCAATTATCATAATCAAACACTTTTAAACTAATCATTAATTTTACCGGACAATTTTAAATAAAAACTCCCTAACAATTTTTTATTCATCCGCAATTAAGGGGGCCAGTTTAAAACAGAAACCTTCGAATAATCACTTTTTTTATACTTTTCCAAAATCCTGATTTAAAATAACAACATGCTATCATCAAACATTTACACCATCCAATTGGTCCTAGAGTGGATAATTTGTCTGTTACTTACAGGTCTTATATGGACAGTACAGCTAGTTCATTATCCGAGCTTTCAATTTATTGAGAAAGATAGTTTTGTAGAGTTTGAAAAATTCCATCAGAGAAAAATTAGTATTCTTGTCATTCCATTGATGATTCTTGAAGTTTTGCTTTCATTTTATAATTTATTTACCTCTAAACTTGGATTGATTTATCAAATCAGTTTTACCGCATTGGTTTTAATTTGGCTTAGTACCTTTACTCTTAGTGTGCCACTACATAATCGCCTATCTAAAGCTTATGACCCCAAAGCCATAAGTAATTTAATTAATTCAAATTGGCCACGTACGATCTTATGGACGACTCGCTCTTTAATTCTTGGTTCTCTACTTATGAAAGGATAATTTATGCTAGAAAACCTTCTTCTCCCTTTAAAAGAAAAAGCACATCATGGCCACATGAACGTTCGCTTTCTTAGCTATTTACTGGAATCTCTGCCAATTATAGCTGTAAGAAGACTCTTGCAGTCCAAAAACCCTAATTTGATTCAAGCTCCTAGCAACTTCCCAGAAATTGCTAAACGTCACACACAAATGTTAATCGAAGAAGACAAAAGGATGATTCGCCGGGGTCTATATAGCTATCCAGAGTTCAGTTTCACCCAGCCCAAGAAACACCTTGTTAGTTACGTTCGCCTTCTCAAAGACTCAGTAAATGCGGCAATGAGAGCCAGAAAAAATAAAAACAGTGAATTTTCCAGTGATATAGCCAAAGACATTGAGACCTACCCTGAGTACTATCGGAGAAATTTTCATTATCAAACCGATGGGTATCTAAGCAAAGAATCCGCAGATTTATATGAACATCAAACTGAAATTTTATTTAGAGGTAGTCTTGCCTTGATGCGCAGAGTTTTACTGGCACCGGTTTGTGAAACTTTAAAATATAATAAAACAAAAAAACTAAAGGTCCTCGAAATTGCTTGTGGAACTGGAGAAGCCATTGATTTTCTAAGCTCTAACTATTCAAACTTTGAATTATATGCTATTGACCTGAGCGAAGCTTATCTTGAAAAAGCTAAAGAGAAGGTTAAAAACAATCTCGAAGTGAATTTCCAGAAAATGGCAGCAGAGGACTTAAAGTTTTCCAATGACGAATTCGACATTGTATATTGCTGTTTTCTACACCACGAGTTACCTCAAGAAATTCGAAAAAAATCATTTGAAGAAGCTTACCGTGTTTTAAAACCTGGCGGGAAATTTGTAATGGTTGATTCTGTACAAAAAGGAGATCAACCGGATTTTGATTGGGCTCTTCATAATTTTCCAATTGAATTTCATGAGCCATTCTATAAAAACTATACTCAAAAACCAGTAATAGAGCTTCACCAAGGTTTAAATATAACAAATCTACAAGAAGAAGTTCAATTACTCTCAAAATCATTCAGCTACATAAAAGGAGAAGAGAATAGCTAATTTAAAAAAACTCCTTCAATTAATTTTTTCTTCCCTTGGTTTCCCAATCTTTTTAACTTGGGTACTGAGTCTATCGCCTTTTGTTATATTAGGATTATTGATTAAATCCAGACCCGATTCTTATCCAGTGTTAGCTGTAGATAGTTCGGATACAATTTGTAAAGCACTTGCGACAAAGAACCTAATCCCTTGGAAAGATTACGAATTTGAATACCAAGAAGTTAGTCAACATTACAATTGGGATACCTTTGTTGGGTATCAAATATTAATTAAACCAGTGGTAGTGCTTACAAGGAATTCCTTTCTTATTGATCCCATCGTGCACTTTTTTGTAATGCATTGGGTAGCAATTCATAAAAAAATCATCTGGCAAAAGAAGCCTTTACCAATCGCGAAAGAATGTCTTCGAAAATTTGCAGTATACACTGCAAATGGTTTGGGTAGTTTTATCCTCCTATTTAGAGGAACTAACAATGCTTAACATCATCACTGCTGCAGCCGATGGTATTGGCCTAGCATTATATGAGCTTCTTAAAAGAAAATATCCTGAGGATCATTTTATATTAACCCAAAGAAATGCCCTTAATAAAACAACTAGTGATAAGATCATCTTTCATAAATTGGATGCAACGGAAGAAACTGATTTCAGTGAGCTTGCAAATATATGTGAAAAACTACAGTTAAAAATAAGATATTGTATCAACACCATTGGCCTTCTAGAAGGTCCTATTTTACAAAAACCTGAAAGAAGAATAACAGAAATTTGCGTTGAAAAAATGCTTCATAGCTTTCACGTAAACTCTCTTCCTATTTTACTTTTGGGCAAACATCTGTTCCCCTACTTCAAAAAAAGCCCCTCCCTAAAACTAATTCAATTATCTGCGAAGCTAGGGAGTATAACCGATAACCAATTTGGTGGTTGGCATTCCTACCGAATGGCAAAAGCTGCAGGTAATATGGCTCTTAAAAACCTTAGTATCGAGCTAAAACATTATAATCCTTCAGCGATCTGCATTTCCGTTCACCCAGGTACCACTGACACTAAGTTTACTAAAAACTATTTGGAAACAGCTAAAAACAAATACCAAATCCATAGTTCCAAAAACACTGCATTAAATATAATAAAGCTAGCCGAAGAGCGAAGCCCTCAAGATAGCGGATCCTTTTTTAACTGGGATGGAACAAAGCTAGACTTTTAGTTAAATTCCATTTTCTTTTTATTGAAAAAAACAAGAAAAAACAGAACTTGTTAGAAATAATAGTCTCAATATGGGAATTCACAAGAGCAAAACTCATAAGTTTTATATACCTATGGGAAATGATTAGTTTTCTTTAAATTTTCCAACCGTTTAAACCGAAAACAACTATGTAATTTAATTTATTTTTTGGTGGACGTTTTGAGGTATTTTCTAATTCATTTTGCTACATTATTATTCCTTGTGGGATGCTTGGAAAACTCTTCGTCTATCAAAGAACAAGAATCCGAAAAAAATAATTCTGAAATCTCATTGCAAGTTCAAGATGTTAGTGTTGTCGAGGGAAATGTAGGCTCAAAACTCGTCGATGTTAAAGTAACTTTTAGCGGTCCATTAGTCGCCTCCACTACTCTATTCTACACTAGTTATTCGGATTCAGCTTCAAGCCTTCAAGATTTCACCCCGACATTTGGAAGCCTGGAAGTTGCCATGGGAGAAACAGAAGCTCTAATTAAAGGCATTGAAGTACTTTCCGAGGGAAATTATGAGAATGACGAAAAATTCTTTCTCCAAGTTACTGGTAGAGATTTTGATATGTCTATTTCTAAAACTTCTGGTTTAATTGAAATTCAAAATGATGATTCTCCTCCGAGTTTAAGTATCGCAGATGCTACAGGCAATGAAACCAGTTATCTGGAATTTGAGGTTACAGCTAGCAAGAGGTCAGAAGTAGCAATTCCCATTGATTTTACCACAATAGATATTGGCGATGCTAGTCCCATCATCGATTACTATAGTGAACCTGGCAGCCTTGTACTTTTACCTGGAAGAACTAAAACAACGATAAAAATATTTGCACCCTATGATGAGCTTGATGAAGATTCTGAATCTTTTGATATTCAAATTTCATCCAGCAATTCAGAAGTTAACTTTACTAGGGATACTGCCACTGGCAATATACTTGATGACAATGATTTTCCTGAAATAAGTTTTAGGCAAAGCACTCTAGATTGCTATGAACACCAGGGAAGTGTTAGTGTTGAACTTGAGTTAAATCAAATTTCTGGGCGTGATGTTACAGTAAATTTAAACATTATTAGTAATGACCTAAGCCCATCAGAATTCGATAATTTTCCTAGTTCAGTGACTATCCCTAAAGGGCAAAAATACTCAAGTTTTAGCTTTGACTTAAATGATGATTCGTTACCAGAATTAGTTGAGCAAATGATAATTGAGTTGGATTCTAATCCAACGAACGCAAAGCGTGGAGTAGCCAACCAGTTATCAATAGATGTGGCAGAAAGTGATCGATTGCCTCTGAATCTAAAAAATTTAGCTGAGAAAGGTCTTGGTTTTACCATCCTTGGACAAAAATTTAAAGAGATGCAAAATTCCTATGTCATTGGTGATGTGGATAACAATGGCAGCACAGACATTTTTATGCAGAATCTAAGTACTAGTTACGGAGACCATAGTTACCGAAAATTTATTGTTTGGGGAACGCAAGGGAATCGAATTGAAGATGTAGTATTGGGTGATAGCTCGGGCTCTAACTTTAGTTACTACGCGAATGGCACAGGATTGGGTGAAGGCTATTGGACTCCACATTACACAGGGGATCTTGATTGTGATGGTATAGATGACATCTACTTTTTTCATGGCAACGACAGTTCATTTATAAAGGGAAGCGCTTCGAGGCCAAGCTATTCAACTTTTAACCAACTTGCTCAGAATGAATTTGCAATTTGGAGTCAAACATCAAGTCATGTTTTTCAAAGCTTGGGAGACTTAAATGGGGATGGCTGCATGGAGTATAGTCTTTCCCTCAATAGTTATGATTATGGAGTTGAAACTGGTGAAGGTAGAATGCTCCTCTACTACAACCAACCTGGCCAATTTAGTTCCAGTTATAATGAAGATTTTAGCAGCTCCTCTTTCGAAGATGCAATTTTCAGTGGAACAGTGGCAAAACCACACTTCGGTCACGCACGATTTGGTTCTCAGAATATGGGTGATGTCAATGCGGATGGCTACGACGATCTTTTTCTATCAGTCTACAATGAGCAGTCTCTGATTTTATTTGGACAAGAAAGTAAGTTCACCAACCAAGATATTGACGGAATTATTTCAAACTATTCCACTCAGTACTTTAATATGAATTATCAATCCTCTTGGCAACCAGGCAGTTCCGTTTATAATCACGGCCGAGTAATAGACTTTAATTTTGATGGAATACAGGATTTTATATTCCGAGGAGGCGGTCAATCTGCCTATGCATTTGCTTTAGGACGAACTGGCTCCTGGCCTACATCTAGTTTGATGAGTCGAATTGATTATGTAGCCATGGATGCCATACACTTTCACTACGATGCACAATCATCAGGAGACAGAGATTTAGCGAACTTTGCCGACCTTAATGCCGACGGCTATATAGACTTTATTCGGGTTTTAAAAAATGACAACCTAGATGGAAACTCCTCCGCACTATTGGTTCTTTGGGGTAAAGAGTTCACTCCATCGGCCATCGATGTAGACATTAGTTATGATCATAAGATATATGGGGAAAAGAAATCAGATACTATCTCAAAAATTGAAACGGGAGACTTTAACGGTGATGGCATAGAAGATATCATGCTTCTTGGTCCTGAAAACACCGCTGTCTCCTATCAGGAAGGCAAAACCTACATCATCTACGGCAACAATTTTAACCAAGCCGTAGATTTTTGGGGAACCGGTGGAGATGAAAATTTAATAGGAACAACTAGTGCTGAAACATTCTTTGCCGGTAGAGGCAATGACAATATCTACGGGATGGGGGGCGCCGATGTTCTTCAGGGTGGAGCCGGCGATGATTTTTTCTACATTTCTGACTATGATTTCAAAGTTATCAAAGGTGGACCGGGATTCGATACAATTCGAATTAGTGGATACAATCTAGACTTCTCTAGTGCCGCTACAGCAAAAATTCAATCCATCGAGGCTTTTGATCTGAAACATTCTAGTGCGGGTGAAACTTTAACGTTAAGCCATTTAGCAGCTCTCCGTCTATCTCGAAAGCATGAAATTTATGTTCAAGCAAACTCAAACGATATTATTAACCTAACAGGGCCTAGTTCAACTTGGAGCTTATCATCAAGTACGACTAAAGATTCTGTTACTTACAATCGCTACATATACTCAAAAAGTAATGCTGTGATTTACATAGAGCAAGGAGCGACGGTCAATTTACCGTAATTTATGAGAAACTTTAAAATCGGCTTATTTTGTTATTTCGTACTTTTTCTGAGCGCTTGCTTAGAAAATCAAAGTTCTACGACGGGGGAAAGCTCCAGCTCGAAGAATCTCGGTATTAGTGCTGAGATAAGCCATCTAGTTGTCACTGAATCCACCACTGTTGACCAATATGTTTCAGTCGAAATTGAGTTTAGCGCCCCACTCCTTGAAGAGTCAGAAATACTCTACTCCTCTTACGCATCAACTGCAGTGGTAGGTAAAGATTATGAAAGTGTATTTGGCAGTATCTATGCCCCAAAAGGTTCCAGAAAAGTTAGTATAAATAATATTCGGATCATTGGTGATAGCATCTTTGAGTCTGATGAAGAGTTTTTCGTAAGTATTTCAGGCAATGGCTTTGACCAATCAAAATCCAAGTTAGTATCCTCGATCATTATAAAAAACGACGATGCCCCTCCTAGCTTTAGCATTGCAGATGTTAGCAATGACGAAGGTAAAATTCTACGCTTTGTTGTTAGCGCTGCTACCGCACCTGAAAGTGATGTTGAGATCGATTACCAAACTATTGCTAGTTCTGATGCAACTGCCTCATTAGATTTTACAGAAGTGAGTGGTACTGTGGTTTTTCCCAAAGAGGAACTCTCTGTAGAAATTGATGTTCTGGCCGTCATTGATAATTTAGATGAAAATAATGAGAGCTTTGAAATGCAAATCAGTTCTAGTGACAGTAGCTACACCTTTAGTAAAGATACTGCCATTGGGACAATTTTAGATATCAATGCTATGCCTGAAGTTAATTTTGAATATAGTGAAAGTTTGCATTATGAAACTGATGGAAGTATTTCCTTTGCAGCCGTTCTCAATGAAGTTTCTGGTCGAAACGTTGTTTTGACATTAAACACTATCAGCAATGATTTAGACTCCTGGGAGTATTCTAGCTTACCAAGTCAACTCACTATCCCAGCAGGTAGTTTACGAGCAGAGGCTAGTTTCAGCATTAATGATGATCAACTGAGTGAAAACTCAGAAAACATAGTTTTTTCTATCGATAGCTCTCTTAGTACTGCGAATATAGGTAGTCTTGGGCAAACCACCATCAAAGTCGCCGAAAGCGAGCAACTTCCCGAGACACTCGATAATTTACTAACTAAAGATATTGGTTTCGACATTAGTGGCCCCAATTATGGAGAAAGGATTGAGGCTTACTTTGCAGGTGATTTAAACGATGATGGTTATGAAGATATAATTATTGGAAACACTTCCTCCGCCACTCCTAATATTGGATATAAATTATATATTCTCTGGGGAAGAGCGGAAAAGCTAAATCAAAATTTAGACTTATCAAACTCAGTGACACAAGATTTTAGCTACCTTACAGATACAAGTGGTATCGAAAAAGACAATATCGTAACAGCGAATGTCGATTTTAATTGTGATGGCTACGATGATATACTCTACAGAACTAGAGGTTACTCTGGAGGGGCCTCATGGATTATGTTTGGTTCAAATAGCAAAATCACAAATGGATCTTTTGCTACCTACTGGGATAATGCCCCAGAGTTTGATTTTAGCATGGAGAACACTCCATTTCTAAAACCAATTGGCGACATCAATGGTGATGGTTGTGAAGATTTAGGTGTTACCTCTCAGCAATATGATGTTTTGACCGCAAATGACGAAGGACGTTTTGGTATCATATATAACAAGCCCAGTATCTTAGTTCCTAACTCGTCATCAACTCCAGAATCAATTTTAGATGTAGAGTTGACTGGCTCTAGTTACCAAGAGTTACTCGGAATTAGTAGCCCCCAAGCGGCCAATCTTTCTGTGGGTGATGTTAACAATGATGGCTTTGATGATTTTATCATTTCTAGAACAGGCCAAGAGGTTTTTTTAATGTTTGGCCGAGAGAGCAATTACACCAATGAAAGCTCTGATAATTTTTCATCTACTTTCAACAGTGTTTTGTTAGCCAATTCTTCTAATACAGCTTTGAATTATCTTGGTAAATCTAGTCGAAAAGGATTAGCCGTAGATTTTAATTTTGATGGTATCGAAGACCTAGCCGTCGATATGTACAATTCAAAAGCTTACGCCGCACTAGGGAGAACTTCTTGGAACTCTGAACTAAATCTTGAGACAAATTATATGAGCTTCCAAGCTGACGTCCAAACATTCACCTCCTCTGGTCACACACGACATGTGGACCTAAATGGCGATGGGTATATGGACACGATCTCTATGCATTCAACCAACTCCAGCGGTGAAAACAAAGGAATTATATACGTAAAATGGGGAACCGATTTTGTCCCTAGATCTTTTGGCCTAAGTTCAGACAATGATCATGTCATTATTGGAGAACAGGTAGGTAGAAGTTTAGATCGTTTAGACTTTGGAGATTTCAATGGCGATGGAATCGATGACCTTTTGGTTGTATCTAAAAAGAGTGATGGTGTTGATATTGAATCTGGGAAAGTTTATGTCATCTATGGTGGTGACTTAACTGGTTCCATTGATATTAGGGGCTACAATTCCGATGACAACCTAAGTGGAAGCACTAGTGATGAAGTGATTTTTTCTGACGCGGGTAACGACACAGTCCGCACAGGTGGAGGCGCCGATTATGTGCAAGCCGGCGGGGGGAATGACATTATTTATATTTCAGACTATGACTTTAAAGCCATCGATGGTGGCCCTGGCTTTGATTGGATTGGTCTTGAGAATTATAGCCTTGATCTCTCCTCCCCTGCTGTAGCAAGATTTCGTAATGTTGAAGGCTTTGATCTATCTAGTTCAGGCTTCGCAGAAAGTTTATCACTCAGTAGAGTTGCTGCTTTAAAATTGAATAAAAAACACCAGCTATATGTGAAGGGTGCAACCAACGACACTTTAAATATTTCTGGACCTAGCGCTTCTTGGTCATTAGACTCAACAATTAGTTATGATGGAGTCAATTACAACAAATATACTAATACAAAAAGTAATGCAGTTATTTTTGCTCAGTCCGGTATGATTGTAAACCTACCTTAAATCAAAGTTTCGAACTCTAAAAAACGCCCCTGAGCGCTCGATTTTCTCAACTTTTTAATTCTCTGTTTATAACTCTTTAATTAGCTAGTGTTAAAAAGACTAAAAAATTGTTTTTCATAAAAATTCCATTCTATTCAATAAATTTCAGAACCAATAAGCCTCACCATATTTACCAAATAAGCTTTGTCTACCAAAGATTAAAAATGTGATTATGACGGAGTTTCCACCTAAATAACTGCATCAGAATGATATAAAACAACAAAGTTTAGAGGGGAACTCAAAATTCGCTAAAACTGCAAAGACAGGCATCCGATGAGTAAGGTATGAAATTACTAATGTCGTTTTTATTGTTACTGTTAAGTGCCTGTTTTGCCGTTGATCCTAATGGCTTAGCGAGTATTACAGAATCAAAATTAGAAGTGACAACTAGTAAAATGAATTCAGGAAATTACATTTTCAAAAGCTCTGATGACTCTAATGATTGTAGCTACTATCTAATTAATATTCCTGGTGGTTGGACTCCGAGTACATTTGTCCACAATGGTAACGTTTACTTTCATATTCCTTGTAAACTAGGTGATGCTGGTTCTCAAGGTTGGCACTATGGAATTGCTTATTGGGTTCCTGGAAATTCTAGCGTAATTTGGCAAGATGGAGATAGTGGTCAAGTTGGTGATCAAGCACAGTTTTTAATTACCGATTTAGATAAAAATGGCTACCAAGTATCCTATTCAAAATTTACAGAGACAGTGGATGTAAATGGTAAGCAAAAGGGAATGATCTTAAAATATTACCGAGCCAGTAACTATGGAGGAACTAATGGTTACTACTGGTCCCCCGTAAGTTTTGACTCCCCTGCCACATACTCGGCTACTGATATAGATGCGGATTATCGTGGTGGACTAAACTACTCCAACAAAGACGGAAGCTTTAAGGGCTTGAGCTTAGCTCATTTAGATTTAGTCTACGACAATTCTGTCTACTACGCTTATTTAACAACAAGAAATGATCCAGATAAAGATACATACTACATAACCTTAAGAAAGTCCACAGACCTTCTAACTTGGACGGACCCTGATGAGTATTTATTGAAAGACTATAGAGACCCACATGTTTTCAAATATTCTGACAAATACTATATGATTGCGATGAATATTTTGACCAACAAATGGCAATTGATTCCGGCCAAAACCTTAGAAAATTTTGACACTAAAAATGCTATAAATCTAGATATTGGTAATCAAATGTACGGCCAAGGCGACTGGGATGACACCCCTAAATATACACCTTACCCAGATTACCAGCCTGCCATTGCAGGTGTTGAGGTCATTAACTCAACTGTATACCTCTTTTACCTCGCTGGAAGCTTTGGACAACTCACTACAGATACCAATTCCCTATCCCCAAATGATGGCGCCCCTTACAACGGAGCCAGAGGAATTGGTGTAATGGAAATTGAGATAAAATAAAAGCTTCCCGAGTGATCTGTCCCCCTAAAAATGGACAGACAAAAAGGTGCTTCAAGATTTAACTTACAAAGCTCCGGTATTCAACCGGAGTTTTTCTTTTTAAGC
>MDSX01056648.1_pt1 | contig 10825 bp, 7 predicted proteins | sample 811141 | NCBI WGS metagenome assembly MDSX01 (sample SAMN05326642, study PRJNA326480) | marine metagenome | isolation source: seawater | place: Atlantic Ocean: South East | collected 2010
GCCGACGATCGGGACCGACGCGAGAGCGCCATGCGCGTCGCCGAGACGGTATCGCGCGCCTTCGCGAGGCACGGCGGGGACGACCTCGACGCGTTCATCGCGCGGGACGTGGAGAACGCGGAGATGCGCGCACACGACGCGGGCGACGATGAGACGACGGACGACGGGTGCGTTCCATCGACCCATCCATCCTTTCGACGCTTCCACGAGACGTACCTCGATCCGATCGTGATCGACGCGCACTCGCGCCCGGCGCATCAGCGGTGGCTGGAACCACTCGTGGGATGCGCCGCCGCGCGAGTGGCGCACGCGCACGTGCTCATCGCGAGGTCCGAAGAGTCCACACGGAGCGGAGCCGGGGAACACGACGATCTGTCCAACGCTCGAATCGACGACCAGGACTTTAACGACCCGACGTCCTCCGACGAGCTCCGACGACGTGAACTGGGACGACGATCGATCGGGATGTCAATCGTCGCGTCCGCGCGTGGGGTCGAGGCGTCGTACCCGCTCGCGAGGTTATGCGAGCCCGACGCGATGGGGAGCGGCGAGGTGTGGCGCGAGGTGACGAGGCGCTGTTTGGCGATGACGAAGAACAGGGCGGCGAGGTCCGCGAACGGTAACGGCGAGGTCGTCGGTTCGAGTCCCGGGAAGGCCGATAAGGTCCGGGGCGTGTTCGCCGCGAGGGAGGCGAGCGCGGCGCCGGAGACGGCGGTGCTCGTGTTCCGTGACGCGCGCGCGCGATCGAGGGATGCGGGGGATGACGTCAGCCGCGAGGGAGAGAGCCGGACGCTACGAGCGGTGATTCACGCGTTCTCGTGTCATCCGGGCTCGGCACTCGGGACCGCGTGCGCGGTGGCGTTCTGCGTGTCACCGAGCGGTGCGTCATCACCGGGCGGCGTGTCATCACCGGGGGGTGTGTCGCCGGGTGGTCGCGATGGACGGGGGTGGCCGGATGAAGAAATAAATGTTTCGGGGCCTCACGCCGGCGACGCGGGTGCCTTTGAAGACGGCGGTTTGGGCTTGTCGTCGAGATACGTCGTGTGCGGGACGGGCGCGACGTCGAACGTGATGCCCACGGACCTCGCGCGGGCGATGTACAGGGTATCCGACGCGGTGAGGGCGGACGCGGATCCGCCGTTCGACTGGCCCCGTGTGACTCTTAGTAAAAATATCGACGACACAGCCGGCGCGGCAGAGTTGTCCGCGGGTGTTGACCTCGCGTCGCTGCGCGGGACGTTCAGGGGTAACAGGGTCGCGCCGGAGGGTGGGCGCGGCGGGGAAGGCGCGAAAGGCGCGGCTCCACCGTCCGGTCGCGGCGTCCGGAGGGTCGTTCCGGCGTAGTGCTAGCTAGGAGTGTGAGACAGACGAAAGGCTTGTTTTTCAATCGGGTCTGTCAGCGGCTGGCGGCGTTTCGATTTTTTTGTGGCTGATCGGCGATGATGCCCTCGCGACCACAACACACCCGCGGCGTTCGAGATGTCCAGCGCGCTCGACGAGGCCTGCAAGAAGGTCGACGACCTGATCCTCGAGGTCGGCAAGAGCATGGGCGACTCCGTTCCTAAGCTCCGCGTGGATCCCGACGATCCGTGGGTCGAGATCTGGAACCCTCCCAAGGCGGTGTACAAGGAGCGATGCGAGGCGACGGGGTACCTCATGACCAAGCCGTTCGAGCGCAACAACCCGATGCCCGGCCAGTTCAACGAAACCTGCGACTACATCGTCAAGCTCCTCAAGCCGGTGATCAAGCCCAAGGACGGCGCCAAGCCCAAGGGCGGCGAAGGCGGCGGCGGCAAGAAGAAGGAGAAGAAGGAGAAGCCCGCCGGCAAGCTCGCGCAGCCCGCCGCGGACGAGGACCCCGTGGTCAAGGCCCGCCTCGCGATCGGCAAGGTCATCGAGGTCAGCCACGTGGAGAACTCCGACAAGTTGTACTGCTGCCAGGTGCAGGTCGGACCGGAGGAGACCCGCCAGGTCATCACCGGCCTGCGCAAGTTTGTCCCAGAAGATGAACTCAAAAACCGGATGGTCCTCACCATCCTCAACCTCAAAGTCGCCAAGCTCGCGGGGCAAACCTCGGAGGCCATGATCCTCGCCACCGAAGCCGAGGTGGACGGAAACATGAGCGTCAAGCTCGTGAACGTGCCCGAGGGCGCCGCGGTGGGCGACGTCGTCGCCGCCGAGGGCGTGCCGCCGGGCGCGGCGGGCTACCCCAAGGAGTGCAAGAGCAAATTCTGGGACGCCGTCAAGGAAAAGCTGAAGGTTGTCGGGGGCGTCGCGATGTACGGCGATAAGAAACTCACGTGCGCGGCGGGGGCGTGCTCCGCCGATCCTAGCGTGCCCGACGGCTCCTCCATCAAGTGATTCGCTCGTTTGAATGTAAGTGTTAGCCTCTCGAGTTAAGGTATATTAGAGAAGAGAAGCCTTTCGCGAGCATTCACTATTCACTATGCGATCCTCCCTGCTTTTGGGATCCCCGATGATAAATAAATACGAGCCGTCGTGCGACACACGGCTCCACGCCCCTTGAGACGATGTACGGCTCCACGGCCTATGAGGAGATGTACAGCTCCACGCCCAGGAGCTTCTTCACCTCCTCGTAGCACACGAACGCGATGGCGATTGACGGCGCCACCTTGATGTAATTCGCGCTCAGCCCGTGAAAGAGCGCGCCCACCCCTTCGTGTCGCACCGTCTTCACGAAGCAGTCCACCATCCCGGTGTACCTGATATCCGCGAGGTGCTTCGCCTCACCCTCCGCGAGCGCCTTGGCTCCCGCCCAGCCCGCCACCTGCAGTTTCCGCCGGCACACGTCGAAAGGGTACGCCACCGTTTGCCCTATAGCGCCCGCGACGCCGCCGCACGCCAGCCCGAGTGGCACGGAGAGCTCCTTGCCGCTCTTCAGGCCCTGATACTCCGCGACGACGTCCTTCAGGGTTCCGTACACCGCGAAGTTCAGGCCGACGTAAGGAACGACGCCGATGACGGACGGAAGCCACCCTCTGTACAGCGCCCGGGCGCCCTCTTCCTTGATGATGACCCGCGCCGCGTGCGACATGGACGTGTACTGCTTGTACTTGCCGTCCACCTGCGTGGTCAGGCGCCCGCGGACCATGTCGAGTGGGTACGTCGCGGACATGGCGAAGATACCCGCGCCGGCGCCCGCGGTCAGTCTGGTCATCGGTCCGAGCTGCGCGTTCGGGTCGCTCTCTCGCGCTCGAGCCAAGAGCCATCCCTCGAGGGTCTCGTATGCGAGGAACTTGGACGCGGAGTTTGGCACGATGCGGATGCAATTCGCGCCGTTGCCCTTGAACATGCCGGCCATCCCTTCGGTTTTCATGATGTGCGCGAGCCCCCGCGCAACGCCGTTGTACGCGGTCGTGGTGCTTCCCGCCACCTGCTGTAAAATCTTGAGGCGTTCGAGCGGGGCGACCGCGGTGCGCGAGACGCCTCCCGCGACGCCTCCCGCGACGAGCGACTTGCAGATCTCCATCAGACCGACGCCGGTCTTGCCCTCCCCGGCGCTCGGCGCGATGAACCCGGTCCGCGCGTAGATTGACCCCCGCGCGGCGTCGTCGACGGACGATCCGGCGGCGGTCGAAGCGACGGCTCGAGCCGAAGAGGCGTGAACACCGATCGGCGCCCCCAGCGCGCGCGACGTCCAGTGCGCGCCACGCGTCGTCCTATCCCGAGATACCATCGTTGCGTCGAGCTCCACGCGAGCGATCGACGATGCGTTCGCGCCCTCCGCGCTGCCCGAGAGTGCCGTCGGCGGCGGAAGAGCCTCCCGAACAAACTCCTCTCCACGGACAGGTCGCTGCCACCTGCCGCACTGCGAGATTCTGTTCCAGACTTTTTCGATATTCGTGTCAACCGACCGTTATCTTGAGTCATTTAACGCCCACTCGTACAATTTTTGCCGAGTGTCCGACCGAGCATCTCATCGACGTGGACTCCGACTCTGAGTAAAGTGGATATAGCGGTCGCGGACGCCCTACCCGCGCGTTATTCGAGCAGCGCACGAGTCTCAACTCGCGCGTCTCAACCGTCTCAAACTCTCGGAACCATGGCTTCCTTCGTCATGTCCGCCTCCGCCGTCAAGGCTCCCGCCGCCAAGGTCTCCGGCCTCGGTTTCCGCAAGGCTGTGTCCGCCGTTGCGATGCCCGTGCAGTCCAAGCCCGTGCAGGCTCGCGCGGCGTTCTCGGTGGTGTGCGGCAAGCCCGGCGCCAAGGCCAAGACCAACAAGTCCGCGGCCAAGCGCTTCAAGATCACCGCCTCCGGCAAGGTACGTTTCAGTGACGTTCAATCGCTCGCGTCGGCCCGGACGCGCGCGCATCCGGCCCGGGATAAGGCTTGAGGGTTTCAGGGTTTTGTCCCGACGCCCTCGCATAAATTAGCCTTCACGAGCCCACCGTGACACCCCGCCGCTCACCGTCCTCCCCATTTTCTTCCCAACCCAAACAGGTCCTCCACAGGCGCCCTGGTAAGCAGCATCTTAACGGCCACAAGTCCACCGAGCGCAAGACCCGCCTCGGCAAGGAGCGCCAACTCGGCCGTGAGCAGCTCCCCCTCGTCAAGGGTCTCCTCCCTTACTCCCGCAAGAAGATCCGCTAAGCGGCGCTTCGGACGCGTTATTTTTTACCTAGGATACGTAAAATTAGAGGAGCGGGGACGGGCCTCGAGGCTTCGAGGCTTCCGTCGAGGTGGGTGGTGGTGCTTGGAGTGATGACCCGGAGAAGGTGGCCGGGAACGGAGCTGGCGAAGAGAAAAGTTTCTTGACCGCGCGTGGGTGCTAACGGTCATTCGCGGCTCCGATTATTCGTTTGGACGGCTTGAAGCGCTCGAGCCGTCTTGTATAGTGCGAGATAGAGTCGATTGGTAATATCGAAGGCGTCGGCGCACACACGAACTCGAACTCGTCCCAAGTCCCGTCCTCTGAATTATGATTCCCAGCGCGTTGTGACGTACTCGTGTGGCAAATGGGATGCTAATTGTGTCTATTACGGGTTACATTTGGTTAATCCATCACTCGTCGTCGTCAGACGGTTCGAACGTGGCCGCCTTCTCGCGCTCCTCCCCGTCGACCGCGATGCCGTCCAGCTTCATCAGCTGCGGCACCCGCTTGAGCACCATCAGCCTGTAGTCGCTGCCGATGGCGTTCGGCTCCTCCGCCTCGGTGTATATCGGGTTCCCCACGAGCAGGAGCTCCTCGAGCTTGGACAGCTCCGTCAGCTTGTTGAGCTCGTCGAAGTCCTCGATTTTGTTGTTGCTCGCGTACAGCACCCGCAGCTTCGTCAGCTGCTGTACACCTTTGAGCTTCTCCACGTTGTTGTACGAGATCCACAGCTCCTCCAACGTCTCCGCCACGCCGTCCAGGTTGTCCAGCTTTTTGATGAGATTCTTACCGAGGCTGAGGATCTTGAGGTTCTCCAGCCCCGTCAGCGGCTGGATCTTCTCGATGTTGTTCGTGGACAGCGAGAGGTGCTTGCACGCGGTGAGGGTCTGGAGCGCCGCGTCCATCTTCTCGATCGGGGGAACCTGCGCGTACAGCAGGACCTGCGCGGGAGGGAGGGAACGGGTGGGCGGGTGGTGAGTCTCTCGATATTTCAAGTCAGCGGGCGGCCATGAACGGTGGGGCGGACGAGGACGGGGCACGGCGCACCTTCTCCTCCTCGGCGGCCTTGACGCCCTTGGCCGTCTCGAACCTCTTGATCGCTTCCTTGCATGTCGTCGGCTTGGGGGGCGGGCCACTCATGGTGTCTCTCCCTCCGGGCTCACCTACGAATGATGAGCTCGATTAGGAAAACTCGGCGATAAACGGCCTTCTCGCATGCGTATAGGTTATTACGACTACGACGTACAATTGGCATATATGTTGTGTTATTCGCATTTAAATATTGAGTCGCACGCGCAAACAGTTGCGACTTTAGAATGGCGCGAAAACGAGGTGTTAGTGCTAAAGTGTTGAACATCCCCCGCTCGAGCATCACTAACGTCGCACGAACGGCGCCTTCCCGGCCGCAAAACACCGATCCGCGCGGGAATCCGACCCATCGGATGGCGCCCGACGCTGCGCCGCGCCTCCGCGCGCGCGATGCGTCCCCTCGCACCCCCGATGCGGTCAAGACCTCGGTCTTCGTCTCGTTGGAAGATGCTTCTTCGGAGGCGCCCGTCGGTCCGCTCAGGCGGGCGGTGCTCGACGACCGCGCCGCGGAGGTGCGCGCGCTCGTAAAGTATCGCGCGGTGAGTAAGGATCAAGCGCTCGACGGCGACTGCACGACCGCGGACGCCCTGCTTCTCGCGATCGAGCGCGGCGCCTTGGCGTCCACCGTCGAGCTCGTCAAGCTCGGAACTCACGATCTCGACGCCACCGCCCTCCTCGCGGCGGCGGCGTCGCCCAATCCAGAGTGCGCAGCCTTCGTCATCGACCGATGCACCGCGGCGGGTATCTCCCCGGACGCGAGGGACGCGTCCGGCCGCACGCCACTCGAGATCGCCACCAGACACCGCCCCGATCCATCCGACGGAGCGCCAACCGATCGATCGCCCACATCGCACCTCTCACCCGCAGCTCGGTTCTCGCCGGCGCACGGAAGAGCAGACGACGGCGGCGCGGGCGCCGTCGCATCGTCTCTCCTGCGATGCGGCGCGGGTGCGAACGTGGAGTTCTCCGACGGGGCGACGCCGCTCATGGCCGCCGCGCGAGCGGGGCGACACGCCGTCGCGTCCGCGTTATTGGCACACGGCGCCGACCCGGTGGCGATCGACAAATCGCGATCGATTGGCGCGATCCCGGGCGGGACCGCGCTGCACGCCGCCGCCGTGGGCGGGCACGCCGAGTGCGTCCGCGTGGTCATCGACGTCCTCCGCGCGATCCAGGACGATGAGGCGTCGACGAGGCTCGGTAAGGACTCGGGCGGCGGGGACGAACACATGAACTGCCTCAACCCCTTCGCCGCGTTCTCACGGATCTTTTCGTCCCTCGGCCCCGCGCCGCCGTCGCCCGGGCTCAAGGGTACCGATTGGAGCGAGCTGACGGGGGACGACGACGACGGCGGCGGCGGCGACGCGATGAAAAAGAACGACGCCCACGTCGAGGCGCCCGGCTCGCCGGTCATGGGAAGCGACCACGGTGAAGAGCGCGGTGAAGCCGGTGAAATTAAAAAACCGAGTTTGCTCGACGCGGGCGACTCCATCGGGAGGACCGCGCTTCTCCTCGCGATCGCGCACGGGAACATCGCCGCGGCGTCGGTGCTGTGCGACGCGGGCGCGGACAGGCGCCGAATGGTTGGCGATCGGACGCTCCTGCACGTCGCGGTGGAGTCGAACGAGCCGGAGGTTTGCGAGATTTTACTTCGCCGCCGCGACTCCCTCACCCCGCGGGCGCTGTACCGCTCGGACTCCTTCGGGGGCGGCGGAGTCGGGCCGTTCGGAACGGGCGTGGGCCGCGGGACGTTCGCGTCGGCGCCCGCGGACGTGGACGCGAGGGACGGCGAAGGACGGACGCCGCTGATGCTCGCGGCGGACGCCGGAAAGACGCGATGCGCCGAGGTTCTCGCGGATCGGGGCGCGAACCAAGACGCGGCGCCCGGGCTCCGACGCGCGGTGGAGAACCTCCTCAACGTGTACATCTGATATTTCATTTCATTCGATGGGGTACATCATACATCGGCCGAGACGGCCGTGCGCGCGTGCGTTTGTATTTTAAGTGTTAATGTTATGCGTAAGCTTTGAGCTTCGCGTGAAGTCGTGAGATTCTTCGCTCTCACTTTTTGAGCGCCGCGAGCGTTCGCTCCAATTCGTCCATGGACGCGTTCGCGGTCATCACCAGTCCGCCGACTCCGTGCCCGCAGTTCCCGTCGAGCGCGTGCTTGAGGCAGAACACCGGCCGGTTGCGCCTGCGTCGCCTGTGGTACCGTCCCATCTGCCGCAGCCGCGCGGCGGCGGACGTCGATCCCCCACCCTGAAACGCCCAAGCCGCGCCCGACGCGCTCCTCCCTTCCGCCCTGGCCCTCGCGACCGCCTGTTCAATCTCGATCGTCTCCGCGATTTCGAAGCAGCGAGCGCAGTGAACGACGGCGAGGTGGGGCATGGCCTTGCACAGCGCGCAGTTCTCATCCTCCTCCTCGTGTTGAGATTTCACGGACCCCGCGGCTTCCCTCACCCCCCGTCCTTTCACCGCCGTTCGCCCCGCCCTCTGCTCCTTTACGATAATCTCGAGCTCGGCGCGCAACGACTCCGCCATCCTCGCGATCCACGGCGCCCTCAGCGTCTGATCCTCCTGCGAATTGGACTCCGTGTCCCCGTATCCGTACCGCCGAACGAACGCCTTGGCGGTGTCCAGTATCATCTTCTCGTGCGAGAAGATGGAATCGCGTTTTCCTACGCCGTGTTGGTAATCGTTCAACGCGGCTCGTCCCATCGGGACCCAGTCCGCGGTTCCAAAGTTCACAGCCTCGCCCACGTTCCACCCGTGAGAGAACCCGGCGTGGTACGCCCTCGGCCACGTCACCACGAACTCCCCGGCGCGCTGCACGGTCTGGCACACGGGCACGCCGTGCCCACCCGCGAGCACCGCTGGCGGCACCAGCGTGACCAGCCGGTGCAACAGGTCCGGTGCATCCTTGAAGATACCCGGGACGATCGCCCGTACCGCGCGTTCGAACGCGTCCGCCGCGTGCGTCGGGACGCCGTACCACGTCTTCGCGGCGCCCGCGTGCATGTAGTTTATGGATCCGAGGTAGTGATCCTCCACGTGCCAGCAAAACGCGCTGAACATCATGCCAAAGTACAGCCACGGCCGAGTGAGCCCCGGGATGTCGCCGCCCACCACGCGCAGGAGGTTGGACGGGTGCGCGATGAGCTCGCCGAAGTCCCACGCGTGCGGCACGCCGCCGTCCTCGTCGCTGTCGGAGTCCGGGCTCGCGCCCGCCGCCGCCGACGCCGATCCAACGGGCACGGAGGCGAATCCAGAGCCGTAGACGTCGGCGTCGAGGTCGCTTCCGTACTCGACGCGAATGCTCTCGACGTCCGTCTCGACGATTCTCCAGAACTCTTCCTCGAGTGCCCTCGCGCCGCATGTGTGCTCGCTCCACCCCGGGTTCTCATTTGCCAACCGCGCGGTCTCGTCGGCGACGCGGCGGTGCGTCTCCATGTACTTTTCCTTGAACGCGTCAGCCATGTGGCGGTAGGAATCGCGCGTGTACCGCTCGCCGTCCTCGAAGTGGAGGCCCTCCTGGAGGCGGTTGACGGTCTGTAGCTTCGTATCGAAGGGGATGCCGTCGCCGCCGGCCTCCTCGTTGAACGGGGGCTTCCATCCTGCGCGAGTCGGAGGCGGGACGGGGTGGTGAGCGGACGCGGTTGGGCGGGGCGCGAAAAATACCAAGAAAACACAGCTGGCGCGGGGGCTCGATCGCGCGGGACGGCGCGTGAAGTGTCGCGCGCGCGTACCTTCGGGTGGAATTATCTTCGCGATGCCGTAGGGCATGGCGTCCGGGGTGATGCTCTTGATGTAGGCGAACGGATCGGCGAACTGCTCGGCGGTCGGGGTGAACACGGGGCACTCGGGCACCGTCGTCGAGGAGACCCGCCGGACGTGCTTCATGCTCGCCTTGAGCGCGCGCTGAAGATCGGCGTCGTTGAATCCGGCGTCGTCGTCGAATTTTGTCGGTGCGCGGATGGTCCGCTTGGCCCGGCGCCCCGCCGCGGGCTCCGGGGCCACCGCGCCCCCGTCCGCGGCCACCATACGTTCCCGTTCGCGCCTCTACTTTTGACGTGGCCCGGAAAAAGAAGCCCCGGTTCGTCGTGCACACGAAACAGGCTGCGACCTGACGAGGGCCGACGCCGCCCCACTCCGCACAACGATGACGCGCCGCACGGAGTTCTACATCACGTCGATCATCGGGATCGCGCTGCTCGTGGGGACCATAGGGGCGCTCCTCGTGGATGCCGCAGATGCCCGCCCGCGTGACGCGGCGGACCCAGCCGGCGACTTGCCTTGCCAACTGAGAAGCGCCCAGAACCGCTCGCAACTCGAACCGAAGGAACGGTGCGACGGGTTCGACCCGGACGAGGTGGGCGGCGTGGATCGCGCCCAAAAGCTCGACGAGTGCGCGTGCGTCTACGCGCAGGTGGTGTGCGACCTACCGGGAGGTCCGCCCGTGTGCGCCGTCCCGGACGCGCGCTACGCCTGCCAGGAGAACGAACAAGAACGACGGAACGCTTGCCTCCAGTCGCTCTGCGTGGCGGTGACGTGCCCGCCGGACCCACGGGAACTGCCGCTAGGCGACGACATCACGACCGTCGCGAGAGTCTGCGACGTGTGCGAGATGTACGGGTACACGCGAGGCGGCGAGGTCCAGGCGCAGGGCCTACGGTTCGGGCCCAAGGCTATGCTGGCGGCGTACTCAGCCTTTCTCTTCGTGGACTTTGCGATGGCAGCCACCGCCGCGTCCGACCAATTGCCCCAGGACCTTCCGCAGCAACCCGTGTTACTCCCGGAGATTGTCGATCAAGGCGTCGGAGACACTTGGCCGACTGAAGCCCCGGTGACCAATTACCAGTATCAGTCGCCGACCGAAGCCCCAGTGACCGATTACGAGTACTCTTATCAGTCGCCGCCGTCACCGCCGTCACCGATGTCGCCGTCGTCTCCCGCGCCGCCTCCGCAGCTGTGCGACGTCGACGAGTTGATGGACGCGCTCCCATCCGCGCTCCCTTCGCTCATCCCGTGCCTCACGGGCGCCACCGCGTCTTGCTGCCAGAACGTGGTGGACATAGTCGGACCGTCGGACGAAGCGGATATGACAAATTGCCTTTGCAACCGAGA
>MDSX01023784.1_pt1 | contig 10820 bp, 8 predicted proteins | sample 811141 | NCBI WGS metagenome assembly MDSX01 (sample SAMN05326642, study PRJNA326480) | marine metagenome | isolation source: seawater | place: Atlantic Ocean: South East | collected 2010
ATGAATTCCCAAATACACACCGCGCTATGTATTTCTCTGAAGAAGAGGGAGGTCGAACCTTTGTGGAGAAGGCAATAAAGTATGTTCAGAAAAAGAAACAAGATGCAGAAAGTGCGCAAGCTTCTCTATTTGGTGAAGGATCAAATGAAGAATTACCGCCACCTAAAATGCCGGATATTCCTGAATGGCCAAAGATTGTCGGATTAAAAAAGGAAAAGGAAATCAATGGGATGTACCTGAGTTCTCACCCTTTGGAGGATTACAGGACGGAAATTCAATACTTTTGTACCGCAGATATAAGTAGGTTGAATCGACCAAGCAGTCTTTTGGGTAGAGACGTCTATGTTGCAGGAATTGTAACGGACGTTCAGCATAAGATTTCCAAAGCTGGTAACGGGTATGGTAAATTCCGAGTTGAAGATTTTAGAGGAGATTACGAATTCGCTGTTTATAGGAAAGACTATTTGAAATTCAAACACTTCTTTGAAAATGAGCAATTACTTTTCATTAAAGTACGTGCCAAAAAATTTGACCAAAGGCAGGGAGAAGAAATTTTAGAGCGCCTAACGATTGATATAATTGAGATCAAGTTATTGCAAGAATTGCTTGAAGAACAAAGCAAAGCATTAGAAATTAAGCTGGATTTAGCCTCTTTAGATTCTAAACTAGTGGATACTATTCATAATTTATTGGAGCAGTATCCGGGTAAAAAGCGCGTCAAATTACATATTGTAGATATTGATGAAGGCTTAGATGTTAAGCTGCCAGTGAACGATAGGAAAGTGAGTATCAATAAAGATTTACTGTACGCTTTAGAACAACACCCTTTGCTTTATCCTAAAATTAGTAGTTGATGAAGTCGTTAAAAATACTGTTGGTTTTACTCTTTTCTCATTGGACTTACGGCCAGGTTAACTGCATTACGAGTCCCGATCAATTGGGTCCCTATTTTGTGACTGGTGCGCCTAAAATTATCAACGATACTTTGGCACCTGGAATTCAAAATTCATCACGGGCGCTGGAGTTGACGTTTTATGTGAGCTATGACTGTGATACTGTAAATCTTGATACATTACCTAGTACATATACCATCCAGCTATGGCATACGAATGATGCCGGCTCATACAGCAATGTAGGTGGAAACCCTAATTCTTATGATTACAGAGGTGCATTGGAATTAACGGGGAATGCCACCACTCTTCACACCACTCTGCCAGGTATCTACCCAAACAGGCCCTCTCATATTCATATTAAAGGATACCTAAACAATGCTTGGTTTACAGATACACTAGTTACTCAGCTCTATTTTCATGGTGATTCGCTCATTCCTTTTGACGTTGCATCAAATATGTCTGAAAGGTGGATTTACTTGGATACTCTTTTAAGTGGAGGATACAAGGGGGCGTTTGCTTTTGGCCTGAGTTATCTTGTTGATATAAAAGAAGAAAAAGGTGCTATTCAAAATATACATCCTAACCCATCTAAGGGATTCATAAATATTAATATGAAGTCTTCAGAAAAATTATTCCTCTACAATGCTCTGGGTCAATTGGTGCTTGAGCAGCGTGTTTACCAAGGCGCTAATCATTTAAACCTTCAGCACTTACCTAGTGGTATCTATATACTTAGGAGCAATTCGCAGGTTTTTAGGGTAACTTTGAATTAACATTTAGGTGTATTTCATGTGGAAAACATAGATGACCTAATAGGCGAAGGCTATAGGTTCTCAAAGTAAATTGGTCTTACTTTTGATATATACAAAGAAATTAAAATAGATATGGCACTCGAAATAACAGAAGCGAATTTTGAAGAAGTAGTAATGAAGTCTGATAAGCCAGTTTTGGTCGATTTTTGGGCTGAATGGTGTGGTCCTTGCCGCATGGTTGGACCCGTTGTTGATGAATTAGCTGGTGAATACGAAGGAAAAGCTGTTGTAGGAAAACTAAATGTAGATACTGAAGGTGCAGTAGCACAGCAGTTCGGTGTTCGAAATATTCCAACATTATTGGTTTTCAAAAATGGTGAAATTGTGGATAAGCAGGTGGGTGCAACAAGCAAACAAGTGCTTGCTGCCAAGCTAGACAGCGCTATGTAAATTTTCTCATTCAATATTTTAAACCCCCAAGGGCTTAGCCCTTGGGGGTTTTTGTTTTCAGTTATATAGAACAGCGGTCTTTTCAAAGATTATTGCATAAATGCATATTCTCAACAATTAAGAAATCTTTCCGTCGATTAGGTCAATTTGATTATGGAGGCAATAACGCCCTAATAAACCCCTAATCGATATGAGAAAAATTCAACTTTTATGGATGCTATCCATCCTCATTCTGACTCCCTTACTGCCAAAAGCACAATCCTTGGATTCTGTAAAATACCTGTATGAGTCTCTGCCAGACACGTTGTTTCCAGAGGGCTTTCTGCACGATCAAAGTTTTATGAGTGTTCTTAATAAAGGTTCTGATTATGAGCTAAAAAACTTTGACGGTTCGTTGCCCGGAAAAACGATAACGCCTAGGCATTCTGAAATTATTTACAATGACCTATACTTAAGTCAAAGATTAAAAAATGGTCTATTATTTGGAACTCAAACGCCTCGATTAAAACCATGGAATGAATTTGCCTCACAGAGTACTGCCGAAGATACTTTAGGCGTAAACGTAAGTTTGTATTTGAATTGGTTTAAAGTCCATGAATTAGATTCAAATAGCTTACAAAATGGTTGGCTTTACTATAATGGTAATCAGGTAGTTACTATGCCGCCTAACTTATGGTTAGATGAAAATCATCAAATTTTATGGAACACTCCGAGTCCATTAGATAGTGCTTTTCGTGCAATTAAAGATTTCACTACTTTTTTTGGAGGTACTAATAGCACAGCAGAATACGTTGCAGACAATAAGGTTAAATTAACCTTTGCTATCCAGGATTACTTGCTTCAAAGTAATCAATCGATTCCAGGCAAAATATATCTGGATTTAGACGATGGACAGGGCTTCCGAGATGTCTCCTTAAATGAAAAGATAACTACTACTTATTCAACGTCGTCCCAAACTAGAGAAATGGTTTTTAAGGAACTTCGCATTCGAATAAATACGAGTAATGGCCCTCTTCAAACGAGATTTAAATTTCCTATCATCTTTAATGCTGAAACTCCCGATGAAGTCCTATTTACAAGGGAGATGCATTCTCCACCATGTTATCAGACGTATTCTCCTAGGCATGAGGGTAAAGTAAGTATTCGATATGCCGACAAGGGTATGGGCTTGCAAAAGCCCTTGGTTTTAGTTGAAGGATTTGAGTCTGCTAAAAGAAAATATGGCAACATTACCTATGAGGGAGTGGCTTCCGGAGTCATTTTGAATGATAACAACGAGAGAGTTCATCATGGAATGGAAAAACTTGCTTGGTTGTATGATTCTCTTCATTTGTCGGGGTATGATATCATACACGTTGATTTTGAGGAAAGTAAACAATGTATAGAGGATAATATGCAAAGTCTTATTCGTGTGTTGCATTGGATTAATATGCAACAAGCCCGCGAACCAACCATAATTGTAGGTGCTTCAATGGGAGGTTTGATCGCTCGAGCGGCATTATTAGAACTAGAACGAAATGATTGTTGTTTGAATATAAGTGGTTATGGTACGTTTGATTCACCGCATGATGGCGCTTTTATTCCTTTGGGAATTCAAATGGGTGCGAAGCGTTTGCAGGAGTTGACCACCATTTTTGGCTTTTCACTTATCTCTTCATGGAAAACTGCGATAAATTCACCTGCTGCCCGAGAAATTCTTATTGATCATCTAGATCCAACGGCCATACATGAGAGAAATCAATTAATTCAGCTCTTTGCGGGAGAACAGCCGGAAACAATCAGACGATTTGCTATTTCAAATGGTTCGGATATGAACTTAGCTGCTCCTATGGCTGATTTAGATCATGTAATTGCAACATGGGGGAAAACACAGCTTGTGACATATAAGCATAGAATTCATGCAAATTTGGATACGGTTTGGTATAATGCCAAAGGTGGTGATAAAATGAGCATTTTAAAATATGGGGCATCTATACATGGAATTCCAAGTACAAGTTCTTATTTATACAAAGGAAGCGGAGCATTCAGTCAGTTATTTAATTGTTTAAAAATCCGCTTGGTTAGTGCTACTGGTGCTAGATTGGCTACATGGGCAAAGTATAGTTCAATTGCTACGGGCATAACACAGTCAAGAGCAGACAAGGCCACAATGTATATCCAAGGACGAACTAATCGACTTTTGTCTGCAGTTCATCAACAAATCAAGAATAAAACGACTGTATTCTCCAAGAATATTTCTCAATCAAATTTAATAGAGAAGTCTGGTTCATCTTCTAATTCTGCTAGTGCATTTGCAGATTTATGGGGAGCAACTATTTATAGTCCCAATCACACCTTCATACCTTCTTTTAGTGCGCTTAATGTGGGGTCAAGCTACGTAAATAATTCATTTAGAGGCCGGATGGATCTGATACCTTTCCATAGTTACATAAGTCCCGGATTAATAGATGATTTATCCGGACTCAATCAAGAACATATCTATACGGATGAAGATATCATTCAATTTGCGCTACGTTCAATTGAGAGTATACATAGAGAAATTGGGATCAACGGAAAGTTGAAGAGTGATTATAATATTGCAAAGGAGAACAATCTATATAGCGATTATTCTTCTCATATAAAACAACTTGAAATTCAACCTAGTACTAAGCTATCAATCGGCTGTCAAGGATATATTGGAAATTCCACAAATCTGACTGCAGATTCGAGACAGAACATTGAGGTTTTTGTTGGAAACGGTTGTTTAGCTGGAATATTAGATGTGAAAGGGTGCCTAGAAATTGGGGATGCTCCATTAAGTCAATCTATCCTGCGAGTTAATAGTGGAAGCACTTTATTACTACGAAAGAATAGTTCACTTAAGATTGGTCCCAATAGCAAATTGATCATAGAGAATGGTGCAGAGTTTTTGATAGAACAAGGCGCTGATATTGAATGGAAGAATGGACAAATTATTGTGAGAGGTACTGTTGAATTAATGAATAATGCTCATTTGAACCCAAAAGGTTTTGGATTATTACTTTTTGAAGAAAAAGGTAGACTAATATCGGGTGTTAATGGACGTGTTACACTAAATGCTTCAAGGCTTCATATTAAGAATAGTATAAATTTTCCTTCAACTTTAAAAGATGTAAATATCAATGAGTGTGATATCACTCTTTTTGAGAAAGGAACACTCAAATCTTTCACAGAATTTTTCCTACACAACTCTAAAGTTCAATATGATAGCCCTAAGCAATGGGAGGGATTAAAGGTTGTCTCAAATACGGCATCAGTATTACATACCGAATTTGTAGGAGGTGATCCCGGGTTATTTATAGGTGCAAATGCTACGGTGAATATTGAACATTGCCAATTTAGAAATGCAATTGCAGGATTAAAATGTTTGTCAACACCACTAAGTTTTATTTCTAACACATTCATGGCTTGTGATATGGGAGCGTATTTCAAAAGTCAGAGTTTTACTATTGATCGAAATCTATTTCATGCTTGTGATCAAGGTTTAACTTTATTAGGACGTACAAATAGCACAGCGATTCTATTGATAAGAAATGTTTTTAGCTCCAATACCAAATATGGTTCACGAATGAAGAGCGCTAATGTTCGTATGGAGTGTAATGACTGGAGTTATAATAAAGTCGGTCATAAGCAGCAGAATGGGTCAATGAGTCTAGGGTCTTATGCAGGAAATACGTTTACTACGAACAACCAAGGAATAAAATTTGATGAATTAGAATCACTATCATTGAATTTAGGACAAAATCAATTTTCAAATAACGCGGTATTTGATATTCAAGGTATATTTTCTTCCACTGCAATAGTTCCTCATAACGGCGGCCACCATTTTCTATCAGCAGATTATAATAGCTTTTCAAATTCATATTCCACGGATATGTTTTTGGGTCGTTCAAAGGTGTACCCGGTTACAAACCCTAATACTCCACCGACTTTATATATCTGTCCATCAAAGGGTCCAGGTAAAATTTCTCAGGAACTAATGGGACCAAATCTTGAAACGAGCCTAATAATATACCCTAACCCAAGTATGAATCCATCCGTTACAGCTATTTATCCGCCATCAGAACAAGATGGAATGCTCGAAATTTTAAGCAGTTCAGGAAACCTTATGTTCACAAAACCGATAACAGCAGGGTCAATTAAAACAGATATTGAAGTTGATTTGGCAGCAGGGTCATATATCGTTAGACGCATTGTCGAAGATAGGATTGAATCTGCCTTTTGGGTATTACTGTAAACAGACATTCATTTCATTCTATAATATTCTCTCAGACCAATATGGTCTGGGGGATTTTTACGTTAAAGTTTTTTGCTTCATTCATATGCTGTAATTTGCATCTAAGATGACGAATCAAAACATAACCATTCCAATGATTGATTTACCCCGAGTGCATAGTGCATATCAGGGTGAACTAGATAATGCCGTATCTGAGGTGCTTTATAGCGGTTCATATATCGGAGGGACTATCCTTGCTAAATTTGAAGATCGATTGTCTAGTTTCCTTAATTCAAAGGTATTTGGGGTAGGAAATGGTACTGACGCATTGCAAATCGCATTAATGGCATTGGGTATAAAGCCTGGAGACGAAGTTATAGTCCCAGCTTTTACTTATGCTGCTAGTGCTGAAGTGATAGCTTTATTGGGTGCAAAAGCAGTATGGTGTGATGTATGTTCTACAACTTTTAATCTACAGGCTAGAAGTGTGGAATTAGCACTTTCATCAAAAACAAAGGCTATAATAGCGGTTCATCTTTATGGACAGTTGGCAGATGTTGAGGCACTCGAAAAAATAGCAGACGGTATTCCAATTGTTGAAGATGCTGCTCAAGCGTTTGGGGCCAAATTTAAAACAGGTAAGTATCAAGGTAAATTGGCTGGAACTGCTGGCATTTTTGGGACTTTTAGTTTTTTTCCAACCAAACCTTTAGGGGCATTGGGAGATGGAGGTGGAGTAGCATGTAATGATCAAAAATTGCATGATAGGGCCTTTAGCATTTCTAGACACGGTCAGAGTGAAAAATATGTGCATAAAATAGTAGGTGTTAATTCAAGATTAGATACTATTCAGGCGGCAATTCTAAATGTAAAATTGAATCATTTTGAAAAGGAATTAATTCGAAAGGTTGAAATCAAACAGTTGTATCATGTAGGACTTTGTGATTTAAAGAGTGTTGAATTACCCGATGAATCAGAATTTACATCGCATGTTTGGCATCAGTATACTATCAAAGTTTCTGAAAATATTCGTGATAAACTCCAAATGTATCTTGGAAATAAAGGTGTTTCTTCAATAGTATATTATCCGCATATTTTGGCGGATCAGTTGGCGTATCAAGATATGATTGAGCGCACAGCTTTATCTAATTCGAGAGCATTATCGGCTCAGGTATTGAGTTTACCCATTGATCCTTCTATGTCTAATAGCGATGTGAATTTTATTTGTAAATCAATAATTGAATATTTCAGAACATGAGCTATTTCAAACACGACACTGCGATTATAGATGATGGAGCTCAAATTGGAATTAACACCAAAGTTTGGCATTTCAGTCATGTAATGACTGGTGCGAAAATCGGGAAAGATTGCGTCTTAGGTCAAAATGTTTTTATTGGTGAAAATGTGCAGATTGGCAATGGCGTCAAGATTCAAAATAATGTTAGTGTTTTTTCAGGGGTTCAAATTGAAGATGATGTGTTTCTGGGTCCCTCAGTGGTTTTTACTAACGTGGATTCTCCAAGAAGTTTTATTGAACAGAAAAACTACGCTAAAACATTGATTCAAAAATGAGCCACCATTGGAGCTAATTCAACTATAGTTTGCGGTAATGGCATAGGACAATATGCCTTCATAGGTGCAGGTGCAGTGGTTACCAAGGGTGTTCCTGCGTTTAGTAAATTTTATGGGGTCCCTGCAATTCATCATAGATGGATTAGTCATGCCGGATTTGACTTGATCTTTAATCAAGATGGAAAAGCGTCCTGCCCAAAAACAGGAGAGAATTATATGCTGGTAGACGGTAATGTATTTCCTTTATGAAGGTAGCTACAATAATTGGCGCTCGCCCTCAGTTTATTAAAAGTGCACCAGTGAGTGCTGCTTTGCATGAATTTGGTATTAAAGAATTCACAATTCATACCGGTCAGCACTACGATACCAATATGAGCGAGGTTTTTTTTATTGAAATGAAAATGCCTCAACCTAATTATAGACTCAACTGCGGCGGCGTAGGACATGGCGAAATGATTGGGAATATGTTACTCGAACTAACACCAATATTAAAGAATGAAGCGCCTGATTTTGTCCTGGTTTATGGAGATACAAATAGTACGTTAGCAGGTGCTTTAGCAGCTACTAAACTGAAAATACCTTTGATACACGTTGAGGCGGGTTTGCGTTCTTTTAATCTTGAGATGCCTGAAGAAATGAATAGAATTTTGACTGATCGAATGTCATCTATTCTTTTTACGCCGAGTTCAAAGGCGGTAGAAAATTTAAAAAAGGAAGGATTTAATAATTACGATTGTACAATACTCGAAATAGGTGATGTCATGTTTGATGCACTTATACAATTTCAATCAAGATCGTATTGGATTCCTGAAATGGGATCTAAGGAATTATTCGATTATGATTTTGGTTTAGTTACTGCACATCGGTTCGAAAATATATACAATAAGCAAAGATTGAGTCAATTGGTTGACGAGCTCAACGATATACATATCAACTGCATTCCGCTGTGGATGCCCCTGCATCCGGCAACGAGTAAAAAGCTTGAGGAATTTGACCTAAAATTAAATATATATACTTCTCCTCCGGTTGGTTATTTACAAATGCTTTGGCTTTTAAAAAAATGTAAAATTGTTTTAACAGATAGTGGAGGACTTCAAAAAGAAGCGTATTTCAGTAAAAAACCATGCATTACGTTGCGTGAACAAACAGAATGGGTAGAGCTCATACAAATTGGTTGCAATAAACTGCATCATATTGGTAAGACTAACCTCAATGAGATTCTTTCTCAAATGTTAAATACAGATTTTGATTTTTCCTGGAATGGTTATGGAACGGGCAATTCTTCTAAAAAAATAGCGCAGGAATTAAGCAAATTGTAATTTAAAACTGCTCTAAAAATTCGCTAACATCCTGAATACAATCTCCATTTAGATTATGCGCCATTGGATATGATTTAAATTTGAAATGATTTCCTCTGATCAATTCCGTACCGCTTTTTGCCCAGTCAAAAGGAATAACTTGGTCCATTGTGCCATGTGTTTGAAGAACAGGAATGTCAATTTCTAAATATTCATCTCTCCATTCAGGTAGCATGTATCCACTCATGATTACATATCCATCAGCTTTGAAGGCGCTTTTTAAAATTGCAAGACTTAAAATAGCCCCTTGCGAGAAGCCACCAATCAGCAATTTCCCTCTTATTTTGTGCGAGTCTATCCATGATAAAATTGCGTTTTGAACCTCAATAGCAGCTGAAGCTACCTCTGCAGAATCAATGATTTTGGCACCATTGTCCCAATTAATGTCATACCAAGCGAACGCTTCATTTTCTAGAACCTTAGGAGCCTGCAAACAAATTATATTCACTGGAGGCAAATAAGCTTTCAAGCTATATAAATCATGCATGTTCGATCCATACCCGTGCAACAATACCAATGCAGGTGCATCTATATTTTCAATATGATCTAAATAATGCAGCATTAGTCAACTAAATCCCAGGTGTGATCCGCTAGCAAGAGTACTTTATTCATGAATTCGTAAGGACAATTTCTCCATTCGGAGGGAGCAATCATACTCAGTACGTTTGAACCATTATCACGTTTATACAAGAAATAGTTGTGGTTTATTTCAGGTTTAAACCCCATTTCTGCATTGTAAATATTAGCGCTCAATTCTTTACGCATCTGTATTTTTGTAGCTTGAGCAGCCAAAAGTTCAATTTGCTCCTTGATTTGGTCAAGTTGCATATCAGTCTGCATTTCCATGGCATTCACGTCCAAAGATTTGTTCTTCAGAGTCTCTACCGCTTTAAATGCTGGAGCACTTACAGAAGAACCATAGGGTAAAAGATTAGCATCTTCTGCAATTTTATCAAGGTCAATTGGGTTAAACGTGCGCTTTCCTTCTGCCATGCGTTAAAAGTAAATTAATCCTTCTTGTTTATTACCTAGAGATTGGGCTATATTATTTGAAAATCGTTCAGTAGCGTACAATGCTAAAAGCGAATCAAATTGATGCCAGTTCTCTATTTTTGAGTCGCTTAAATCCCATTTAACAGCGTTTTTGAGTAATCGAACAGCTGCAGGTAAGTAATCCTCCTCTCGCTTATAACGCTTTGTATCCAATAAGAGTTCTTGAGAAACTAACTTGGGGTATACTTCAATTACTTGAGTTCCCCATGCGCTATTGAACCAAGTGGCTATTTCAATTGCACGTGCAGTAAGGCCACCAAGAAACATTGGACTCATTGCCTTTGCTTCAATATCTGCTTGTCTAAAATGATAGTTTGTGAATCTTTTTAACCCCCTTAGCACTCCTGGCAAAGATAACGGTGCATCAATACCTATAACATCTGGCTTATATCTTACTAGGAAATCCTTCAAGCTTTGATCGGCATCTTTGTTTTTTTCGGCTTGATAGATAAAAACCTTCCCTTGTTTTAAGAGAGCTGCACAAGTAAATCCTGAATTTTTACTGCCA
>MDSX01050825.1_pt1 | contig 10820 bp, 6 predicted proteins | sample 811141 | NCBI WGS metagenome assembly MDSX01 (sample SAMN05326642, study PRJNA326480) | marine metagenome | isolation source: seawater | place: Atlantic Ocean: South East | collected 2010
CCCATGTTATTGGCAGCCACGGCGCTCACGCCGGGGACCCAGGTGACCACGTACACCAGCGCGGATGCGATGGCGGCGACTTTCGCGCTGGAGAACAAAGTCGTGAGACAGAAGCAAAACGCCACCAGCTGGCAGGTCCACAGCGCGAGGAACGCGAACGTCAGGGTCCAGTCGGTGTACCTGAACGGGTATATACCCACGAGCGAGACGAGTAAACTGACGAGAAGAAGGCTGGCGTAGCTCGTCACGAACCAGGAGCTCCAGTACGCCAAGTCGCTCAGACCGAAGATTTTCATCCCTTCCCGGATCCTCAGCTCCTTCTCCACGCAGATTCCTTTCACCACCACGACCACGGTGATGCAGAAGGTGAACACGTACACGAGCCCGAAGAACACGGACGCGAACGTGGACCCGAGGTTGGTGCTGTACGCCGGGAACGGGTAGCCTTTGACCGAGGCCGCGAGTCGTACGCCTCGGGGCGCCGGATCCGCGGGATCGAGCGGGGCGGTGAGACTCATGAGCGCCTGGTCGAACGATTTCTGCACGTTGGCGTAGCTCCAGTACCGCCTCCACCGGTCGTTCTCGCCCACGACCCACCGCTCGAACTTCTCGGTGGACCACTTGGTGCCCATGTCACCCGTGGGCACGTCCGTGGCGTTGACGCGTATGGTGTATTCGATGCGTCGGTCAGTCGGGGTGAGATCGGGCGGGAGTGAAACCACCGCCACCACCGACCGACCCCATTCCGCGAGCTCAAGCGCGCGCTCCATGGCTTTCGCCTCGGACGGGAACCCGATGAGGAACTCCTCGATGACCGGTCTGTAGCACTTCGTGTCGGTGACGCACTGTTCGGTGCAGAGCCAGTTGAGGGTGAGCGGGTTCGCGGTGAACGAGTCGCGACCGAGGCCGTCGTATCCGCCCCTCTGCTTCACGAACCCGGCGCAGGCGGTTGGATCGTTCCTGCACCCCGCGAGTACCTCCGGTATGTCGAGGATGCCGTGCTCAGCGATGGCGTCCTGGTTGAGCTCGATGGAGGACGCAAGCGCCACCTGCGTCATGAAACCTCCGCCGCAGAGCAGGTCGATCGCGGCGGACTCCGCGACCCGCTTGGCGTCGGGGTTTGCGTTCGGCGACCAGAGGAGTCTGTACGGGCCGTCGCCGGTGGGTCCGCCGGGGACGCGGCCGCTCCACGTGAGGCTTTGGATGGGTGCCGGGCGGTGCAGGGTCATCTCCACGGACTCGTCCGCGATGAAGAGCCGCGGGAGGCACATGAGCGCGATGAAGGCGACGGGGACGAGCACCTCCAGTATCGTGCACCACAGTTGCGAACCCCTCGTCTTCAGGACGAAGTTCTTGCGGAGCACTGCGCGGAACTTGGCGTACTCGCCGTCGCGATGCGAAGCACGCGCGCCGCCGAGGCCCGCGTGGGCATCGCGCACGGTAGATCTCAGCGGATGCGAGTCAAGCGGGTCGGATACGGCGTCGGTGCCGGAAGGGGAGAGCCCGCATAGGTCTTTCCGCCCACCCTTTGCGTCGTTCGTCGTGGCTTCGTCGATATCGGCCGGGCTCCCCGACTCCGGCGTGCCCGCCGGCGAGGGTCCGCGCGAGGTGACCCGCGGCCGGGGGAACGCAGGCCAAGCTATGGCATTGGCCATCGACATTGGCGTCGCGCGCCCGAGTCTGCGCCGCCCGATCGACCGCGATACGACCTCGAAGCCCCGCGCGCCTCGACAACCTTTCCTCTCTCGACGAAACGAAACGAAACGAAACGAAACGAGACCGAAATTCTCCGCGGAACGCACACTTCGAGGCGAAGGCGCGAGAGCATGGTGCTCGGCGCGCGCGTGCGGGCGCTGGCGGTGGACGCGCTCGGGTACGCCAAGGGCGTCCCGGCACTCACGCTCGATGACCGCGCCTTCCGCGAGTTCATAGTGTGGCTGGAGGACACCAAGATCAGGGCGACGCCCATGGACGCGCGCGGGCCCCTGCGCGCGGTGGATGCGCCCGCCGCCGCGTGGAATTCGGCGTACGCGTCGCTCGTCACCGAGACCGGGTGCGAGCTGGACGCCACGGACGCGGCGCAGACATCGCGGGTGTTCGACTACCTCCTGGAGCAGGCGGTCGCGCTGGATTACAGGGACAACGCCGTGGACTTCGGAGCGGTGGTGAAGGACCTCAAGCTCGCATCCATCGGTGCCGCCCCGCCCCCGCCGAAGCGACAGAAGACCTCCGCGGGGGGGCGGGTTACCGGCGCGGGCGGGTACGACGACGACGCGTCTCGGCCGAGGATGCGCGGCCTCGCGGATCCCGCGCTCAGATCCCGGCTGGATGACCTCGCGGCGGCGCTGCGCGTGGATGCGACGACGCGCGTGGATCATCCAACGACGACGGGGATGGGCGGATCCATCGAGGAATTAGCGGATGCGTGCGTCGACGCGGTGGAGAGGTTCATCGCTCCTTTCTGGTCCAAGGTTGAGGCCAAGGTAACCAATGGTACCGATGGAACCTCCCAACGCGACGAACGATGGAACCTCCGCCCCGAGGACTTTCCCAGCGGGGTGGCGTTGGGCCCGGATGGTTGCGACGGGTTTTGTCCGGCGGTGACTGCGGCGGTGAACGTGCTCCGGGTGCTGCACGTCAACGACCTCCGGGTGCTGCAGTCGGCGGTGGACGCGCTGCTGGTGCAGATGCAGGAGTACACGAGCGATCCGAAGACGGACAGCAGGCTGGGTAGGGTGGGAAGCGGGTGATCATCGGGTTAGCGAGTATAGCAAACAACACAGACTAGTTTTGAACGCCTTTGACACTTCGTTTGGCTACACGAATATCGAGTTGGCACCCCCCGGCACGAGCTCCTTGCGCATCAGCGCCACCCCGTCGCCTTTCTGCTTGAAGAACATCACCGCCTTCTTCTCCTCCGTCGCCTCTATCCGATACCCGGCTCCGGTGTACAGCTGCGTGGCAACCGGGTCGCTGCGGCGGACGTGGAGCCAAATGTCGGCGCCGCCCATCTCCACCACGAGCTCATCGCACGCGCCGAGCAGCGCCTTAGCGACCCCCTTCCCCCGCGCGGACTCCCTCACCGCCATGTTGCACAGGTACGGGGCGTCAGGCGGGGACGGGAGGGCCCTGGCGCCAGAGCCGGCTCCGCCTCTGGCGCCCGCGTCGGCTCCTCCCCTCGCCGCCTGCGAGAACGAGAGCGTGACGATGGCCACCACCTCGTCCGATGCCTCGTCCACGCCGACGAGGCAGACCTCGTCGGGGTTCGACTCGAGCTGATCCAGCAGGTACTTGGCGACGCGTGCTCTCGGGCGCTCATCCGGGGATCCCCTGAACGATTCGGTCATGACCTCGGTCGCGCTCTTGATGTCGGACCCCTCCATGAGCCGAGCCGCGAGGGTTTCCCCGTCCTTGAGGGGCATGCCGCCGCGCTTGAACCCGGTCTGGATGCCTTTCAACTCCTCGCGTCGCTCGATCGTGCCCACCGACGCGACGAAACGCGGTGACGACGGCACCCTCCTCATCCTTCGTGTCGCGTTTCCGTGATGACGAGGACGCGAGGTTCGCCGCGCCGTTCCCGAGTCGGGGACGGCGCGGCGCATCGCGGGCACCGTGTTCATGGCGACGGTCATGGAAGACATGACGGATGACACTCGAGCTGCTACGCGGAATCGACCCCGCCGTCGAGAGTGTCGCGCAGCGGGGCTGCGTCCGAACGGATAGCGAAATCCAGCTAAGCAAGTCAACCCCGGCGCACTGCTGAGGGCGCATCTCGGGGGCAGCAGGGATGTTCAACTGGATCCGCGTCAGGGGTCTGGTCACCTCCTCTAGCCCCGATGACGACCAGACGATGGCGCAGCACAACATCAGGGTGTTCGCGCACGTGGAAGGGGTCGACAAGCAGGCGATAGCCACGCAAGGGTCCCTCGGCTCGTACACAACCAGGGAGGACGCGTGCGAGTCGGGGTGCCTGGCGGCGTGCGAGAGGGCGACCACGAGCGCGATCGCCGAGGGAGCGCTGGAGACGTGTAGAGTGGCGTGCGAGAACGCGTGCACGATGCCGGACGCATCAGGGAAGTTCTCCGCGGTGGTATACGGCAAGCAAACCGAGGGGGATCCAACAGATGACGCCAATCACCAGGCGCCGGCGAAGAAGGACGAGAAGCGGTTGGGGCTGAGCGCGGACCGAATACCGAGGGACGATCGCGAGGAAGGGAGTAGCAACCCATAGACGACATATTTCACAACGAATCATCCTAGTCCATATGAAATCTCTCACGCCTCGAGGGAGACCTTGTGGGCCATCGCCTCCTTGTGGATGAGGTGGTTGGCCTTGTCCAGCGTGTTGAGGAGTTTGTCGATCTTGCCCACCCACTGGTTCAGGAGCCAGTCCGCGCCCTGCGCCTGGGTCTTGAAGTCCACCACACCGCCTGGCCTGTCAATCTTGGCGCTCACCTTTTTGGACGTCACCAGGTCCGAGAGGTGCTTCTCCGTCTCATCCACCGGGAGGCAGAGGAGCTCGCCCAGCCGCGACAGCGCGACGCGGGAGTAGTAGGCGCCGATGACGAGCAGGTTGTGCTCGATGACGCGCTGCCTGAGGTCGTTCTTGCGCTTATCCCCATCCTCGCCCCCGAAGATGTCCGCCTCCGCCGCCATCTCGCTGCCGAACGCGGCGGCGAGGGTGTCCCAGTGGATGATCTCCTTCGTGGTGAACTGCTTCATGAGCTGCTTGTGCAGGGGCAGGTCGGCGAGCTTGGCATCCTTGGAGATCTGATGCAGCAGGGACTGCTGCATGGGCTCGTTGGCGGCGAGCGCCACGTACCAGACCACCTTCTTCATCACCGGAGTCCACTTCGAGGGGTCCTCCTTGACGCCCTCGCACTCCATGATGTTCTGGTAGCACCTGCAGATCTCTAAGTACTCGTTGCTATGGCTATGGAAGCGGATCATGAGGTTGTAGTAGCGCAGCTTGAGCTCGGGCACGGGCGGGATGGTCGGGTCCGTCGCCTCGAAGTAACCCTCCGCGTGTTCCACGCTCGCGTTCTTCTTCTTCTCCTCCTTGGCGCGCTCCTCCTCCGTCATGTCCTTGTCCAGGTCCATCTGGCTCACGTCCTCGCCAGCCTTCTTCGCCGCCTCAAACGCCGCCTTCTTCTCAGCCTTGACAATCTCGTCGAAAGACTTGGCGTTGATCTTCCTGGAGAGGATCTGGGCGCGGATGTAGTCACCCTTATCGAGGCACAGGCGCACCTGCTCCTCGATGAAGAAGAGCTTCTCGTGCTTGGACAGCGCCCCGTACGTCTCAACCGCGACCTCCTGCATGATGGAGGCAGCCTCGTCGATCTTGCCAGCCTCCTCCTTGATCTTGGCGAGCGCGCGGGTCAAACGGGCCTTCTCAACCTCCACGAAGATCTTGCCGGAGGTGACGGTGTTGAGGGTCTCGATGAGATCCGTCTTGACCGCGAGGTCGGGCGCCCTGTCGATGTAGGTGATGGCCTCCTTGACCATGGCGCTGATGGCCTGCTTGAGCTGCGCGCGGCGCTTGGAGAGCAGCACGATGTGCTCGTTGATGCCCTTCCAGTCGCCGGCCGCGTGCAGCACCTGCATAATACCGACGCAGTACCTGGGCGTCGCGACGAAGTCCGCTTGCTGCGGGAATAGGGGGAAATGGACGGTGGTCGGGGTCAGATCGCGGATCAAAACTGGGGCGAAGATCATCAACCAACGGGCGGGTTGGTCAGATCTGGGCGGATCCCGCGCGTGGGGACGGCGAACGCACCAGACGGTAGGTCTTCTCTTGCGCGAGCATCTTCTCGATCGTCGTGAGCATCGCGCCGGGCTGCGTTGCGGGGAGGGATGCGGCGTGGTCAGCGCGTCGGTCGGGTCGGGTTCCTCGAGAGGTTTAAAGGGGAGGGTGGAAAAGGGGGGATGACGCTTTGAAAGGTCACTGCGGGCGTGGTCGCACCTGGGCGGCCTCATTCTTGAGCTTGACGATGTCGGCCTCCACCTGGGCGACCTCGGCGTCGCCCTTCTTCTCGATCTTGAGTCCTTCCTTCTCCCCCATGGTGATCTCGGTGACCGCTCCTTAGCGCAGCGTCACTCTGCGCGACGACAGATCTGAGACCTCGGAAAAATCGCTTTCAGTTCGCGTCCTGTCAACAACTTTTTCATTTCTTGGAGCGATGGCGAGTACGACCGCCCCGAGTATCGAGGACTGGAAATGTCCCGTGTGCCTTGAGATGGTGTGTAAGCCCGTCGTGGGGTCATGCGGGCACGTTTTCTGCTTCTGGTGCGAGCACAAGAGCATGGACGTCTTCGACAAGAGCGCGTGCCCCACCTGCAGGAGGCCCTTCAACAACCTCCCGGCGGTCTGCGATGATCTCCACGCATATCTGGGGAGGACGTATCCCAAAGAGTACGCTCAGAGGCTGAGGGAACAATACGAGGAGGAGAAGAAAGATGGGAACTTCAGCCCGAACGATGGCCAATCGGAGCTGTTCGGTGCCGGCTTGTTAATCGAGCTGTGCACGGAAAAAGACATGAAAACAATGCGCTTAATCAGCCAAGGGAACGGGCCAGAGGTGTTTGACTTACTGGAGAAACAGGAGCCCGAGACCTCGGGCGACTCTGACTTCAAGACTCGCTTCACATGTGACTTCGTGAAGCACGACATGGGCATACATCATCACTGCCTGTGGGAGCCGTGCGTTCTTACCTGCGGGCACACCGTGTGCAAACATTGCGCGACGAGTCACCTGACCTTTGGCGCCGGGTCCACGAGCGTGTGCCCACACCCCGAATGCTGCATGAGGATCGTCGGAGACGAGATGCCGGACGTGTGCAAGCTGATGCAGACCGTCATCGAGGCCAGCCCAATCGCCGAAGAGGCGCGGAGTGCGGCGGCGGCGCGAGAGGAGGCGGCGGCACGGGGCGAGAAGCCGCATCGGTATACTTTCGACCCGAGGTCGCACGCATCCGAGGACGAGGAGGAAGCCCTTGAGGTCGAGTACGGATCAGAAGAAGAGGAGGAGGAACACGAAGAAGAAGAGGAAGAACACGAAGAAGAGGAAGAGGAGGAGGCAAATGCTTTGCCCGGCGTGGTCCCCGAGGGTATCGATCCGAATACCATCCCAAGACCGGACCCCGACACCTTTGTGCACGTCGCGGTGGGATGCGACGCGTGCGGCGTATACCCGATCCGGGGTCGAAGGTTCCGTTGCGTCGACTGCCCGGAGCGCATGGGTTTCGACCTGTGCGGCGCGTGTCACCGCATGGTCCAGAGCAGGTTCGATAACGACGAACGTCACGATGACTTCATCGCGGGCCGGTTCAATCAGCGGCACAGGCCGGGGCATCGAATGAAGGAAGTCGTGCCGGTCCCCGACTTCTTCCACATCCTGCAACAGAGGCACCCCGACTTGAACCCGAGGCAGATATTGGACTTTCTGCAGGAACACACGAGGATGGACCAGGAAGTCAACGAGGACCCGATCACCAACGCGGCGGATAACATAGTGGCTGAAATATTGGACGGCATCGGAGCAGGCGGCGACGCCGGCAACGAAGTTCTCGAGGCGATGGAGGAGGGAGGGGCGGGGGGCAGCGTGATGGAGGGTGGACATGTCGAGGCGGTGGTTCGGGCAGATGCCGATGCCGAGGCGCTGCTCACCAGACAGCTGTTCGAAGATGAGGAGGAGGACCCAATAGGCGGAGGTGCCGTGACCCGGTCGCGCTCCTCCGGCGCGCGACAGAGCGGCCCGGACGAAGCCTAGAAACGATGGATTCTAGAAACGATGGATTTCATCAAACTAAAACTACTCATCATCCCTTGTCGGGCTAGAAGGGGGCAGGGTCCAACCAAAGTCCGCCAGTTCCGACACCGCCTGAGCCACCGACTCGGCCAGCTCGTGTCTGTGCAGCTCAGCCTCGGCGCGCGACATCTCGACCTCGTCTCCTGAGAAATCACCCAGCTGCGCCACGACGTTAGACACGATATCCGCGGTGCGGTGACGAAAAACCTCCTCGGAAGCCTGAGCCTCGGCGAGCTCATCCGGGGAGAAATCACCCAGCTCGGTAACCACGCGACGCACCGTCTCCGCGATGTCGCCGGTGGAGAGAGAGGGGCGACGGACCACGATCGACGACACCGGGTTGATCTGCGAGCCCGGGCTCATTTCGCCATCCCCGGGCGAGAGCGCTGGCGCGGGTGTCTCCTCCTCGAACTCCGCCTCGAGCTCCTCGGACACGAACGCCTCCACCTCCTCCCTCGCCTCCCTAGCCGCAGCATCCCTCGCGCGTGACTGCGACAGCGTGGCGATGGCGTCGGCGTTGGCGGTGAGCGTCTGAAGGATACGCTGCAGGGATGCCTCCTGAGCGTCGTGTGCGCGGTCCATGTTCTCGGCGCTTTCCTCCAACATGTTCGCCGTGCGGTCCGTCGCGTCGGCGGCGGCGGAGAGGACGTCCGCGGGGGAATGGTTCGTGTACTGTCCGGTCATAGGTACCTCGGTGGGGGATATGCCAAACGCGTAAGCGCCATCCTCAGAGGTACGCTGCGGGGACGCGAGGAGGTTCTCGGGACTGATGTAGTCGTCGTCCTCGTCCTCCTCGTGTACTTCGTCGTCGTCGTACCCGGCCACGTGCATTTGTCTGATGTCGTCGAGGTACTGGTCGGTGGAGTGGCGGCTCGCGCTGGAGGACATGCGCAGCGCGGTGATGGCCTCCACCGCCGCATCCGCCGAAGCCCGCTCGTCGTCCGTGTCCTCATCATACTCGTCAACATCCTCGCCATCCCGGGGGTAATTCCCCGCGGCGATATCCTCGGCGGTTGGGACGGCGTCGTCCTCGTCTCGATGTTCCTCCCGCTCGGAGCGCTCCGCCGCCTCGATCTGCGTGATGGCCGCGGCGATCTCCGCGTCCTCACCGTCAGCCGGCTCCCCTTCCTCCCTCTGCTCCTGCTCCTGCTCCTGCAGGGACAGGTAGAGCGCCTCCATGACCATCAAGTCCTCCATGTCCAGGTCCCCCGCCGCCATGAGCGCCTCGTCCGGCGCGTTGTTCAGTAAGTGCGCGGGGACGAAGTCCTGTATGCGTCGAAGGTACGCCGGGTCCATGGCGTCCAACACTCCTTCCGCCTCCCGCTGCCGCCTCATCCCGGAGCGCCCCCGCCGCTGCCTTCGATCCGCGAGCTGCCTCAGGAGCTCGCGTTCGTCGACCGCCGCGTCGCGCGCAGCCTGCTGCCGCGAAGAGATCCTTCCGCGGTAATCGTGCCTCGCGCGGCGCAGCTCGTCGCGAGTGGGCGGCGAGTTCACCCACCGGCCCCGCCTCGCCTCGGGGTCCGGAACCTGCGGCGTCATCGCGGCGTATTCCTCCTCCCAACCCTCGGGAACGTCCACGGCGTCTGACCCGTTCCGTGTCCGTCCCCGCGGCTCTTGGGCTAACGGGGTGCTCGGACCCTCGGTTCCCGTGCTCTGACGCCGCTCGAGGATCCGCTTCTCGCGGTCGCGTTCCTCGGCGAGAAGGTGCTCGCGATTCCTGGCAACCGCCGCGGCAACCTCCGCCTCCTCTTTCTGCTGGGCCACGCGTTCAGCCTCCGTCTTCTGGCCCCTGAACTCCACGCTGTACCCTGGTGACTTGCAGAACGGGCACTGAACCGACTGGCCTTCCACCGGCGCCTTGACTTGCAGGAAGCACTCGGTGCATATGCACGCCTTGCAGCATCGGCTGACGTTGAGGTACGGGTAGTTGAGGAAGCAGATCGGGCACTCGTCGAGGACGATATCGCCGTAGCCCTGCGCCGCGTACGTCCCTTTGGACACACTCGCGCGAGATGCGCCCTTATCGGACCCCGCATCCGGCGCCACCTCCGCCCCTTCCTGCCCCGGGTAGCACGGCGCCAGCTTGCCCGCGAGAATCAGCTTCTTCAATTTCTTGAGATTGAGGTTGTGCGAGCTGTACAGGCCTTGCGGGCGGCAGTACTTCGGGTCCACTGAGCTCTTCTTCTTCATCAGGCCCATCTTGGTCATGACGTACGTCGACGTCGACATCTTGGCACCCTGCGTGGTGAGCGGGGGAGGGGAAGGTGGGTCGTCAGCGGTGGTGTCGTGAGGATCCCGTCGCGTCGCTCTTGGCAGAGTCACCGTGTACCCCCGCGGGTCTCCGGGTGAAGATATAGGGTTCAAACGTGAAGGGTTTCCCATCACGGGCCACTCAAACGCGACCAGTGGGGAAGGGGACGCGAAACCCCGCGCCCCAACCACCCCCGGGACGAGCCGAGCGTAGAACGTCATGCTCGCAATTCTCTCGGAAAATTACTCACCATCTTTGCCGGGAGGCCAGCCTTCGCTCCTGCCCGCCTGTGCCGAGTCTAGACGGCCCGGTGCCCAAGCCTATACGGAGTCGATACCATAGAAAGGCGGAATCCCGCAGAGCGAGGTGTCGGACCGAGCTCTGCGTCCGGCTCTCTGCGCTTCTCTTGTTTGTTTGTCACTCAGCTTGTTGTTATGCGTCATATCAGACTGAGCTTTGCCGATACCAAAATTTTACTGCATCCGGGTGCTCACTCTCCGATGGGCGGGGCGTCGCTCCTTCGACTAGGTTCCCGACCCCAGTGTGATCGCGTCTCGACGAGATCGAGAGTATCGCGTACGAGGACGGTGACGCGAGCCGCGGCGATGGATCCCCCGCCGAGGCGCGATGGCGTCTCCAAAGCGGCTGTTGGCCAGATGACCTCGACTAATGACCTGGACGCTAACTTTCAGACGTGCTCGACGCTCGCCAAGGAGGCTTCTTCGCAGGGTTGCTCAATCCTCTTCCTCCCTGAGTGCTTC
>MDSX01100844.1_pt1 | contig 10816 bp, 13 predicted proteins | sample 811141 | NCBI WGS metagenome assembly MDSX01 (sample SAMN05326642, study PRJNA326480) | marine metagenome | isolation source: seawater | place: Atlantic Ocean: South East | collected 2010
TAACTGTTGATTTATCTTCAGACAACAATATAATACCTCTTTTTCCTTATTTAATTAAAGCATATAAATATGAACCTGATACTAGAAATTTAAAAGAATAATTATAAAATATTTGTAAAATAATCTATAATTATTTTAAATAATTTTAACCCTTTGAATATTTAAAATAAAATCTAAAAGAAAATTCAATTGATCTTGCTATTATACTAAATACATATATCATCCATAGAGTATTTATATTTATAAATGTTAATATATTGTGCAAAGATGCTACAATAATCATGTTTAAAGAATACATAACAGCAAGAAAATTTGTATCTCCCATGGCAAATAATATTCCTTCGAAAAAACACGCAATTACGTGAGTAAATAATGCAATCAGTAAGTAAGGACTAAGACTGTGTATTTGATTTGATACTTCTAATGAATGTGTAAATAAATTAGGTAAGTAAGCGGGTACAACGACACTACATGCATCTATAACTCCGAAAAATAACGCCACCTTAGACATTGTAGATACAAAAGATTGTGTATCTTTTGTAAAAGATTTATTTTTTAGATGTAAATATGATGGTAATAAATTCATTACAGTTTGAGATACTGCTTCGCCGATGGGGCAGAATAAGTAAAACCAACTTAATATTATCTGATGTGCTGCGACAGATACTGTTCCACAACCGCTACATAAAGATGATGTACTTATTAATATTCCGGCACGACCAATATTAGAAATTGCTGGACCACCACATTGTTTTAAAAATAATATTAATTCTTTTATACGTACCTTTATAATACGACAATCTGTATATGTTTTTTTTTCTTGAATTAAATAAGATAACATATAAAAAAAAGATGATATTTGCGCTAATACAGTAGCCCAAGCAGCTCCTACTAATCCAAATTTTAAATGAATGACTAAAATATAATCAGTTACTATGTTTATTAATGTCGATAAAGCGACGGTTTTTAACGGCATTTTTACATTACGTTTTGCTATAGCATAAGATTGAAGCTGAGAAGTCATTAATGAAGGTATATAACCAATCGCCCTTATTTTAATATATTTCATTGCTCCGGGAATTAGTAAAGATGCTTCGCTTAAATCTCCCGGATTACCTAAAAATAATTTCAATATATTAATACCTAAAGAATTAAACATCGATATCGAAATAATAATTCCAAATAAAAAAGATACAATAAAAGAATCATTCAATATATGAGTCATTTTTTTTTCATCTTTTTTTGCAAACTCTTTTGCAACTCGACATGTTGTTACTATTGAAATAAACGAGAATATATTTCCACCTGTATCGCATAATGCAGTTGCTGGACCCAAAGAAGCTAATTCAGTTATTGATGAAACTTTACCAACGCTTATAGTATCAACAAGAGATAAAAGTGGATTAGAAAACCATATCACCAATAAAGGTAGAGACATTTTTTTTACATCATTTACTATTTTATTATATGGTTCTTCATTTTTTATATTATTTTTATATCTAGTAGATAAATTTATTTTTTTACTATAATCTTTTACATGTGTATTTTTTTTTAAAGAATATAACTTTGGTAAAATATTTTTATTTAAAAAAGCAGTAGAAATTGGTAAAAAAAATATATTTATAATACGCATTTCGATAATAATTATATATTAAAAATTTTAAATTAATATATTATTATAAAAAAGTAAAATGTATGTTAAAGATTAATATAATTATACAAGGTATCAATTGGATAAAAAATTAAACTTTATTTACGAAAAACTAAAATATACAAACAATTAGTTAGTTATATTTTTCGAAATTATTTCTAATATTTTTATATTCTTCAAAATCTACATTATCTTTTTTAATTAATTTATTAAACTCATCCACATAATTATTAAATTGATTATTATTAATATTATTTGTACTATCCATAATAATATTAATACGATGTATAAAATAATCTTTATAATCTCTTTCAATATTTAAAAAGTTTATATTATTAGAAGAAATATGTGTATTTATATTATTTAAATCTATATATATTGATTTTCCGAATATTGTTTCCTTAAAAAACCAATCAATATTATAATTATCCATTTGATTTTTTTTAATTGCTTTTAAAATTTCTCTTTCATTAGAATAAATATTTAAATCTTTATTATTATGAATAATCGAAACCACTACTCGTTTTTTTCCAAATATATTATCCAGCGATTGTTGATAGATTTTTTCCATTTATACATAAATAAATAGTATAATAATATATATCAATTTTTTATAAAAATATAAATATATAAATGAGGTTATTAATATATTTATTTTTGTCTATTTTTTACACTTGTGCTTCTATGAAACCTCAAATTAATCTAGTAAGGAATTATAATTTTAACAAAAAATATATATACATATCTCCCGGAGGAATCAAAGGATTTTATATGTTAGGCGTAATATCATATATAAAAGAGAATTATGATATATCAGATTATGATGTAATTGGAGCGTCAGCCGGTTCATGGATGACTATACCATTTTTATTAGACAAAAATGAATTTAATAATCATTTTTTAAAGGATATTTTTAAATATTACGATACTATTTTAAATCAAGGTGATAAAATATCTTTTTATAATATTCAACGTGATAAAAAAAAAATATGTAATAAATATGAAAAAATAGAATATAATAAAATAAATATTATTTCAAATAAAATAACTTTAACTGGGATAAAATCTGTTGTAATAAATGATTTTAAATGTATAAATGATGTAACAGATTATTGTATTGCTAGTTCATATATTCCTTTTATAACTGGAAAATTTATATGTATACTAAATAATAATTTATTCATAGACGGTGGATTTTTTATGAAAAAAACTTATAATAAAATAGATCCTTATTTTTCTATTACTTATAATATGTGGGGTTTTGATTTTGAATCAAAAAATATTAAAGCATTAGACAAAAAAGATTTAAAATATTTTAAAGATATTTATAATTATGGTTATAAAGATAGTCTTAAAAATAAAAAAGTATTAGATAAATATTTTATAAGTTTTTAAATCATTATTATAATATATTTTCAAGTTTCATTTTTTTTTAGAAAATGTAATATTATATTAATGGCATCTACCCCCATTAACCATACACAAGATTTGAATAAAGTTAAAAGTCAAGTTGATTTATTAAGCAGCGAAATGATAGATTACGTTCATACAAACCCTTTATACGTTCAATGTTTATTACATATAAAGGCATATAGAGACTATCACAAAGAAGAAAGAGAAGAATTCAAAGAAAGAATTGAAGTGTTAGATGAAAGATATAATAGATATAACAAATGGATTAATCGTATTCAATTGTCTATTATATTTTTTTCTGCTGTTTCCGCATTTATTCAAGCAGGGAATAGTGTATTTCATTTGCCTGAAAAAACAATACAATTTATTGCTCTTTGTATATCTTCTTACAGTGCTTTAACATTATCGGTTTCTAAATATTATAAATTAGATGATCAAAAAGAAAATATGAATAATGTAAGACAACAATGTGCCGAATTTATGGCAGAATTAGCAGCAAGAGAAGATAGATTAAATACTTTGTGTACGGAAGAAATCTGGGCGGGTCCACCAAATGCTCCTGTTCCTCCTGCATTAGATGCTTGGGAAAATGAGCGAGATGAAATGTATAATTCTTTGAAACCGTTGATTCAGAAAAAACAAAATTTAGTAAATAATTTTGATTTTATTATGGATTCACAAGAGTCTAAAAATTTAATTATGATCGCCAGAGATAAACGCCTTGAATATAAAAAAAGAAAAATGGCGTTAGATGATCTATTTTTAGATTATGCTGAAAAAAAACAAATACAATTACATAGAAAACACAAAATATTTGGAAGAGAAAATGAAAAATTGTCTGAAATGGAAATGGGAGAAATAGATAAAAAAAAATGTGAAGAAAATAAATCTATAAATTTTTTAAATAAAAAAAATAATATAGAGTCATATAATCAATCTTTTCATTTAAGAAAAGATCTCACAATACCCGAAGAAACAAAAGATGATATAAAATTAGTTCCGCCTCTTTCACTTGAATTACCGAGCAGCACTGATGGGGATGAATGATTTTTGAAAATTGTTTAGTGAAAAATATTATTTAGTTCATTATTATTTTAATAATAATAATTAACATATTTATATAATTATTTAAACATAATTAGATAAATTATATTATACAATATAATGACTTATTATACCAAAAATGGTAAAAAAATATGGAAACCGACTGCTTATGCGAAAACAGGCGCGCCAATGTATAAAACAAAATATAAAGATTCTACAAATATAAACGCACCAACATCAATATATAAACTAAATCTTGAAAATAATAAAAAATATATTGGAAAAACCGCAAATGTTGATTCTCGTATGAAACAACATTTTTCTGGAAATGGTTCACAAGTTACAAAAAAATTTAAACCTATAACTGGAAAAGTAATTGACGAAGTCCCTGGTTATTTTTCTAATAAGGCAGAACAAAAATATACAGAAAAATATATATCAAAATACGGTTATGAAAATGTTCGTGGCGGAAATTATACGAATTCGACAACATTAAATTATTGATAAATGTAAAAATTTGTCTATTAGTTCATTATTATTATTGAAATAATAATAATAAACATATTTAAATTATTTTTTTATTATTGTAAAAAATATTAAGCGAATTAAATAACTTAATTCGAGTAGGCGAGGCCACCCATACCACTCATGATGCGGAGAACATTGTAGTTTCTGGCGTAAACACGGACTTTAGCAGTGTTGGTGCCTTCAACAGTCGCGTTCGAGAGAACTAATTGAAGGGTCGCGTTGTCGATGCGCGACATATTGCAGGTGCCCGACGGTTGGTGCTCTTCCGGTCTGAGCGCGAACGAGTAAACATTAACACCAGTGTCCGGCGATCTGGTGTGGTGTTGCCACGGTTGAACTTGGTCGAAGTAGGTACCTTCACGCTCCGAGAATCTGTCTTGGCCGTTAAGTTGTAATTTAGCAACAACAACCGGATTTTCGCCCCAGCAGTGCATGTCGAGAGCAGTTTCGGCAAGAACGAAAGTGCCGGCATCCGAGACTCCCGAATTAACAGAGCCGGCCGCCCATACACCATCGTGTTGAGCAGCAGCACCACCCGCAGTAACATCAACGGCACCAGCATCCGCGAATAATCCACCGCTGACGAAAGCATTTTCGCCCATAACACCCGCATCCGAACCGAACGCTTTAACCGAGTTCGGTAAAGCATCAACAGCATCGGTGTAGTTAAACGGTTGAGCACCTAACGCTTTGTATAAGACATTGCCGCCTACTAACGACGAGCAGTAGTCAACATTACAGTCCGGTTGGACAACCCATACTAATTCTTTGCACGGGTGGTTGAAGTTAAGGCGGATTTTGTTCGACGAAGAACCAACCGATTCAGCACCAGTGTATTGAAGTTGTTCAATTAAGTATTCGTGCGGGTTTTGCGCCATACGTCTTCTTTCATCAGTGTCTAAGTAGATGTAGTCAACATATAACGAAGCCGAAACAAGCGATTGAGCGTAAGCGTTAGCAACTTTTTGGTCAGCACCCGAATCATCCTCTAACGATTTAACAGCGAATAAGCACTCATCAATGGCTCTTAAGTCAAGGTTAATTTTAACTTCGTGGTATTGAAGAGCAATTAACGGAAGCGCTAAACCAGGGTTGCAGCAGAACCAGAATTGTAACGGAACAAATAAAGTGGTTTCCGGTAAAGCGTTTCTAGGAGCACATACTTGTCTAGGAGCATTCGAGTCGCACGGACCATCGACCGCCGCGAAAGAAGGATCGGTAACGTAAGTTAATTGAGTGGTGTTACCAACCATTTTGTAGTAACCTTCTTGTTGGTTTTTGTCCATAGTTAATTGGTTCCAGATGTGCATCCAGTCACCGTATTGTTTTTCAATTCTTTGACCACCAATTTCTACTTCAACATTTTCAATTAATTGGTGACCAGGGAAATCTAACCACCTCGCGAAAACCGATTCGTCAGCGCCCGCTAAATTTTGACCAATTTCCGGCAAAGTTACTTGTAAGTAAGTTCTGTAAGCCAAGTCGCCATTTCTCGAAACGGTACAAGTTACACGTCTACCGAAATCGGCTTGACCATTAAAAGTTTGCTCAATCGATTCCATGGCGAAGTTAGTGTGTCTTCTGTAAGTGACTTTCCAGAATGTAATTTGTGGATTTCCTGTAAGATAAACATCTTGTGCGCCGTAAGCTACTAATTGCATTAAACCTCCTCCCATTTTTATATTATATGAAAAGAAAAAAAAATTTAAATTTTAAAGTATTTAGTAATAAAATTATTTAAAAAATTTTCAGAAAATATCTGCTTTTCTTTATTTTTATGCTTTGAAAAAATATATTTATTATTCAATTTTTTTATTGTCCAACCATCTTCTAATGCATTATAAATAAATATAATTTTGCTAAATTCTTTTGATTTTATATTAATATTTGTTAAATCAATTGTATTATTCATCATTATTTATAAAAATTATTTTAAATTTAAATAAAAAACATAAATTAATGATATATGGACAATAATTATACAGTAGATAATCTCTATTCTACAAGAATCAATCAATTTCAAAATAAAGAATTCCTAAATATAGAAAAATATAAAACCAAAATTAAAGAATTAGAAAATAAAATAACACCTGAAAATAAAAATGATATTGATAAAAAAATTTATATATTAAATGAAAAAATTATAAAAAATCAAAAAATTATTAATAATTACTTTTTAGACAATTCTAATGATTTATGTAATTATTTCACTATAAAACAAGATATCGAAAATAATAAAAATCCTAAAAAAATGATACATAATTTTTTTAATAAAAATAAAGGCGATGAATTATCAAATAATAGTAAATATATAAAAAGCACTAACATATACATGCGAAAAAATAATTTTAAAATTTATATTGAAAATTTGTATAACAAAGAATTCTATGATAATAATGTGTGTAATAAATGCTATAAAGGAGAATTAATTAAATCATCATATGACGGCATACTAATATGTAATAATTGCTATTCTATTAATAAATACTTAATAAATAATGATAAACCATCTTACAAAGAACCTCCTAAAGAAATATCATTTTATGCATATCGCAGAATTAATCATTTTAAAGAAATATTAGCACAATTTCAGGCAAAAGAAACTACAGATATACCACCTTCGATTATTGAAAAAATAAAGAATCAAATAAAAAAAGAAAGAATAGACATTAAAACACTAACTAATAAAAAAACAAAGGATATATTAAAAAAACTAGGATTTAATAAGTATTATGAACACATAACATTTATTAAAGATAAATTAGGAATAAAACCACCTATTATGAATCCTCAATTAGAAGAAACATTATGTAATTTATTTATAGATGTTCAAATACCATATGCCAAATATTGTCCTGTAGACAGAGTTAATTTTTTAAATTATTACTATACATTATATAAGTTATGTGAATTACTTGGAGAAAATGAATATTTGCCGTATTTTCCTATGCTAAAAGAGCAAAAAAAAATAGAACAAGATGAAATATGGAAAAAAATATGCGAAGATTTAAATTGGGACTTTATACCAACTCTTTAAATAGACAAATATTAATATAATCATCTTTATATTAATATTTATTTAAAATCCTCCGGGAAATCTTACAAGATTGGCGCCTATACCAAATCCAGCACCGGTTCTGGCACTTTCGCCCATAGAAGGAACATATGTATCTAATACGGAAAATGTTGCTGCCGCGGTTAAAGCAATTAAACCGATTTCTTCTAAATCAAGCGATACTTTCGGAATCGCAAAGCACGCAATCGCAACCATTAAACCTTCTACTAAATATTTTATGACTCTTTTTAAAACCTCTTGAACATTCAAATTCATATTTATATTATATAATAAGAAAAAAATATAAAAAAATATTATAAATTATAATATAAATGACTAATTTAGAATCTGAAAAAAAAATAGTTGATTTATTGGATGAAGATAAACCTATTGCCGAACAAAAATTTGCCTGTTTATCATTTATATCTCCTGAAAAAATTATAAAAAATAAAGAATTATTCTTTTTTGAAAAATTTGTACAACAATATGAATTTACAAAAAACGCAGAATTATTTACTAAATATACTAATTACTTATCTTATAAATACAATATTGAAATTGATAAATTAATGACTGACTTAAATGATTTCAAAAATTCTGAAGTAAATGATTTCCAATATGATCTTACTGATGATTACAAAAATTTCATAGACAAAAATGAAGATAATTTGACTATTAAATATTTGAAAGAACATAATTTTCAAACTTCTGTTAGAGGTATTAAAGTTAGAGGAGTTTTCCCAACACAAGAAGAGGCAGAATTGAGATGTAAAATGTTAAGAAGCGTAGATCCAAATCACGACGTATATGTTGGACCCGTTGGATTGTGGATTCCTTTCCATCCGGAAGCATATAAAACTGGAAAGGTAGAATATTTAGAAAAAGAATTGAATGAATTAATGAGTGAAAAAAATAACAATGAAGAAAAAATAAAAGAAGAATTTGAAACAAGATTAAAAGAATCTAAATTATCTGCAATTAATGAAAATATAGAAAATGCTAAAAGACACGGAAATAAATTAACACAAACTATTAATGAAAAAGGAGATTTAATTGGTATAGAAAACGCTAATACTACTGAAAAAAATTTAGGAGTAAATGCAACTTTAGACGAAATTAAATCAGAATTATTTGAAGGTGATAATATTGTAACTAAAGAAACCGATCACGGACTGAGCGAATTAAAAAAATAAAATTGATATAAATAATATTATACATTTTATGTAAACTATGACTAAAGAAAAATGTATAATATGTAATAAAAAAGTTTTAATGTATTTTACATGCAGATGTAATAATCATTATTGTATTAAGCACAAACTTCCGGAAAATCATAATTGTAATTATGATTATAAAAAAGACAAAATAATAATAGAATCTATTGAAAATAAAAAAATTTTAATAATATAATAATGACTACAAGTATAGTTTTTAGTGATTTAAACTATGGAACTGGTGCACCAGTAGAAACAGGCGAAAATGATATTTCTTCATATAATTTTTTTACGACTACAAAACCACTTTTAACAAAAGGCGGTCATCCACATCCATATGAAGATTATTTTGTAGATCCCAGTGCCGCGGTAGAAGCATTACAAAATCACAGATTTTTAAAAACTAGAGAAACGGGGGATCGAAATATGAGTCCGGTTACGAGTGGAAGAACACGAAGATCTGATCCAACCAATTTATTTGAAATAAATGAATATACAAACGGCATAGATCAATACGAAAGATATAAAATGAGAAGAAAATATGAAATATTAAAATATAGTAATAACATTGGTAATTTTACAAAAAAAGCAAATTTTTCTAATAAAGTAATAAATAGTCAAATAAGCAATAATAGATTAAATAACTTAATAAAATCTACTACATCTTGTAATAATGAAAATATTTATAAATTAGGTATTAATTCCGGCATAAAAAATGATAAATCTATATTATATCTTGATAATAATATTGAATATTTTTCTAATTTATAATAATTATTCTGAAGAAACTAGAAAACCTTTCATATTTTCATTATTATTTTTTTGTGTATTATATAAAATTCCATTATTTAGTAAATATATATTTTCATAATTATTTACTGATTCAAGAATATCCATATTATCAAACATTATATTACTAGTTCCGGTTTTATTGTTTATATCTACCTTTTTTTCGTCTTTTATTGGCGATTTACTCCTATTTCCATTAATTATTAATTCGGGTATTAAACATTTGTCTAATCTTTTATAAATTTCGCCCGAAGTACATATGTCTCCAGCGTATGCCTTTACACAATGTCTTATATTATCATCACTACCAACATAACAATATGAATCTTCATTTATTATATTGCTTTTATCATATTCGGCATTTATTGATATATCTTTGTTTTTATTTTTTAATAAATCATCTTCTTCATATCCATCTTGTTGATCTTCTTTTTTTCTTTTTTTTTCTTCTTCTTCTTTTTTAAAAATTTCTTGTTGCTCTTTCATATTGCTTAACTTTTCATCTAAATCTTTTATTTCTTTATTAATAACATCGCTATTACTTTTCGCAACGTCTTCTAGATTTTTTAGTTTATCATCTACATCTTTGTCTTTTAAAAGATTTCTAAAATAATTTATTATATTATCTTTAAAAATGAATATTAATAATATTAACAATATTAATACTGCTACAATAAGAATAATATATATATGATAATTGTAATTTGATACTTTTTTTACTGTTGAATCAACTATATTATTATTTAGATTTTTACCATTGTCTAGAAAGTTACTGTACATATTATCATTTTTTAAACGATTCGTTATACCTGTTATATTTTTATTTATACCTACATTATTATTATTTACATTTTTATAAACATTTTTCAAATTATTTTTTAAACTTCCTTTCATAATTATAATACGTATATATTTTATCAATAAAAATTATTATAAATATCTTTATATTTATTTATTTTTTCTTGTGATTTTGTAAGTTTAATATCAGGTTTAAGTTTTTCGTTTTTTTCAAATTTTTTTAATTGTTGAAATGTTATGTTTATATTGTGTTCTAAATTATCGCAAGAACCATTTAATACTTTTATATCAAAATTTATATCATTTTGTATTAAATACTGAATA
>MDSX01063748.1_pt1 | contig 10812 bp, 12 predicted proteins | sample 811141 | NCBI WGS metagenome assembly MDSX01 (sample SAMN05326642, study PRJNA326480) | marine metagenome | isolation source: seawater | place: Atlantic Ocean: South East | collected 2010
CTTTCCGTTCGTCATGCCGAGTACTTTGGCATAAAATTCGGTCATCTTCTTAAGGTTTTCTGTGCGGATATTTATGTGGTCAAGCGAACTGACGGGCATGGAATGGTCCTCCTATGCCTAGTTATCTGGCTTATCTGCAGTGATGCGGCAAGCGCCGATCAATGCCGGCGTCGCTGTCGGGCGTATGTTATCAATCAATGATTGACAACCCGCGCCTTCGCCGCGGCCCGCCATTCTGATTGGAGCAAGGTGAATACGAGATGATCCTCGACGGCAGATCTGGAGATCAATTCGAGGTTACCACAGCGTCGAACATCGCATTTGCGTTCGGCCGGTCAGAAGCCTCCATGGTTTCCGCCGCGGCTAAAAGCGCCTTGTGCAGTTTGGATTCGTACACCAGCATTCCCCTAAATCACTAGGATACCCAAATCCCTCTTCCTAAAAAATTAATAAATCGTCTTCATACCGGCTGTGACGGCGTGCAGTTGGTATTCGGTTTTCAAATGCGGAGTGTTAGCTTCTATTGATTGTCTTATATACACCGCTTGCGCGTGCCGGGTGGCGTTCTCCACAAGAGACGTAGCAGTTGGCGATAGCAAGGCCGTAGCCAGCCCCATGAAAATCGGCAGCAGTTTCTATACAGTCGCCCAGCCGTGCCACACCTAAGTAGTCGTCCGTCAGGCTTGTCGTCACCAGTGGGATCGGTGGCGTCTCACTCCAACGTGACGTCTTGCCGAGCACGACGTGCGCCAGCGTCGCGAAAAAGCTGCCGTTGGCCAAGTTCTTGTTGTTCGAGTGATGTTCGAGAACCCGCAGGCCCATCACAGGGCCGGACGCCCCTGTTTTAGATACAGAGGGCTAAGGCGATCAAGGAATGGGCTCATTTCCGAACAAGGCACGAACCTGATCGGAATTTCCGCGCCATTACTCATGAACCAATTCTCCGAAACGAGAAACGACCGCTCCGACAAATCCGTCCGATCGACTGTTCAATCAGTCGCCGTTTTGTCCGGTCTCGACACCTTTATCAGTAAAATACTGCCCGAGCTCGCCAGTTTCATGCATCTCGCGCACAATGTCGCCCCCGCCGACGAACTCACCTTTGACGTAAAGCTGTGGAATCGTTGGCCAGTTGGTAAATTCTTTGATGCCGTCGCGGATTTCGGAATCCTGCAACACGTCGACACCTTTGAATTTTACACCCGTCAGAGTCAGCGCCTGAACGACCGCAGCTGAAAACCCACACTGCGGGAAAATGGGCGAGCCCTTCATGAAGAGCACGACGTCGCTCGAATCGACCTCGTCCCGAATACGTTCAAATATTGGATTATCACTCATAACTCGTTCCTTTAGTCCCTAACCGCTGTTATAGCCGTCCCCAGGTTCGGAGGTCTGCAAGGCCAATGCGTGCAATTCATTTCCCATGCGCCCTTGAAGGGCAGCATACACCATTTGGTGCTGTTGCACCCGTGTCTTCCCTGCGAAGGAGGAGGACGTTATGAAGGCTGCGTAATGGTCTCCGTCACCGCGCAGATCATCAATCCGTACTTCGGCGTCAGGAATTGCTTCTTTAATCATCTGCTCGATCTCTCCGGCACTCATCGGCATGACGTTTGTCCTTTTTACACTTCAGCCATGTAGTTGGGTAGCCAGCCTTCGTGCAATCCACGCAAACTGCTGAGGCATATGGTGTCACCATTCGGCAGAATCAACGTATTTCCGCCGGTCCGGCCGATGACAATTGCAGGTATGTCTTTTGCGCGGGCGTCGGCTAATAAGGGATCTGGGTCGTCTGTCGTGCAGAGGTAGCGTGCCTGGTCTTCGCCGAAGTACCAAGCGTGGGCCGGAATTTTCGGCGCGTGGTCGATCTGCGCGCCGATTCTCCCAGCAAGGGCCATTTCGGCGAGAGCCACAAGCAGGCCGCCGTCTGAGAGATCGTGGCAGGCCGTGATTCGACCGCCGCGAATGTGCTGTCTCACGAAAGAGCCGTATAGGCGCTCCACCTCGATATTCACAGGTGGCGGGGCGCCTTCCTCGCCGCGACAAAGTTCACGGAGATAGAGCGATGCGCCGAGCCAGCCTTCCGTCTCGCCGATCAGGACGATCGCTTGGTCCGCACCCGGCGGCGCAATGCCGACGATCTGCTCAATGTCCGGGATGTGGCCCACACCGCCGATCACTGGGGTTGGAAGGATGGCTTCGCCGTTCGTCTCGTTGTAGAGCGAAACGTTGCCGGAGACGACCGGGAAATCGAGCGCCGCTGCGGCGGCGCCAATGCCCTTAACGCAACCGACGAACTGGCCCATGATCGGTCGGCGTTCCGGGTTGCCGAAGTTCAAATTATTGGTCAGTGCGAGCGGGGTCGCTCCTACAGCGGTGAGGTTTCGCCAAGCTTCAACGACAGCCTGGCGTCCCCCAGTCTCAGGATGAGCTTTGCAATAGCGCGGGGTGCAGTCTGTGGTGACGGCAAGGCCTTCATCGGTGCCATGAATACGGACAACAGCGGCATCACCGCCCGGGCGGAGCACCGTGTCGGCCATGACCATGTGGTCGTACTGTTCCCAGATCCAGCGGCGGGAGCAGAGATCAGGAGACGCCATTAAGGTTTCAAGCGCGGCCGGAATACTTGTTTCAGCCGGTACATTCTCTGCCCGGATCGTGGTCGGTGCTACAATTTCGTCATATGGACGATCGTATTCGGGCGACGCCTCGACGAGTGGTGCGACCGGGATGTCGACGACGGTCTGGCCCTTCTCCTTTACCACCAGTGCACCGGTATCGGTAATCCGACCGATCACGGCGAAGTCGAGTTCCCATTTCTCGAAGATGCGCCGCGCCGTATCTTCCGCTTCCGGCTTCAGCACCATCAGCATGCGTTCCTGGCTTTCGGATAGCATCAGTTCGTAGGGCGTCATGGACTCTTCACGCGCGGGTACAGTGTCGAGATCGAGCTCGATACCGACGCCGCCCTTGTCGGCCATTTCTACGGAAGAACAGGTCAACCCCGCTGCACCCATATCCTGGATCGCGATGATGGAATCGGTCGCCATGAGCTCGAGGCAGGCCTCAAGCAGCAGCTTTTCGGTGAACGGGTCGCCCACCTGAACTGTTGGGCGCTTTTCCTCAGAGTCTTCAGAAAATTCCGCCGATGCCATGGTGGCGCCATGGATTCCGTCGCGTCCGGTCTTCGATCCAACATAGACGACGGGATTGCAGAGGCCTGCGGCCGCCGAATAGAATATCTTGTCCGCATCCGCCAGACCTACGGTCATTGCGTTGACCAGTATGTTACCGTTATAGGCAGGGTGGAAATTTACTTCGCCAGCCACTGTCGGTACGCCGATACAATTTCCGTAGCCGCCGATTCCCGCGACCACGCCACTCACCAGATGGCGAGTTTTCGGGTGGTCCGGTGAACCGAAGCGCAAGGCATTGAGGTTGGCGACGGGCCGCGCGCCCATCGTAAAGACGTCGCGCAGGATACCTCCAACACCGGTAGCCGCGCCCTGGCAAGGTTCAATGAATGATGGGTGGTTATGGCTCTCGATCTTGAAAACGGCGGCACGTCCCCCACCGATATCGATCACGCCGGCATTCTCGCCAGGCCCCTGAATCACCTGAGGCCCCTCGGTCGGCAGTGTCTTGAGCCACTTCCGCGAAGACTTGTAGGAGCAATGCTCGGACCACATGACGGAAAAGATGCCGAGTTCGGTCATATTCGGCTCGCGGCCCATAATGTCGAGCAAGGTCGCGAATTCGTCCTCGGTCAATCCGTGTTCAGCAACGATTTCGGGCGTGATGGCGGTGGCTTTCACGACAGCGCCTCCACCATGCCATCGAACATCATCTTCCCATCCGTGCCACCATGGCGGGCGTCGGCCGCGCGTTCCGGATGGGGCATCATGCCGAGGACGGTTTTTGCCTCGTTGAAGACACCCGCTATGTTTCGCGCGGCGCCGTTGGGATTACCTTCCGCATTGACAGCGCCGTCCGGTGTCGCATAGCGCATCGCGACCCGGCCTTCTCCCTCCAGACGGTCCAGGGTTTCCGGTTCGGCGAAATAGTTGCCTTCGTTGTGGGCCACCGGAATTTTAACGACCTGGCCTTCGTGATAGCCCGCCGTGAAGATCGTCTCACTTATTTCGATGCGGAGGTGCACGGGGCGACAGATGTATTTCAGGTTGGCGTTCTGCATAAGCACTCCCGGCAACAGTCCGCATTCGGTCAGGACCTGGAACCCATTGCAGATGCCAAGCGTCGGGACGCCCCTGTCTGAAGCGTCCGCGATCTCGCGCATGATGGGGGAGTGCGCTGCCATGGCCCCGCATCTCAGATAGTCGCCGTAGGAAAATCCGCCGGGTACGACAATTAAATCAACTTTGGGCAATTCGTTGTCACCGTGCCACACCATGTCGACCGGTCGGCCGGTGGAGGTTTCTAGCGCGACCTTGGCGTCGCGGTCGCAATTCGATCCGGGGAAAACGATTACGGCTGCTTTCACGGTCGGCTTCGCCCCTTATTGCTCGACGTCTATACGGAAGTTTTCGATGACGGTATTGGCCAGAAGCTTGCGGCACATCTCGTCGCCCTGCTGGCGTGCTTTCTCCGGGTCGGAGGCGTCGATTTCCAGCTCGATGTATCGGCCGATCCGAACGTCTTCGACGCCGCTGAAACCAAGGCCGCCGAGCGCATTACCGACAGCTTTGCCCTGCGGGTCCAATACGCCATTCTTCAATGTCACGTGCACCTTGACCTTCATTACTGCACTGTCTCCGGTCCCTTAATGTCAATCGGCCGACCTTCGGTCAAAATTCCGAGCCGGCGGGCGATTTCCTGATAGGCCTCCGATTCGCGTTCGAGATCAAGGTCGAATCGATCCGAATCGAGCGGTTCATTGGTGGCGATGTCCCAAATGCGGCATGTGTCGGGGCTGACTTCGTCAGCGAGGACCACGCGCATCTCACCCGTTTCCTCGTAAAGGCGGCCAAATTCGGCCCGGTAGTCGATCAATCGGAGCCCGGCGCCGAGGAAGAGCCCGGAGACGAAATCGTTCACCCTTAGTGCGAGCGCCAACATATCGTCGATGTCCTGCGGCGCGGCCCATCCGAAAGCTGTGATGTGCTCTTCTGTCACCATCGGATTCCCGAGTTCGGGCGATTTGTAGGCGTACTCGACGATCGAGCGCGGCATTTGCGTGCCGGGTTGAATACCAAAGCGTTCCGCGAATCGGCCCGCGGCGGCATTGCGCACCGTGACTTCGAGTGGAATGATCTCAACTTCACGCACGATCTGCTCGCGCATGTTGAGCCGGCGCACGAAATGGGTCGGCACGCCAATGTCGTGCAACCGCATCATGATGAATTCCGTAATTCGATTGTTGATGACACCTTTGCCCGTGATCGTGCCTTTTTTCTGGCCGTCCTCCGAGGTCACGTCGTCCTTAAAGGAAAGCACGATCGTGCCGGGCTCGGGACCGGCGTACAGGGTTTTTTCCTTGCCCTCGTAAATCCGTCTGCGTCTTGCCATGGAGGCCTCGTTTCGCCGCCCTGAAGGGTCGCCTCGCCACGCGCTGAAGCACGACGACCGTATAGCAAGGGATCGAGAGGCGCACAATCGGTGATCGCCGTGTGTGCGTGATTCAGACGAGCTCGTACTCTGTTTGGTCGGGACGGCCCTCCGCGAAGAGGTAAATACCCGCGGGATCATCCGCGCCGGGAGCCGGAAGCGCCAATAGCGTACTGGACACGGTCCCGAAGCCCCAATCGCTTGCGATACACATCGCAGATGACGGCCCGACCGATGCATCGGTGCGCCCATCCGCCAGTATTTTTCGCCAGCCTGTCCAGTTGCCGCTGTCCGGATCGGGCGGTATTGCCGCCTCGAAATCTGAGAGGAACGCGTCAATGCGCGCATTTCGCCGGTCGTTGATTTCCTGCGAGGTTAACATCGATAGGCCATCGGGAAACGGCTCAACTGTAATACGGTCGGCGCAAGCGCGGTTGGCAACATGAAAAACGTGGGTATTGTCGCCGACCACCAGGTTGAAGCTACGATAGGCATCTGGATCAATGGCGCCGAGGGCTTCCGCCCCCCCTGCCGCATCTGCATGATCCAAGGCTTCGAGGACGAGCTCGCCGCGGCTGCGTTTGTCGAAACTTGGGCCGAGCGAGCCTTCGCGATTGAGGATCGCGGCGAAGACGCCGTTGTCGTTCCGGCCGAACCAGCTTCCGCCGGCGAGACGGTCCCGGCCCGCGATCACTTCCGGTCGGTCCGGCCAATGGCGCGCCGGTGCATCCCAGGGGCGATCCAGCATCTCGTCTCTGTTCGCACCGACAACGATGGGCCAAGGATGACCGGGACGGCGAAGGATGATGATTGAACACATGACGGTTTCGCATAGCAGGACGAAGGCGTGGGCGCAAATCGTCGCAGTCACTGCGCTTCGCCAGGTTCCAGCCGTTGAATCCGCGGGTTGCGTTCGGAGATCTAAAGCGTGCGCAGTCGATGCCGTGGCTCTATCGCATCGAGCGCTGAAAACGCCAATAATAACCTAATCCCGAGTGCCATTCGATAGAAGCCAATTCGATAAGTTCGAAAAGGGTTGCGATGAGAAGCACCGCCGCGGTCAGGATTTAGACTCAAAGGTACAAGCGCGTCGTAATAAACTGCTCGGCTATTGAGCCGCTGAAAAGATGGGCCTCGACGGCGCGGTTGCCGAAGCCTATGCCAAGTAAAGTGATTGTATCCGATTCAACAAGCCCGGTAACGACGACGTCCTGCGGAAATTTTATGGCGATTTGCAAGCGAAGGGCGTCGACATCAACGAACATATTGTCCACCGTGAGTTGTACAGACTTCTTGAAGGCGCCCGCGAACAACTCTCAGAATAGTCCTCGCGCCAACTAGCGTCTTTCCGCGTCGGCGATGACGACAGCAATTCGCGAGACCGCATAGGCGCGCGCGGTCTCGTTCGCGATCGCGCGGACGGCCCGGATGGCCAAATCCGGCTGACCCATCTCGCCCGCGGCCATAGCGACATTCCGCAATGCCCGGTTACGCGGAGATTCGAAAGGCTTCGATGCGTCGATGTTCTCCCTCCCTTGGCGGGACGGAGGTGCTTCTTCGTCGGGAATGCGTGCTGCCGTGTCGAAGGCCTGCCGAACGAAGCCTGCTGCCAATTGCGCATCGGTTATATAGGATAGCATATCGGCGAATTGTTTGTGATGCGTATCGCGCCAAGCCAGACGCCAGGCAACATCCATATCTTCCTGAGCGATATTCTTCTTGTCGATCTTGGCCAGGGCGACCGCCAATTGCGACATCACTTTGACGCGCGGTTCGGCGGTCTCAAAAAGCTTTGAGAGGTTACGGACCCGCTGAAAGAGCTCTTCAGCTGCGGATGGATCGCCGACACGGCTTTGAATCTCTATCGTACGGATCAGGGCTTCTTCCAAACTTTCCGGGTTGATTTTTTTTAAGGGGGTATCTGAAAGCCCTTTTGCAAGCAGCGAACTTGCAAAATTTCGCTGGCCGGCGATGCCGTTGACGTTGGCCAGAGCGGTGAAAATTTGCGCCCGCATGCCGATATAGGGAATGAAGCCGGTTACCTTCTCCGCATTTACGTAGTCTTCGATTTCCAGCATGGCCTTGCCCATCCCTAGCATGGTGAGAGCCTGCATCCGTCGGTCGCGAACGTATCCCGCCATTTTGAATGCGTCAGCATGGCGACCGAGTTTCGCCTGGCGAATGACCATATGCTGGATGATGCGAAATCTGTTTTCGTCTCCGGCAAGACGTTGTGTGTCCTGAAAGGCGAGGCTGAAAAGCGGGGTCGCGGCGTCGATATTGCCACGATGACCAATAGCGTGCGCAACTTCCGACATTGCCTTGGCGCGATGCCCGATATCGCTGATGCTCCGCACGATCAACATTGCGGAGTTATTATCCCCCGCAAGCACAAACCCGCCGGCCATGTCAGCGACCCGGTCAGACCAGTTGTTAAACTCGCTCTTCAAGAGAATCGGTCGTAGATGCCGAAGTGTGATGAGAGCGTCCTTGTTGTGTTCGGCGTCGATCTGCGCGTGTGTGATTCGCAAAAGGACATTCGCTGCTTCTTCCGCACCTCCCTTTAGGGTCTTGGCCAGCGTAAATGCATCCGCAAACATTTTTTTCGAGGACGCGACCGTCTTTGCATCGCGACTGATTGCCGCCTTGTCGGCAATCAGCAGATAGGCGTCCAAACGTTCGATCGGTATGGAAATGCGCCGGGCTGTCGCCAAGGCAGCCTGATAGTCGCCCATATCGGCTTGGCGGATCGCAATCTCGAGATACGTGTCGTCAGCGCCGCGACGGCGTCCCTTTGTCGGTACCTGCTTCACGGCATCTGCCAGCGTGCGCCGGGCGGTCTTCTTCCGGCCCTTCCGCAGGTGATAGTCAGCCGTCAGAATACCGGCACGGACGCGCCAAAGCCGATCTCGGATATTCTTGTATTCGATTCGAGATGCCTTGAGCTTTTCCCGGCGCAGCTGAGCCTCCACCAGACCGTAAAATGCGCGGCCTCGATCTGGGATGCCCTTCAGGCTCAGGGCGGCAATACGTAGTAGTCGAATCGACTTTTCGACCGCTTGGGTGTCAACGGCCTGGCTTCGCGCTGGCAACGGCACCGTCGTGGTGACGGTGACTGCGACGGCTATCGCCAATGCGAGGCAGGTTGCCCTACTCGCCGAAGACGCGGCGGAAAATCGTGTCCACATGCTTGGTGTGATATCCGAGATCGAACAGCTCCTCGAGTTCATCATTGCTGAGATACTCGCCTATATCGTGGTCGGATTTCAAAAGATTTAAGAACGCCGCATTTCCCTTCCAAACATCCATCGCGTTCCGCTGCACGGCCTGATAGGCGTCTTCGCGGCTCATACCTCGCTGCGTGAGGCCGAGAAGCACCCGTTGGGAGTGCACCAATCCCTTCAACTGGTCGAGATTGGCCATCATTATGTCCGGATAGACGATTAGCTTGTCCATCATGCCGGCAAGGCGCATGAGTGCGAAATCGAGAGTGACCGTTGCGTCAGGGCCGATCATGCGTTCCACGGAAGAATGCGAAATGTCCCGTTCGTGCCAAAGGGCGACATTCTCCATCGCTGGCACGATGGCGGATCGGACGACACGGGCGAGGCCAGTCAGGTTCTCGGTCAGCACGGGATTGCGCTTGTGCGGCATCGCCGACGACCCTTTCTGGCCCTCCGAGAAGAACTCTTCCGCCTCGCGGACTTCCGTGCGCTGGAGATGACGGATTTCGACGGCGAGACGTTCGATGGACGATGCTATCAGGCCAAGCGTCGCAAAGAAGGCGGCGTGCCGGTCCCGCGGGATGACCTGTGTGGAAACCGGTTCCGCGACGAGGCCGAGCTTTTCAGCAACATACTCCTCGACCCGAGGGTCAATGTTGGCGAAAGTACCGACTGCACCCGAGATGGCGCAGGTAGCGATTTCTGCCCGTGCCTCGACCAGTCGCTTTCGGTTGCGGTCGAACTCCGCGTAATGCCCGGCCAATTTGACGCCGAAGGTCGTCGGCTCCGCATGGATACCATGGCTGCGTCCGATACAGACGGTCTCCTTGTGCTCGTAGGCGCGGCGCTTGAGGACGTCTAATAACCGGTCGAGGTCCGCCAGAAGAATGTCCGCGGCCCGTTTGAGTTGAACCGCGAGACAGGTGTCCAGAACATCCGACGACGTCATGCCCTGGTGCAGGAACCGCGCTTCCGGACCGACGTGCTCGGCGACGTTTGTCAGGAAGGCAATGACATCATGCTTGGTTTCGCGCTCGATTTCGTCGATGCGCGCGACTTCGAACTTGCCACGTTCCCAGATAGCCTTGGCGGCTTCTTTAGGGATGATGCCGAGTTCGGCGAGCGCATCGCACGCGTGCGCCTCGATCTCGAACCAGATGCGGAACTTGTTCTCCGGTTCCCAGATTTCTGTCATCTCGGGTCGGCTGTAGCGTGGGATCATGGATTGGTGTCTTCCTCATGCAATCCTTGCGGGCGATCGTGAACATCTTATTATCTGGCGAAACCGGCGAAAAGGGGTGCCCTATGGACGACGTCACACAAATGCGTATCGATCTTGCCGCGGCATATCGGCTGGCCGTTCGCTTGGGCTTCAATGAAGGGATCAGCAACCATTTCAGCGTCGCTTTAGACGATCACACCTTTCTGATCAATCCTCATGGCCTACACTGGTCAGAAATTCGAGCTTCGGACATACTGGTCTGCGATGAAGAAGGGAAAGTTCTAGAGGGGTCGCATCCTGTTGAGCCGACCGCGCTTTTCATTCATGGCCAGACCCATCGTGCCGCGCCGCACGCCAAGGTCGTTCTGCATACGCATATGCCGTATGCAACGGCAATTTCCATGTTGGAGGGGGGGCGAATCGAGCCCGTCGAGCAGAACGCGATTCGCTTCCACAATCAGATCGCCTATGACGACGAATATAACGGGCTGGCGCTAGACGAGGACGAAGGACAGCGCATTGCAGCGAAGCTCGGCAACAAGCGCGTTATGTTCCTTGCAAATCATGGCGTTGTCGTCGTCGGGCAGAACATCGCGGAGGCCTTCGACGATCTCTATTACCTGGAACGTGCAGCGATGTTTCAGGTCCTCGCGCAATCGACCGGGCGGCCTTATCGCCGCATTCCAGAGAAGATTGTCGAGATGACGTACAACCAGATGGGCGGCGAGGCGGAGACGGCCGGTTCGGGTTTCGAGAAGGATGCCAAGCCGCCCGCCGGGCGTGGTACCTATGTGAAAATTA
>MDSX01018884.1_pt1 | contig 10804 bp, 8 predicted proteins | sample 811141 | NCBI WGS metagenome assembly MDSX01 (sample SAMN05326642, study PRJNA326480) | marine metagenome | isolation source: seawater | place: Atlantic Ocean: South East | collected 2010
ATCTGTCATCAAAACCCATCTTATTAATATCTTCCCATTTATCATTGAAGCTGTGATGCCAACGTCTCAAAGTCTGAGAATAACTTTTCGCAAACTCAATGGAATTCTTTCTAATAAGGCCAGCTTTCTCTATTTGATGATTCAATGCTCCAGGACTGGGCAGCATTCCTCCTGGAAAAATATACTTTTGGATAAAATCAACACCTTTTCGATAGGCCTCAAATCGATGCTCGGTGATTAATATAATTTGAAGTGCCGCCGTGGCGCCAGGCTTTAATCGATCACGAATTGTTTTAAAATAAGTCGGCCAGTATTGCTCTCCTACCGCCTCAAACATTTCAATTGAAGCTATGCCATCATAAGTTCCGGTTTCATCCCGGTAATCTCTCATCACAATTTTCACTTGCTCACTCAATCCTAGCTTTTTCATTCGAGCAACAGCATAATCATGCTGTTCTTGACTGATAGTAAGACCTGTTACTTTTAGGCCCCGCTCCCTCGCTGCATATTCAGCAAAACCTCCCCAGCCACATCCAATTTCAAGAACATGGTCCCCTGGCTTCACGTCCATCATATCTACCATAGACTCATATTTTCTTAATTGAGCTTTCTCAGTTGGCTCTTGCCCGTTCTTAAACAATGCAGATGAATAACTCATTGTTTCATCTAGCCACTTTTCATAAAACTTATTTCCTAAATCGTAATGAAAAGAAATATTTTTTCGCGCCTGACGTTTTGAATTTCCGTTAAGCCAGTGACGAAATTTTTCAAAGGCTCTCACCAAACCAGCTCCCGGAAAACCATCAAAAACGCCTTCGTTTCTATCCAAAATAAGATCCATAAAAATTTGAAGGTCAGGTGTAGACCACCATCCTTCCAAATATGCATCACTAAAGCCCAAATCACCTTCGCGAATTAACCTGGCAAAGCAGTCATCATTATGTATCTCAATCAGCGCCGCTGGGCCAGGTTGATTGCCAGTTGTTCGAAATACACGACCATCAGCTAACTTAATATCTAATCTACCGGTCTCTAAACTTTGAGCAATTCTAAATACTGACTTAAAATAACGGGGTAAGTCTTTCTGATTTTCTGTTGATGTTAAGATCATTATTCCGTCTCATAATTTTTTTTCTTATAAATAAACAATTATTTTCTATTGCTCAAGAAAATTTCTAATTATTCTCTGATTGCAATGTTTTATAAGCTCTTAAAGCTCTTTCTCTACCAACTTTTAGATCAATCATCGGCTCTGGATAGCTATCCTCAGGCGATAAATTCCAGGACTTAGGTATTGCCTTGTAAAACGAACGAGCACTACCACTAACTTCAGATCCATTATCGAGATATTTATTCTGATAGATCTCTTTAGCGTCAAATTTTTCAGCCTGTCCTTTGGGGTTAAATATTCTAAAATAAGGCGCTGCATCCGGGCCACAACCTGCTACCCATTGCCAACCCATCGCGTTAGACGCGGGATCCCAGTCAATCAGCGTTTCTTCAAACCAAGCTTTACCCACACGCCAATCAATCAATAAATGCTTGGTCAAGTAAGACGCTACTAGCATTCTGGCTCTATTGTGCATCTTTCCAGTGATATATAATTCCCGCATAGCAGCGTCAATAAGTGGCTCACCTGTTCTTCCTTGTCTCCACTTATTGGCCTCATCACAATCATCCTTCCAAGGAAAATTGTCCCAATTTTGTCTCCAATTTTGATCTTCAATTTCAGGCGTGTGATAAGAAAGATGGTATGCGAACTCTCGCCACGCTATCTCTTTTTGAAAGTGTTCGGCTCCTCTGTCACCCAACTTTTTAGAGCTTTCAGCCAGAAACCACATGCGCCTGGCAGACACCTCTCCCCATGTCAAATTTTCAGATAATCCAGAAGTATAATTTTCATCAAGAAAATCACGTTTAGCCTTATATTGGTCAATTTTAGTACCGATAAAATGATAAAGCCTTTTGAGTGCTTGTTTTTCTCCAATGTTAGAATGGTGTTTTACAATTTTTGCCCCACGACCCATACCATCGCTTAACTTTAACTCATTCAATGACACGGAAGCGGGCCAGTACTCTGGTACCTTCAATTCAGTTACTTCATCAACTTCTGACTCAACATGAAGCTCTTGCAGTGCTCGCCACATTGGCGAGTAAACCTTAAAGAAAGTTCCAGCTTTTGTTTTAGCCAACCAAGGCTCAAAAACCAAAAATCCCTTGAAGCTTTTTACCTCTATAGTTTGTTGTTTTAAAACTGATTTTATTTTTTTATCTCGAGCGATGGATCGTGGATCATAAGCTCTTGCCCAGTAAACACTTGTTGCACCAGTTTCTGCAAGTAAATCATTTAATACAGTTAAAGAATGTCCTTTTCTGACAATTAGCTTAGAGCCCAAACCTTCCAAAGTATTTTGAAAATATTTGATGGCTTCTTCCAATCGCCATTTTGGAGCTGATCCATAGGTCTCCACTATCTCATCTAAAATAAAAATTGGAATGATTGGTCGACCACTATCTTGAGCCGCCCTAAGCATAGGATTATCATGCAGTCTAAAATCACGCCGAAACCAAACTAAAACTGGAGATACTTTACTCATGAAGTATATACGCTGAAACTATCAAATTAGATCAAAGCAGCTCGTCCAGAGAACTTATCAGATCAGACACTTCATCTTGTGTCGTGTAGTGGACAAAGCTTAACCTTAACGCTCCATTAGCTTTATCTACACCCAAAGCCTCTAATAACCTTACAGCATAGAAATCACCACCACCTGCGTTTATTCCTTTTTTACTTAATTTTTTTGCAACCTCAAAACCATTCGAGTTTACCTCAACTGCGACTGTTGGCGCTCGGCTTTCTGCATTACTAGGTCCCAGAAGACGGACCGAGTTTCTGGATGATAAGTTATCTAGTAAAGGTTGCAAAATATTGACTTCATGAGCTCTAAACAGATCATGTACTGCTTGCCCTCGCTTTGAAGCATCGGATTGAGACCCAAAATGATGGTCATGAATAATGTCGAAGTAATCTGCCATCCCAGCACAAGCTGCAATTTGTGCATGATCTGGCCCGGCTGGAGTAAAACGTTTTGTCGGATGATCAGAATTAAAATAATGACCCTGATTAGGCAGGTAATCATTCAAACTATCTGATAACACCATAATACCTTGATGGGGTCCATAAGTCTTGTAACTCGAAAATAAGTAAACGTCAGGCTTTAACTCTCCAATATTAGGAAACCCGTGAGGAGCATAAGATACACCATCCACACATGCAAAAGCACCAGCCTCATGCACCATACTTACAATTTCTTGCACTGGATTAATTTCTCCGACAATATTGGAGCAATGAGGAAAACAGACCAGTTTAACTTTTTGATCGAGTAGGTTTTTCAAGCTTTCAATATTTAAATGCCCAGTTTCTGAATCTACCGACCATTCTCTAATCTCAATGCCATCTTCGCTCAGTCTTCTCCAAGGGCCAGAATTTGCTTCATGATCTTGATTGGTAACAATGATCACATCACCTTTGGTCAATACTCGCGAGAAGGCTTTGGCAAGCACATAAGTATTTTGAGTTGTTGAGGGGCCGAAATTCAATTGATCAGGCTTAATACCCATTAATCCTGCTAATCGATATCTTGCTTCATCCATCTCCTCACCACCCAATTGAGAAACAGGGTAAGCTCCATAAGGCTGAACTTTTCTGTGTGTATAAAATCTATTCAACCTATCGATGACTTGACGACAGGTATATGAGCCCCCAGCGTTCTCAAAAAAAGCTTGCCCTTTTAACTCATCACTTTGGAATGCTGGAAATTGACTTCTAACAAAATCGATATCTAAAGTTGTCATTTTGGCCTGCCTTAAAATGGTTGTCAGAGATAGAAATATCTCTGACAATAGTTCACATATTGCTAAAAGTTAAGCTTAAATGATCGATGCTATTTAGCACCTTGCCCTTTTTCCGTCGCATTAACTAAACAAGCCATATTGCCGTAAGGATGCTTATTTTCATACATCAACTGGTGAGCATGCCCAATTTCATCGAAAGAATAGGTCTCTGAAAGACACGGATCAACTTTCTCAGCCAATAATAACTCGTTAACCGCCTCTGCCTGTACATCATTTGCCAAGTGAGAACCCTGTAATCTTTTCTGCATCATCCAATGATATCTAAGATCCATTGTAATATTATATCCGGTCGTACCAGCGCAAATCACTACCATACCGCCAGTATCACAAACGAAACCGGAAGTCGGTAAAGTCGACTCACCAGGATGTTCAAAAACAATTTTAGGATTTTTTCTTTCACCAACTGCTTCCCAAATCGCCTTACCAAAACTTCTAGCACCACCGATCCAAGCTTTATAATCTGGTGAACTTGTATCTGGCATTGGTCCCCAATGAGTAAAATCGTTTCTATTAATTACACCAACAGCCCCCTTGTCCAAACAAAACTGGCGCTTATCCTCATCAGAAATTACTGCAACTGCTTTACCACCTAAAGCAGAAACAATTTGTAAGGCCATCGCACCCAATCCACCAGCAGCTCCCCATACTAGCACCACATCATCTTTTTCAACAGTGTGAGGCGCCCAGCCCATAAGTTGTCTGTAGGCAGTAGAAGCACATAGCATATAACATCCCGCTTCTTCCCAAGTTAAATGGGTTGGTTTTTTCTTTATTTGATGAGATTGAGCTTTGGCAAATTGGCAATATGAACCATAGTTGGTTTGGTAACCCCATATTCTAACCGAAGGAGCAAGCATCGGATCTTTTCCTGACAAAACCCACGGATCTTCAGGCTCCCACCAACCAGAATGGACGACCACTTCTTCGCCAACTTTTACGTCCTTAACTTCCTCACCGATCGCCCAAACAATTCCAGAAGCATCCGATCCACCGGCGTGGAAGTCTTCTGGTTCACCTTTCTTTTGACGATCAGCGATAACATCAACTGGAAAACCGAGCCCAGCCCAAACGTTATTGTAGTTTATACCAGTAGCCATTACATAAACTAGCACATCCTTCGGTCCAATTTGAGGCGTATCAATCACTTCACGCGCCCAAGCTTTATTTGGCTCGCCAAATCGATCTTGCCTCACAATAAAAGCATGCATTTTTTCAGGAACCTCACCTAATGGTGGCATTTCTCCTAAGTCATAAAGTGATTTCACAGCCATATCTCTCTCCTATTCTCTGTGTAACTATTTAACTAAAGTCTTGTAAGATTTTAAAAACTTAAAAAATTCTTATTTCTGAACAATTTTTTTCAAATTCTTATCATATGAAAACTTTCGCTCGCCTCTCCAATTAATTGGGCAAATTTCAGCTGACATCCCATCAAAGTCCCAAACGCGGCCGTAATCTCTAATTCTACTTTTATTACCCTTTGCAACGATTATATCTGGTCCCATCCAATATTTTGTATTTTTCACAATGACTGGCTCTTCGTTGTTTTTTCCAGTCACCATCTCGATCTCACCTTGGATTTTTCTCTCTATCATTATTCTTCGCTTGGTACCGTCTCTCTCAATAACTACTGGTGCTCTTTCAGCCCCAATAATCTCTGAAACTAGTTTGGTGAATAACCCAGTTGTACCACCCGCTTGACCTGAAAAAATCTGCAAAATTCCATTATATGCTTTACCACTTGCACGATCATCTACGTAAGCGGCAACTTTCCAATTTCCTTCACCCATTCGTCCTGGAATATCAACAAGCAACCCAACATTCAGACCAGATAAATCCTCACCTTCAAAGTGACCTTCATCAATAATGATTCCCATCCAGGCATGACAATGACCTTCTGTCGGTGGATGAGCACCCAAAGAAACAACGCAAGGACAAAAAACTGTACACGAACAATTTAAAATCAACTCACCATTTATTGCCCAATCTGTAGGAGTAGCCTTACGTCTCATCGGATTGTCTAATTTAGCTGAAATTTTTGAACGAGTTGCTATCCTATCTGACTTATCAGAAGCTGCTATGGATCCCATATCTATTCCCCTATCAAACATTGTTTTTTTAACACTAGTTGCTAATACACCAATGAACAAGTTACGTAAGATTTACGTTACGCCAGTTTGTTAGTTAATTTGCGCTAAACTTTAATATTTTTTTCATTCTACTTCAGTGAAGGTAAATATAAGTTAAACATTATTACGCTAAACAATTAGTAAATTAACGGTGTAGTCGTATAACTTCTAATAACCTAACTTAATAATCTAAAATAAAACAACGACAAACAAATGATGGAATTAGTCTCCTCTATTGGCCATAGCTTGATCCATCAAATCCCGTTTTTGTTGCCTGAACATAATATAGGCAGCAATAGCGACTAGAATTGCTACAAATATGATTATGATGGTAGCTAAAGCATTAATATCTGGTCGTAATCCGAGGCGAATACGAGAAAAGATTAATATTGGTAATGTGTTAGCACCAGGTCCTGTCACAAAACTTGCAATAACGAGGTCATCCAGGGACAAGGTAAACGCTAATAACCAACCAGCCAACATTCCCGGAGCAAGTCTTGGCAAGGTGATTGATGTCATAACTTTGAAAGGCTTTGCTCCTAAATCGGCAGCTGCTTCTTCTAAATCTATACCCATGCCTGTCAATCTTGCCTGAATAATCACAGCTACATAAGCCAGAGAGAAAGTGATGTGTGCTATAGTTATGGTGGTAAACCCTCGCTCACTGGGCCAACCAATCATTTGTTTTAAAGATATAAATAGTACCAGTAATGATAAACCGGTAATTACTTCAGGCATTACTAAGGGTGCAACTAACATGCCTCCAAAAATTGTACGACCTTTAAATCGCCCAAATCGCACCATTGCCAGCCCTGCTAACGTCCCTAATATTGTTGCAAATGTGGCATTAACTAGGGCTATTCTTAAGCTCAAGAAGACCGCCTGCCAGACGTCTGGGGATTTAAATAAAACTTCATACCAACGAACTGACCACCCACCCCAAACTGGCACAAGCTTTGAATAATTAAACGAATAAATAATTAATAGAATTAAAGGGACATACAGAAAAGTAAAACCTATTATGAGCATTACAGTTAAGAATTTAGATCTGCCAGTATTCATTTCAAAACCTATCAGCCGTTTTACCCTGATAATGTTGGTATATCGCCATTGGCAAAACCAGCAATAGTAGCAATACAATTGCAACCGCGGATGCGACTGGCCAGTCGATATTCTTTGCAAATTCGTTATATAATTGCCTCCCAATCATCTGTACATTGCCTCCACCAAGTAGATCAGGAATTACATATTCTCCCGTCGCGGGAATAAATACCAACATAGAACCAGCAACGATACCAGGAATCGTTAATGGCACTGTAATTTTGACGAAGGTATTTATAGGATGTGAACCAAGATCAGCAGCAGCCTCATTCAAGGTCGGGTCGAGTTTTTCCATGTTTGCGTAAAGTGGTAGGACCATGAAAGGTAAGTAAGTATAGACAATACCAATATATACAGCAAATTCAGTATATAACATGCGAATAGGCGTCTCAATCAAACCTACCAAAATCAAAAGATCATTAATTGTCCCCTGATCTGCAAGCAAACCCATCCAAGCATACACTCTTAAAATAAATGATGTCCAGAAGGGAAGAATTATAGCAAACAAAAGTAATGATTTGGTAGTTGCACTTGAACGGACAATCCCGTAGGCGATTGGATAACCAAGCAATAAGCAATAAAACGTTGATACTGCTGCGATTTTTAACGAATTTATATATGTACGCGCGTACAATGGATCTTCAAAAATATATATAAAATTATCAAATACCAATCGAATTGATATTATACTTCCATCAACCCATTCTATCATTTTACTAAAAGGTGGACTAGCGATCATTAACTCAGCGAGGCTTATTTTTGCAACGATAAAAAATGGAGCCAAAAAGAATACTAGCAGCCAAACAAACGGAATAAATATAACTAATGTCTTCCACCTAGACTGTAAGCCTCTCGAGAAAGCCCATAAAAAGTTTTTGACGACTTCTAAAAAAGAATTGTCGGAATTAGCTTTTATCATTGGAGCAACAGCATCGCACTAGAATTATGCCAATTAAGCTGCACTTCGTCTTCATAAGTTATTTGGTCATCCAAATCTTTTAGTCTAACTTGGTTTGGAGTTGTTACATCGATCACACGATTACTTTTTAACTTCACTTTATATCTTGAACTATTTCCAAAATAACCAATGTCATCAATTACTCCTAGCACACCATTTTCTCCTGACGACCCAGGAGAGCTTTTGGTTAATTTAATTTTTTCTGGTCTAATTCCTACAAAAACCTTATCACCTTTTTCAAGTGGATTATTCGACTCTATATTTAACTCTCCAAGATCAGTCTGCACTTTAATCAAACTGGAGGAATTTTCTACCACAGTTCCTTCAAATATATTAGCCGATCCAATAAAATCAGCAACAAAGCGATTTTTTGGGAATTCATAAATCTCTGCTGGTGAACCAATTTGTTCAAATTGACCCTCATTCATTACAGCTATTCGGGAGGAAAGTGTCATTGCTTCTTCCTGATCATGAGTAACAACTACAAAGGTCACCCCTACTTTGTCTTGGATATTCATTAATTCAAACTGAGTTTGATCACGCAATTTTTTATCAAGAGCGCCAAGAGGTTCATCTAACAGCAAGAGTTTAGGTTGTTTTACTAAAGCACGCGCAAGAGCAACTCTTTGTTTTTGACCACCTGAAAGCTGCTGCGGTCGTCTTTTTTTATAATCTTGGAGCTCAACAAGTCTTAAAATATCGTCTATTTTTTCTGCTATGTCCTTTTTATTCAATCCATCCTGTTGAAGACCAAAGGCCACATTTTTTTCTACTGTCATATGAGGAAAAAGAGCATAATTTTGAAACATCATATTAGTTGGTCGCTCATACGGAGGCACATTAGACATATCTTTACCGTCAATGATTATTTGCCCAGATGTTGGGGACTCAAACCCTGCCAACATACGCAATAAAGTTGTTTTCCCACAACCCGAGCCTCCTAGCAAACAAAAAAGCTCGCCTTTGAATATTTCTAAATCAATATTACTTACAGCTAAAAAAGAGCCAAAAGATTTTGTTACGCCACGAATTTGTAATAGTGGTGTGTCACTCATATCTGAACTCCGCGACCAATGATTTTTTCAAAAAAGTACTTATAATTATTAAGCCTGAGATGATTGTGATGAAGAAATAGGTACTAAAGGGTGGCGGTCATATAGATAAAGACCGCCACCCCAATTTATTAATTACCAGCTTTGAAATCTGTCCATGTTCTGGTTTGCATGCGCTGAGCTTTTGGCGGCAAGGATGCATTAGTATACATATTATCGATTTGATCACTAGTCGGGAAAGCCGCTGGACTGGAGGTAACTTCCTCATCAATCATTGGCTTAGCCGTAAGATTTGCTGTCGCATACCACGTATAATTACTATCAGCTGCTCCAACTTCAGGTCGCATCATATAATTAAGAAATAAATGCGCATCTTCCACATTGCTAGCATCAGAAGGAATTAACCATCCATCAATCCATAAGTTTGCTTTACCTGGACCCTTCGGCAAAAAGAAGTCTAGCACAACTCCAGTATTAGCTTCAGCGGCACCAGCCATCGCCAGCAATCCATCTGGACCCCAAGTTACAGATACGCAAAATTCTTTTTCAGGCATCCGTCCATATGCATAGTTATCAAAAGTCTTAATATAGGGCCGAATTTGTGCCAACATCTCTCCTGCCTGAGCATAATCTTCCTTATTTGTTGACCCTGGATCCAGACCAAGATGCGCCAGAGCCATTGGAATTATATCTTGAGGAGAGTCCAAAAATGAAACGCCACACTTCGCTAATTCTTTCATATGCTTTGGATCAAAAATCATATCCATTGAACCGATAGGAGCACCTGGATGAGTTTCCAAAACTAATTCTTCATTATAAGTTACCCCATGTGTACCCCACATATACGGTACAAAATGTTTGTTACCTGGATCCCAAACTTTACCAAGCTGGTCCATGATTGCCGAATCCATATGTTTCACATTGTCTAATTTTGAAAAATCTAAAGGTGCTAAAATACCAGCCTTGATAAGCCTAGCAACCATACTTCCAGAGTGACTCACAACATCATAACCACTATTACCTGCTAACAATTTAGCATCTATAGACTCAGCTGAGTCGTAGGTATCGTAAATAACTTTGATTCCTGTCTCTTTTTCAAAATTCGCGATAGTTTCTTCACCAATATACTCGGCCCAATTAGTAACTTTTAAAACCCGCTCTGCAGATATCGCAGCGCCCGTCATAAAAGCACCAACTACAACGGTACTTAGCAAAATTCTTGAATAATTCTTGATTTTCATAATTTAATCTACTCCCTATAATTTTTCAGTCTAATATAGTTTCCCAATATTTATTAAATAATCCACAATATTAAACAAGTTAATCAAACTTGAACGAGTTGCAAATGTTCAAATATCTAAACTCGAATTCGACTATCACTGCACGAATTAGCTTTCCTGTCAACGCTTAACGAATAGCTTATTGTCCTGTTGACGATAATTTAAAAGCATCTTTTTCAGGCTCACTCGGACTATCAATTACTGGGATTTTTGATCTCAAATGATCATGAAAAGTTTTCAGCCCATACTCTAAATCAGATAATACAACCCCGTCGTATGCCGAACTTTGAGCTGCTTCACAAGCCCATACACAGAGCATTTGATCCTCAGCCATTGTATCTCTGTCTATACGGTTAGATAAATACCTAG
>MDSX01034371.1_pt1 | contig 10804 bp, 11 predicted proteins | sample 811141 | NCBI WGS metagenome assembly MDSX01 (sample SAMN05326642, study PRJNA326480) | marine metagenome | isolation source: seawater | place: Atlantic Ocean: South East | collected 2010
TCAGCATCGACAACTCTGAGGTATTGAAGACGCAGGTTGACCGCCTGAAGTCCGTTCGCGCGAATCGCGATCAGGAGAAATGCCAGCAGGCCCTTGATGCACTGCGATCGGCTGCCGGGCATGACGGCGCCAACCTGCTAGAGTATGCTGTAGAAGCGGCAAGGGCTCGGGCAACCGTTGGTGAGATCTCGCTTGCGCTGGAAGAGAAATTTGGTCGATATCAGGCTCAGGTCAGGACAATTTCAGGCGTGTATGGTGAGGCATACCAACAGGATGCGACCTTTCAGCAGTTGCGAGAGGATGTCGCTGCTTTTGCTGCACAGCAGGGCAGGCGGCCGCGCATTCTCGTTGCCAAATTGGGCCAGGATGGCCACGACCGGGGAGCGCGCATTATTGCAACCGGATTTGCCGATGTGGGGTTTGATGTGGATATCGGGCCGCTGTTCCAAACTCCGGAGGAAGTTGTGCTGCAGGCACTGGATAACGACGTGCATGTGATTGGCGTCTCCTCTCAGGCAGCGGGTCACTCTACTCTGGTACCGAAAGTGCTCGAAACCCTCGCTCTTAAAGGCGCAGATCAAATAAAAGTGGTGTTGGGCGGGGTCGTGCCAAAAGACGACCGCGAAGCACTCTCTTCGCTGGGTGTGGCGGCGTTTTTCGGCCCGGGCACTCCAATTCTTGAGGCAGCCCGCGAGGTGTTTGATCTGATTCCTGTCACAGAGGAAAACGACTGATGCGGGAGATTCTCGAGGAATTGGAGCGGCGGCGCGAAGCTGCCCGCCAGGGAGGAGGTCAAAGGCGCATTGACGCCCAGCATGCCAAGGGCAAGTTGACCGCGCGAGAACGGATCGGTGTGCTGCTGGACGAAGACAGTTTTGAGGAGTGGGACATTTTCGTCGAGCATCGGTGCGTCGACTTTGATATGGCTGACAAAGCGGTACCGGGCGATGGCGTGGTCACCGGGCACGGCACCATCAATGGCCGCACCGTTTTCGTCTTTAGCCAGGATTTCACGGTACTCGGAGGATCCCTTTCTGAGGCGCATGCGGGGAAAATCTGCAAAATCATGGATCATTCCATGCGGGCGGGTGCGCCGGTGATCGGCCTGAATGATTCGGGCGGCGCCAGAATTCAGGAAGGTATTGACTCATTGGCCGGTTATGCCGAGGTTTTTCAGCGCAACGTTCTGGCGTCAGGCGTGATTCCGCAGATCTCCATGATCATGGGTCCCTGTGCCGGAGGCGCTGTCTACTCACCGGCTATCACTGACTTTATCTTTATGGTTCGGGATACGTCCTACATGTACGTCACGGGCCCCGAGGTCGTAAAGACTGTCACGCATGAAACAGTGACCCACGAAGAACTTGGTGGGGCAACCACGCACTCGAGTCGATCAGGAGTGGCAGACGGGGCGTTTGACAATGACGTCGAGGCGCTTTTGAGTCTGCGTCGGTTTATCGATTTCCTACCGTCAAGCAATGTCGACGAAGCGCCCCAACGGCCAGCAATGGATCCTGTCACCCGGACCGAGCCGTCTCTGGACACGTTGATACCAGATAATCCCAACAAACCCTATGACATGCACGAACTCATCACCAAAGTCGTCGACGACGGTGATTTCTTTGAGCTTAAGCCGGATTTTGCAGGTAACATCCTGATCGGGTTTGGTCGCATGGACGGCTCAACCGTTGGTGTCGTGGCTAATCAACCCATGGTGCTCGCTGGGTGTCTCGACATTCAGTCTTCGGTCAAGGCGGCGCGTTTCGTCAGATTCTGCGATGCCTTCAGCATCCCAATAGTAACCTTTGTCGATGTGCCGGGCTTTTTGCCCGGTACCTCCCAAGAGTACGGCGGCATTATCAGACATGGCGCAAAACTGCTTTATGCCTACGCAGAATGCACGGTGCCGAAGGTCACGGTGATCACCCGAAAAGCCTATGGCGGGGCTTATGATGTGATGGCTTCCAAGCACCTGCGAGGGGACGTCAATCTGGCATGGCCCAGTGCTGAGATCGCCGTGATGGGGTCAAAAGGGGCGGTGGAGATTATCTTTCGTGAAGACATCGGTGATGAGGAGAAGATCGCCCAAAGAACAGAGGAATACCGTAAAAAGTTTGCCAACCCCTTTGTTGCCGGCCATAGAGGATTCATTGACGATGTCATTTTGCCGAGTGAGACCCGTACCCGGATCAGCCGGTCTCTTTCCATGTTGCGCAATAAGCAACTGGACAATCCCTGGCGCAAGCACGGCAATATTCCACTCTAAGGGGAAACAGTCATGACAGTAGAAGGCAGGGTTTTAGCGGTGTGCCTTTCGGCAACCGAAGGTGGAGTGACCCGTGAAGTATCTGAAGCCATGGCCACGGCAGGAGCGGGTCTCGAAGGGGATCGTTATTGCACCTTTGGTGCCTCAGCAGAAACGCAATTGACGTTGATTCAGATCGAAGCCGTCAATGAATTCAACGAGGCGTTTGCTGCAAACTTGCCGGCGACCGCATTCCGTAGAAACGTGATTACTGAGGGAGTTGATCTCAACGCACTGGAAGGGCGCGTCTTCACGGTGGGAGACGTGCAGTTGCGCGGCGTTGAGCTCTGCGAGCCTTGCGCCGACCTGCAGAACCTTCTCGATATCCCGGGATTAGTCAAACAACTCACCCATAGGGGCGGCCTGCGTTGCGAGATTCTTGGCGGGGGCGTGATTCGTCCGGGAGACAAGGTCGGTGCTGCCGACTGAGTACGTCTGGGTGAGGTGACTAGTACTGTGCCGGCCTAAAGATTTTTGGCTTTTTCCCGGAGCACAAATTTCTGAATCTTGCCGGTTGAGGTCTTGGGGAGTCCGCCGAAGACAATGGTGCGCGGCGCTTTATAGTGCGCCATGTTTTCGCGACAGAAGTCGATGATCTCCTGGGGCTGCGCGTCCTCTCTTTCATGCAGTGTCACGAAAGCGCAAGGGGTCTCTCCCCAGGTTTCGTCCGGTTTTGCCACGACAGCGGCTTCCAGGACCTTGGGGTGACGGTAGAGCGTTTCCTCGACCTCAAGGCTTGAAATATTTTCTCCGCCGGAAATGATAATGTCTTTTGAACGGTCCTTGATCTCGATATAACCGTCGGGATGGCGCACGGCGATGTCCCCGCTGTGAAACCACCCTCCAGCAAAGGCGGCCTGCGTCGCCTCTTCGTTCTTAAGATAACCCTTCATGACCGTATTGCCTCGGATCATGACTTCACCAAAGGTCTCTCCGTCCCACGGCACGTCTTCCATCGTTTCCGGGTTTTTGACGCTGGCATTTTCTAGCGTGCCGTAATGTACGCCTTGCCGCGCCATGCGCGACGAGCGTTCCTGAAGCGCAAGGGCCGGCCAATCCTCCTGCGGGATGCAGACCGTGGCTGGTCCATAAGTCTCAGTCAGACCGTAGAGATGGGTCACGTGGAAGCCGTCCGCTTCCATGGCTTCGATGACCGCCGATGGCGGCGCAGCGCCGCCTGTTGCGATCTCAACGGTTTGAGAGAAGGGCGTTTTCATTTCCTGCGGAGCGTTCGCAAGCATATTCATCACGATCGGCGCGCCACACATATGAGTGACGCCACTGGAGGCGATGGACGCGAAGACCGCTTCCGGTTCAACCGCCCGCAGACAAACATGGGTGCCCATTGCTGCGGTGACTGCCCAGGTAAAGGTCCAGCCGTCGCAGTGAAACATCGGCAGAGTCCACAGGTACACCGAGTCACGGTTCAGTTCCATGGTCGTCATGTTGCCCAGCGCATTCAGATAAGCACCGCGGTGATGATAGACGCAACCCTTGGGGTTGCCAGTCGTCCCAGAGGTATACAGCAGTGACAGCCCCTGCCACTCGTCCTCGGGCTGTCCAAGAGGGAAGGTATCGTCAGCATGCGCTATAAAAGTCTCGTAGTTCATCTCCCCAAGGCATTCGCCGCCCTGACTTTCGGAGTCATCAATGTCGATAACCAGCAGTTCTCGCTGGGTTAAGGTCATCGCTTCCTTGATGACATCTGAAAATGCCCGGTCGGTTAACAGCACTTTGGCTTCACCATGATCCAGAATGAAGGCAATAGTGTTGGCATCGAGCCGGATATTGAGCGAATTCAGAACAGCGCCGAGCATCGGAACCCCATTGTGGGCCTCCAGCATTTCGGGTGTGTTCGCTCCCATGATGGCCACACAGTCGCCGGGGCCAATGCCTCGGCTGGCAAGCGCATTGGCCAGTTGGGATGAGCGTGCTAGAAATTGGGCGTAAGAGTAACGGCGTTGGCCGTGAATGATGGCAGTGTGTGACGGAGCCACCTGTGCCGCACGGCGCAGGAAACTGACCGGCGTCAGGGGTTCAAAGTTTGCACGGTCTTTCTGCAGTTGTTCTTCAAAAATTGACAATTTGTTCGTTTCGTCTGGGCTGTGGGGAGTCCCTTATTTGGTGCCTAGGACTCTGAAAACTTAAGGATCAGTTGATCCGAGAGAGTAACCGGTGTTGACCTGCCGGAGAAGCACTTACGGCGGGCTTGGTGTGGGTGTAGCGGTAGTCTAGTCCCTCAATCAGCATTCCAAGAATCAGACCTAGAGTATAAATTCATAAAGCGAGCATAGGTATGGTCTATGCTGAGCATGAACGAAGCGATTGTTGGGCCTTGGTACTACACCTGCATACTATCATCACGGATTTCGCGAACACTCTGAACGAACTCCACGTTGCGTCGGGCTTGCGCTTCCTGAAAGCGAGTTGGCGCTAGGTCTTCGTTTGGATACGATCTACTGTTGTTCATGATAATTTAACCCGTAGCCTAAGAGCTAAGTGTATCAACCGTTCGCCGAGAGAGTCAAAATATGGGAGATTCGTTCACGCTGAAAATTGATGGGATTGTGGGATACGTCAGCGATCCTGGCCTAGACGAAAAAGTCCACTCACTCCAACATCAGGGTCGACTCGAAATCCTATTGATTCAGCCTCAGGATGTTGCGCGCCATCGCTTGCGGGCTGTCACAGATAAGGGTACTGAATGCCAGATCATAATTCCGCGTGAACAGCGCTTGGGAGACGGCGCTATTCTCTTGCTGAATTCCGAGCGCGCTGTTGTCGTCAGGATAACGGAGCAGCGCTGGTTAAGACTCCTCCCATTAACCTCCTCGGATGCGCTTGGGCTGGGTTATTTCTGTGGCAACTTACACTGGCGCGTTCGTTTCGAAGCAGACACGATTCTGGTGGCGCTCGAAGGGCCTGAGGAGGACTATTTGGCGAGACTTTCGGCGTTCATCGAAACAGGACGTGTCAGGAGAATACTAAGTGAGTGAAACCACCGCTGAGGTGTTGAGCGCTCTTCAATTCGCCGACAGTTTTTTCCCTACCGGTGCGACGTCCACCTCCAACGGCCTCGAGGCGCTGGTAGATGATGGTGTGGTCGATGATCCCGATAGCCTAGAGCGATTTATTGGTGGCCAGCTTCGATGGAGGTGGGCCCCGTTCGAACGACCGTTCTTGGTAGCTGCTCACCGATACCATCAAAATCTACAAACGGTGGTTTTATTGGATAGGCGAATCCATGCACACACGCTTGGTATGGAGGCGAGACAGGGCTCTATCCGGACTGGAAAGGCGCTTCTGAGGATGCACGCGGGTATCGACACGCCGGGCGCAGTTGAGTACCAGGACAGGGTCGTTGCCAAGAGCGCTTTTGGTCATAATGTCATAGTGCAAGGCTTCGTTTGGGGCGCCTCCAACATAACGACGACTAAGGCCGAGCTGATCTCAGCGCACACGTTTTGTGTGACATATCTTGGTGCAGCTATTCGGCTGGGAATCGTCGGACATCAACGGGCTCAGCGTATTTTGGTTAGTCTTCAAAAAGAGATAGCGCAGTTAATTAAAACTCCGAGGACTGAAGTAGATCATGTAACCTCATTTTGTCCTGAGCAGGAAGTAGCTGCCATGCGCCACGAGAAATTGTCGTCTAGGTTGTTCTTAAATTAAGATTGAATTGACCGTTAACGGTTAACGAAGGAGGAGACAATGTTGCTCACACCCACAGAGATGGAGCGATTGGTAATTTTTTCGGCAGCGGAACTGGCCCGAAAAAGACGGAATAAAGGACTAACGCTTAATCATCCGGAGGCAATAGCCTTAATTTCTGATGAAATTCTTGAGGGGGCGCGAGAGGGTCGAAGCGTTGCGGAGTTGATCTCGTTTGGTTCGACGATTCTCTCCACGGACGACGTTATGCCGGGGGTCGCTGAGTTAATGCCAATGATTCAGGTGGAGGGCACATTTCCCGATGGGACCAAACTTGTAACGGTACACGATCCAATACGTCCAGGTGGGAAGACGACGGAAGAAGCAAGCCTCTCACCTGGGGAATTGTTTCCTGCGGAAGGGCAAATTGAGATTAATCAGGGACGATCCAAACATACATTGCGGGTAGTGAATACCGGGGATCGACCGGTTCAAGTGGGAAGCCATTATCATTTTTTTGAGACCAATAGAGCTCTGGATTTTGACCGCGAATCGGCCTATGGGATGCATCTTGACGTCCCGGCGGGCACGGCAGTCAGATTTGAGCCAGGGGAGGACAAGGAGGTCACGCTCACCCAATTCGGCGGAACACGCGAATTATTCGGTCTCAACGGGTTGACCAACGGCTCCGCGGATAGCGAGATTCAGAAGTCAGCTGCATTAAAGCGCGCGCGCGACAAAGATTTTAAGGGAGCGTAGAACAATGGCCACAATGACACGAAAAGAATACGCGGAGATGTACGGCCCGACTAAAGGGGACGGAATCCGGCTTGGGGACACTTCGCTAATTGCGGAGGTCGAGCATGATTACGGAGTCCCTGGAGATGAATGCCTTCACGGAGGCGGTAAGACATTACGGGATGGCTTAGGGTTAACGCCAGGCTACGACAGTGCAATGGGTTCTTTAGACATGCTGCTTTGCAATGCATTGGTTATCGATCCAGTCCTGGGAATCGTTAAGGGAGATCTCGGTATCAAGGATGGACGCATTGTCGGAATTGGTAAAGCGGGGAACCCAGCCACTATGGACGGTGTTGATTCGCGATTAATTTGTGGTGCTGCTACAACCGTACGCGACGCTGAAGGACTGATCGCTACCCCAGGGGGAATTGATGTTCACGTCCATTTTGACAGTGCCCAACTTTGTGAACATGCGATTAGCTCGGGAATCACTACGATGCTGGGTGGTTCACTGGGGCCTATAACCGTCGGGATCGATTGCGGCGGAGCCTGGAATGTTGGAAAAATGCTTCAGGCCTCCGAGCATTGGCCTATCAATTTCGGATTTTTAGGGAGAGGGAATACTTCCAAACCAAGGTCAATTTACGATCAGATTAAGGGCGGTTGTTTTGGGCTTAAGATTCATGAGGACTGGGGCGCAATGCCTGCAGTAATAGATACCTGCCTCGGGGTTGCGGACGAGCTAGATTTTCAAGTCCAGTTACATACTGATACGCTAAATGAGAGCGGTTTCGTCGAAGACACGCTTGCCGCGATTAATGGCAGAACGATCCACATGTATCACACTGAAGGAGCGGGGGGAGGGCATGCGCCGGATATTATTCGGGTTGCGGGTATAGAGAACTGCTTGCCGTCATCAACCAATCCAACGAATCCATACACAATAAACACATTCGATGAGCACTTGGATATGACTATGGTGTGTCATCACCTTAGCCCTTCAATTCCAGAAGATGTTGCGTTTGCTGAGAGCCGCATTAGGTCTCAAAGTATTGCGGCCGAGGATATCCTACATGATTTAGGCGCCATATCTATGCTTGGATCAGACAGTCAGGGAATGGGTCGAATTAATGAAGTGATTTGTCGGACATGGCAATTGGCGTCAAAAATGAAAGATCAGCGCGGTCGTTTAGCTGAAGAGCAAACAACGCTCGGCGATAATGAAAGGATCAAGAGGTACATTGCTAAATACACAATTAACGCGGCTCGTGCCTTTGGAATAGATCCCTATGTGGGATCTTTAGAATCAGGAAAAATGGCCGACGTGATTCTCTGGCGGCCTGGATTTTTTGGTATCAAGCCGGAGTTGGTTGTCAAAGGGGGATTCATTGTTCGCTCCCCTATGGGAGATAGCGCTGCTTCATTAATGACTTGCGAGCCTTTGCAAATGCGACCGCAATGGGGCGCGTTTGGATCAGCACCTGCATCATTAAGTGCTTGTTTTGTGAATTCGCTCGCAATAGATAATGACTTGTCGGGCAGCCTGGGTCTAAGAAAACAATTGCTGCCGACTGGCCCAACCAGAAAACTCAACAAGCGGCATATGCTACATAATGATCTGTGTCCGCAGATTGAAGTGGATCCTCAGACATTCGATGTTTTTGTCGATGGTGAAGTCGCCTATTGTGAGCCCGCGGAAACGTTGCCACTCACCCAAAGGTATATGCTCAGATGACAGAACGGGTTGAGATACAGCAGAGTGCCGCACGAATTGGGATTGGCGGCCCGGTTGGGTCTGGAAAGACTGCGCTTGTCGAGCGATTGATTCCCGCTTTCCATGATGCCAACTACGAGGTGGCTGTAGTAACCAATGATTTAGTCACTCGTGAAGACGCTGAGCGGCTCAAGAGAAGTGGGTTGATAGACCCCGGCCGAGTTATGGCAGTCGAGACGGGAGCGTGTCCTCACACGGCAATTCGTGAAGATCCGACCATGAACATACAGAGTGTTGAGGAACTCTGCTTGTTATATCCCGGTCTCGCCGCTGTTCTGCTTGAGAGTGGTGGAGATAATTTGGCTTCGACATTCTCGCTTGAACTTGTCGACTATTGGATGTTTGTTATTGACGTTGCCGGCGGCGATGACATTCCACGCAAGAAGGGTCCCGGCGTGATTAAGTCAGATCTTTTAGTCATAAACAAAATGGATCTCGCACCACACGTCGGTGTGGATCTCGAGAGGATGCATGCAGAAGCAGTGGAGGTTCGTAATGGCCGGCCTGTCATCATGACAAATTGTCTAGGGGGTGATGGGATTCAGGAGGTGCTAGAACAGTTAAGGCGAGATGTTCTTTTTCAATAAAATTCGTCATGGAGCCTGCGACTGAACATTCAAGACCTCATCTCGATCTTTCTCTTGGAGTACATCGCGATCGGACCTTTATTGACCGCCAGTTTTCTCGGTATCCGTTCCATATCTGCAGACCACTGTATGTTGACGATCACCCTCCCGGTATGGCGACGGTGTATGTCCAGTCGTGTGCGGGAGGAATCTTCTCAGGTGACCAGTTACGCATTCGAGTTCATGCACAGGCTCACAGCCAGGTTCATCTGACCTCTCAGGCATCAACCGTCATTCATCGAATGACTGAGAGCAGCGCAGTACTGGATACCTCAGTACAGATGGAAGAGGGCGCGCTGCTGGAGTACCTCCCTGACCCCCTTATTCTTTTTCCAGAGGCTGATCTTACGTCTCGCTTTACTCTTCAACTCAACGAGCGCTCAGTGGCAATTTTTAGTGATTCATTTTTGATGTATGACCCGTATCATCAGGGCAAGTATTTCTCTAACTTTACTAACGAGACCTCAGTATATAACTCAAATAACGAACTGTTGTGCCGCGACAGGACCTCCGTTTCTGGCCTGGAAATTGCGCAACACAATACAGGCATCATCGGTACAAAAGCAGCGGTGGGAACCTTTTACTACCTACACTCTGGCCAAGATTTGGACCGTATGCACGAAACACTCAACGACTCGATCCAGGATGCCTCAACAGCGTATGTCGGCGTATCCACTCTTCCGAGCGAGGTGGGCATATGGGCGAGAATTATCGCTTCTGAAGTGGCGGATCTACGCCAGGTGATGGAATATCTTTGGTTTGCTGCCCGAGAGGATGCTACGGGGCATAGACCATTAAAAAGAAAAAAATGAGAGCCCGATCCGACCTTATTGCTCGATCAGAGCCTGTCCTGATGATCGTCGATTTTCAGGAAAAACTTGTCTCGGCGATCCCGTATCGCCGCCCAAGGCATCCAGTGCGGAACTGCGGAAATGGTTTTGTTTGAATGGCCTGCACATTGAGATACTCCTGAATTCAAGAAATCGATCTCATTAATAAAGGATCTCAAACGTGAATCATGAAAGTGGTCATTTAGTCGGCAATATATGTATAGACACTTTCAAAATTGCCATAGATCAACGCACCACCTATCAGAAGTAGTGCTGATCCAATAATCCAGTTGATCGCGGCCGTGAAGCCGGCTAATCGTGATGCGGACTTGTTTATTAGCCAACCGATGAAGAATGAAGTGAGAATCATCCCGCCTAGCGTTCCCATCGAGAAAACTAGAGCATAAGAAAGGACATCTGCTTGATGGCCACCAGCAGTTGAAAGAATGACAAACAGCACTCCAGAGCCTGCGAAGCCATGTAGCATGCCTAAAAGGAACGCGTGGGTAGAGCCTGCTCCGCTCCTGTCAGACCTTGGATTCGGTGTCGAGCTATCAACCGATGTCCTATTGAGCTGGGTATCTACTGGATTTTTAACTTTTGTTAGTGGCCCTGACTTGAAAAATCGTGCACCGAGAAAACAAAGAATGACACCGACAACAACTTCAGAAGCTTGTGTAATACTGGATGGAATCTCAAGGTTGAGCATATCAATTACGACAGCGGTAAGAACCAAGACCAGTCCGTGCCCAATCGCCCAACGCCCTGCGTTGCTGAGAAACTCGCGTCTCAGTAGGTTGTTGGCTAGCGGTGATCGGTGTTTGATGCCAACTATCGCACCGATGTGGTCAGCCTCAAACGCGTGCTGAAACCCTAA
>MDSX01085922.1_pt1 | contig 10804 bp, 9 predicted proteins | sample 811141 | NCBI WGS metagenome assembly MDSX01 (sample SAMN05326642, study PRJNA326480) | marine metagenome | isolation source: seawater | place: Atlantic Ocean: South East | collected 2010
AAGCACTTCCTGTTACCCCTCGACTTGCATGTATTAGGCCTGCCGCTAGCGTTCATCCTGAGCCAGGATCAAACTCTTCATCGTTAAATTTTAAATATATTTAACAACTAAAGAAATTCTATCTATCATCTCAAAATGGTTTATTCTCTGTAAATAAATTAAAATTTATTTTACGCTGTCAATCATTCAATATTTTAATGAACATAGATTTTTATCTGCTATCTACTTTATAGCAGGTCGCAAATATAAAACCGTTTTTTTTGCCTCCAAAACTTCAAACTGTAAATAAATTATTATTTATTAACATATTTTAACCATATAAATATGGGTGTTCTGGCTTATAGCGGGTGCAAATATAGTATCTTTTTGGTATGTACAAAATATTTTACAGGTATTTTTCAGAGAAAAATTTGATGTACTTAACAGTCAGTCACTTATCTAAAGGAAAAAATTCCAAACCAATCCAAATCTAAATGAAAAATCTCTATAAGGATAGTTTGGAGCAGAATAAAAATTATAACCTGTAAAAGTGGAGTTAAAATGCTCTAATTTAAAATATAACCTAGTTTGTTGAATTTTAGCATTAACAAAGAAGTCCATTAGGGGAAATCCACCGATTTTTTTACTGTTTTGAACATAAAATTCAGATAATAGTGGATCATATGAATTCATATAATATTTTGAAAAATAGCTAAAACTAAACCCTGTTTGCAAGAACAGCGCCTTATCTAACAAATGGCTGCTGAAATAAATTGAATTTCTAGCAATTAATTCAGGAAGGTTAATTATCCCTCTGCCATTAGAAACTTTTTGATATTGAATTTGATTGTCAAAAAAGAACTTATTTATTGAAAATTCTCTAGAAACTCTAAGTTTAATTATATTAATATTATCTAGATCTTGAAAAGGCTTGACAACATTAAGATCATCCTTTGTGAAATAGGCATAATTATTAATATCTAAGTAGTCTAGTCTTAGATTAAAATATTTGTTGGATTTAAATTCTATATTAAATTCTCTGTTCTCAATATTTTCAAAGTTATTTTCCCAGTTATATGAGATGTAATTACTCTTAAACAATGAAAAGTTGTAATTAGGCTGGTGAGAAGAAAGAGAAATATTTCCTTTGAGATTTATGTCTTCATTTAAATTATAATCTAAACTTCCGCTTAATGAATTACCGGATATATTATCAGCAATGGATGATGAGAAATTTCCTTTAATTTTAAATTTATCTGAGTTCTTTGAATAAGAACCAGAAAAAATCATTCCATCATATTTAATTGAATTAGAAAACCCCGAAATATTTAAAGAATCAATATTTCCAAAATTATATTTATGATTATTATATTCTAGTGATACTCCAAAATCACCAAGTTTTTTGGTCTTATAATCAGCTCCAATTTTAAACAAGAAACTTCTTAATCTAGATTTATCATCTATTAAAGAAAGATTATATGAATCACCAAAATATTCATTAGCAGAAGACTGATTAAACTTATAGTACCTTTTTTCATAAGAAATTGTATTCCCTATCACTAAACTATTTGTTTTAATCGAGTCATTTTGATTAGACAAATTATAGCTGTTGTCAATATAATATCTCCTTCCTGAAAGCTCATTATCTGCATTTTCAAAATAAGGATCAAAAACTGACCTATCTAAAAATTGATCTGTTCCGTTTTCAAAATCCATTATATCTTCATCTCTAATACCTCCATTTTGTTCAGCAAATAGCTTCTGGCTGACATAGTGTGTTCTAAGTTTATATCTTTTATCCTTAGAATTATAATTTGTTGAAAATCTAAAATTTGATGTACTAGTTAAAAAATGCTGGTAATTACCCAACGATCTAAGGCCTTTTCTGGAAATAGTAAAATTAAATTGTCTATTTGTATTTACAGAGTATAGTGCATCTAATAATTGACCTTGTTCAAAAACTGACCTATACATTAATTCTGTAAATGGAGTTGGCATATCATAATAATCTACATCTTCAATTTCCATATAACTATAATGTTTTGCTCTGGAACCAAAGGATGGAAAAAGCTGTGAATTAGTTAAGTTATAACTTAAATTATTGTACGTATGCCCAGTGTTAGAAAAAGGGATTAATTCAAAATTATCATTCCTCAAATAATTAATCTTATGAAATTTATTTATTGTTAACGAAGTATCTACAACTATTGTATCACCATAATGATTAATAATTAAGTAATCTTCTATTTTAGCATCTAGATTTTTTAACAATCTAGTACTCTTTTGATCTCCATAGTTACTTCTAATAGAATCTGATAAGCCAGATAAATTAATATCATCGTTTAATTCCATCAACGGGGGTTTTTTTTGGGAGTACAATTTGCCAATGAAAGTAAATAGGATAAATAACAAGAAATATTTCTTCATATTTAGCTAATATCGTTACAAAATTAATTACATTCCAATATATCTGAATTAATTAACAAAATTTTTTGATGTTAGAATTACAATATTCAAATTACGATTTTGAATGTGGCACCGATGAAGCTGGAAGAGGGTGTTTAGCTGGCCCTGTAACTGCTGCTACAGTTATTTTAAATAAAAATTTTAAAAGTGAATTAATAACTGATTCAAAAAAACTATCTAAAAATCAAAGAGAAGAAGCAAAAAATATAATAATAGAAAATTCAATAGCATATGCAGTTTGCAATGTGACAAATAAGAAAATAGATAAAATAAATATTCTTAATGCATCAATACTAGCAATGCATAAATCAATTATAAAACTCAATCACAAAGTTGATTTCATAATTGTTGATGGAAATAGATTTAAAAACATTAACGATATTCATTATAAAACAATAGTTAAAGGAGATCAGAAATATTTAAATATAGCAGCTGCATCAATTTTAGCTAAAACATACAGAGATAGTTATATGGAAAAAATCCACAAAAAATATCCTCAATATAATTGGATAAAAAACAAAGGATACCCTACAAAAGAACACAGACTGGCAATAAAAAAATATGGGATAACTAAATATCACAGAAAATCTTTTAAGCTATATGATGAACAATTAAAAATCAATTTTTAATTTTATAAACTGATAATATCAAGGATGAGATTAATTTCATTATATCTTCTTTTAATTTTTTCTACCTACAGCTGCAATTTTATAGAAATAAATAAGCAAACTATTGATGACCTAATTCCAGAGAACACATCATTAATAATTAGAATAGATAATCCTAGTAAATTTAAAAGTGATATAATAAACAATGCTGTTTCATTAAAACTTTTAGCTAACCAAACAGATTATAAGTTTAATGAACAGATAAAAATTGTTGAAAAATTTTCTGGTAAAAATCCAATTTTAATCTGCTTGTCAGATGAAAAAAATAATAAAAGCTATACTATTATAACTAAACAAAGCAATGAGCTAATAGATTTTAGTAATGATCAGGTTTATAATAAAATTATTGACAGTATCTATGTGATTTCAAATTCTCAAAGTAAAATTGAAAAATCAGAACTAAAGACCAGTCATCTGTATGAAAAATATAAAAACCTGAAATCAGATGATGCTACATTTTCAATATTTGCTAAAAACTCATTTTCAAATAATTTTTTTAAATCAGTTTTTGGAAAATCAATTCAAAATATTAATTCTGATATGTTTCTAAAAGCAAATTTATTTAATGATAAAATTCTAATTAACGGACTGTCGGTTATAAATGATTCAACCAGTAAATCAAATAATATATTTAAAAATAGCATACCAAAAGAGAGCAAAATAAACAGCGCTATTCCAAAGAGTTATAAAAATTTCTATTCGTTTAAAATAGGTGATGATGAAATTGAAGAAATAGGAGTTTTAGAGATTGGCAACGAACAAATAGCCATTTTTAGATCATCTAATATTAATAAAACTAAAGCAGAAGTTAAAGATTATAAAAGCTTTGATAACTATAAAGGAAAAGAAATTTTAGAAATAGCTGATAAAGCAAGATTTAAAAAATTAATTGATTCAATAAATATGGGAATTGAATTTGAAAAAATAGCAGTTGTTGATGAATACCTATTTCTTTCTAATTCAGTAAAATCAATTAAAACATTAATTGACAGCTATCTTCTAAAAAATACATATTTATACAGCCAAAACTATGCTAAATCAAATGAGTTTTTATCTAAAGAATCTTCCTACGAAATAAATTCAAAGAATAACTCATTAATAGATATTTCAAAATTAATTGGATTAAAATCATCAATGAATGAATTTAATAACACAAAAATTCAAATTGTAAATGAAAATCATACTTTTCACATAAATGGAATAATTGACAATGATAATAACGAATATTCAGAAAATAAGATTAATAAAATTTTTAGTACAAAAATTCAAGGCAATTTAATTATAGAACCAAAGTTTATTACGAATCATATAACAAAAGCGAAAGAGATTGTTGTTCAGGATAGCAATTACAATCTGTATTTAATTACTAATCAAGGAAAAGTTCTTTGGAAAAAGAAATTAAATGGAAAAATATTAGGTGAGGCAAAACAGGTAGATCTATATAAAAATGGAAGATTACAACTAATATTTACTACTGAGAAAAGATTATATGTAATTGACAGAAATGGAAGAGACGTTAAACCTTTTCCTAAAATCTTTAGAGATAAAATCACTCAGCCTTTATCAGTTTTTGATTATGATAATAATAAGAATTATAGATTTCTTATTACACAGGGAAGTGAACTATTAATGTATGATAGTAAAGGAAAAATAATAAAAGGATTTAAGTATAACACTGGTGATGAAATATTATACCCACCAAAACACTTTAGAATTAAGAATAAAGACATCATTTCAGTAATGACTAAAAAAGGCTTAAAAATTCTAAATAGAAGAGGTAAAATCAGAATAAAAATTAAGGATAATGTCAGATTTTCTAATAGCGATATTTACAGATATAATAACAACCTAATAGGAATATCTGTCGATAGAAATTTAACTCAAATAAACATGAATGGTTCTATATCCTATAGAAAACTAGATTTATCAGAAAATCATAAGATAAATTCAAAATATAATCTTACTGTGATTAATAGTGGGAATAAACTAACTAACTTAAAAAAATCTATTGAGCTGCCTTTTGGTGATTTTTCAGATCCAAAAATATTTAGCTATAATAAAAGAAAATATATTTCAATATTTGATAATCAAGGAAAAGCGATATATCTATTTGATGATAAATTAGATCTATTTGAAGGCTTTCCACTTTACTCGAACTCAAATATAGATCTAGATAATATTGACAAAGACAATAATCTAGAGATAATACTAATTGAAGAAGAAAAATCGATTAGGGCGTATGAAATAAACAACTAATCAACAAGAGTAGCATCAAATAAAATTTTAAAATTTTTTAAAATTTTATTTTTCACTTCATTAATGTCAATATTTTTAACACCAAGCTCCATGCTTAAAGATGTAACTGAATTATTTTTAATTCCACATGGAATAATCTTTTCAAAATATTTTAAATCAACATTTACATTTAGTGCAAAGCCATGCATAGTCACCCATCTACTTGCTCGAACTCCCATTGCACAAATCTTTCTAGGAAAGGGAGTATCACAGTCTAACCACACTCCTGTGTTACCTGGATTTCTTTCACCTTTTAAACCATAATCTTTAAGTGTTAAAATTATAATCTCTTCTAAGAATCTCAAATATTTATGAATATCTGTAAAGAAATTTTCCAAATCTAAAATTGGATAACCCACTATTTGGCCTGGTCCGTGATAGGTAATATCTCCTCCTCTATTTATTTTATAAAACTTGGCATTATTTTTTGTTAATTCACTCTCATCTATTAACAAATTTGAAATATCTCCACTCTTTCCTAAAGTATATACATGTGGATGTTCAACAAAAATTAAATAGTTTTTAGTCAATTCATTAGCACCTTCTCTTCTATTTTTTATTTTAATTGCTACAATATCATTTAAAAGTTTCTCTTGATAATCCCAAGCCTTTTTATACTCTATTAATCCTAAATCTTTTATTATAACTTCCTTGTTCATTACAGATTTTTATATTTTGGGTTGTTTAAAATGACTAAAGCTGCGATAACCCCTGGAACCCATCCACAAAGCCATAGTAAGAACACTATTAAAACTGAGCCACACCCTTTATCAAATACAGCTAAAGGAGGACATAAAATAGATAATAAAACTCTAATTAAACTCATAAAATTATAGATGTGTAAAGATAAATAATCTATTTCATTATTTATTTTAATGAATAATTATTTATAACAATTAATATTGATATCCTAATCATTTAAAACTATATTTGTCTATACATAATTTACTTTCTTAAATGAGCAATTTATCTGAGCAAGAAAAAGTTAGAAGGGAAAAATTAAAAAAATTAATTGAAATGGGTATTAACCCGTACCCTGCAGACTTATTCCCTATAACAAGTAGCAGTAAAGAAATTAAAGAAAATTTTAAAGAAAAAACTAATGTTGTAATTGCAGGTAGAATAATGTCAAGACGTATTCAAGGAAATGCAAGTTTTGCAGAAATGCAGGACAACTTTGGCAGAATTCAATTGTACTTAAACAGAGATGAAATTTGTACAGGTGATGATAAAACTCTATATAATGAGGTGTATAAAAAACTTCTAGATATTGGAGATATTATTGGAATAGAAGGCTCTTTATTTAAAACTAAGGTTGGTGAGAAAACTGTTCTTGTTAAAAATTTTACCATCTTAAATAAATCTATCAGACCATTACCTCTTCCAAAAAAGGATGCTGAAGGAAATGTGTTTGATGAATTTAATGATCCTGAGCAAAGATATAGACAACGCTATGTTGACCTAATTGTTAACCCAAGTGTTAAAGAAACCTTTATTAAGAGGACAAAAATTACTAACAGCATTAGAGATTTTTTAAATGACAAAGGTTATCTGGAGGTTGAAACTCCGATTTTGCAGCCTATTCCTGGAGGTGCTGCAGCAAGACCGTTTTTAACTCATCATAACGCTCTTAACATACCTCTGTATATGAGAATTGCTAATGAGCTCTATTTAAAAAGATTAATAGTAGGTGGTTTTGATGGGGTGTATGAATTTGCTAAAGATTTCAGAAATGAAGGAATGGACAGATCTCATAATCCAGAATTTACAATGCTAGAATTTTATGTAGCATATAAAGATTACTTGTGGATGATGAAAACTACAGAGCAATTACTTGAAAAGGTTGCTATTGGATCTAATGGAAATACAAAAATTAAGCTTGGTAAAGAGATTATTGAATTTAAAGCCCCATATCCTAGAATTCCTATACTTGAAGCAATAGAAAAATACACTGGAGAAGATGTTTCTAATATGGATGAGGATGAGCTAAGAGAGTGTGCAAAAAAAATGGGAATTGAGGTAGACAATACAATGGGCTATGGCAAATTAGTTGATGAGATATTTGGTGAAAAATGTGAACATGAATTTATTCAACCCACATTCATAATTGATTATCCAAAAGAAATGAGTCCATTGACAAAAGAGCATCGATCAAACCCAAAACTTACAGAAAGATTTGAACTAATTATAGATGGTAAAGAGATTGCAAATGGGTATAGTGAATTAAATGATCCTATTGATCAAAAGAACAGATTTGAAGAGCAACTAAAACTATCAAAAAAGGGAGATCTTGAAGCAACTGAATTCATTGATCATGATTTTTTACGTGCCCTTGAATATGGGATGCCTCCTACTTCAGGTATTGGTATAGGAATTGACAGGTTAGTAATGTTAATGACAAATATTAGCTCAATACAGGAGGTAATATTTTTTCCACAAATGAAACCTGAGAGAAAAAAGGTTGAATTAAGTGAAAACGAAAAAATTATATATGATCTATTATCTAATCAAGAGGTATTGCTTTCAGAAATAAAAGATAAAGCTGAGCTAAGCAATAAAGCATGGGATAAATCAACGAAAAGTCTTAGAAAACTTGGACTAGTTATAGTTGAAAAAAAAGATGATAATATTTATATCTCCAAGTCAAAATAAATACTATATTTAAACAAAATACTCTACAATGAAAAAATTATATGAATTTATTGACTTGAAACAATTTTTACTAATTATTGCTATCACATTAGCCTCTGTTTCAAGTTTTGCTCAGTCACAGGAATATTCTTCAATTGAAGAAGTAAAGAAATTAAATTTTGAGCTTTTTGAAGAAATTGGGTTTGATGAAAATCAAATGAATCATGTATGTAGAGCAATATATTCTATGCAAAAAAGAGCTAGTTACCTAGCTGAAAGCGGGGCTTCTCCCAATAAAGAAAAATTAGATCTACAATTTAAATCATTAATGCTAAGAGCATTATCTGAAGAAGATTTCAAGAAATTTGAATCTATAAAACATAAACTAAAATAAATTTTTCTTCATTCAATTATAATTGGTTAAAATAGATTTACACGGCTTAAAGTATTCTCAGGTGGAGGATATGCTAGCCAATAAAATAATAACTCAATACAATCTAGGCCATAAAGATATTGAGGTGATTACTGGAAACAGTGAAAGAATGAAAATTCTTGTCAAAAAAATCTGCGAAGAGTATGGTTTTAGAGTAGACCAATCATGGAATCAAAATACAGGATCATTAATAATCAGCAGTAAAGAAATTTAGGCTGTTTATTAACAAGAAATTGTTGATTTTATTTAGACTCAAGGTAACTTATACATTGAATTTTGAGGTAAATTTGTGAGATTTTAATTTCTAATTAAAATTTATATAGATATTCAAGGCCATCAACATAACATTGGTACAGGCATGTATCAACCTAATCCTCACTGGTCCACTATTTTGATATTTTCCGAAAATTTGTTGATGACTTGGATTCTATTTATCTCCTATAATAATTTGCTCACCTATAGTTATTCCTTCTGAATCTAAGTTGTTATAGTTAATCAAATCATCAATAGAAACATTGAATTTCTTGGATATAGAATAGAGTGTGTCTCCTTTTTTAACTTTGTAAAGTTTTTCCTTAGATTTTTTCTTTTTTAATACAATATTATCAAAACGATATAGCTTATATCGATCAATCAAATCAATTAATTTTTGAGAATATTTCTTATCTGTAGCATACCCTGCTTTTTTTAATCCTTTTGCCCATGATTTATAATCATCCTTTTTCAATTTAAATAAATCTGAGTACCTGCCTCTTGATTTTAAGAATATAGAATGATCTCTAAAAGAAAATTCAGGAGAAGAATATTTTCTAAAACATTCTTGTTTTTTATCATCATCATGATAAATCTTTGGTCCATTCCAATCGTGACATTTAATTCCAAAATGATTGTTTGCCTTAACTGCTAGCCTTCCTTTACCAGAACCAGATTCTAAAATTCCCTGAGCTAAAGTAATACTTGCAGGAATTTTATATTGCTTCATCTCATCCATAGCAATCTGACTATAATATGCAATATAATCTTCAGTAGTTCTTATTACTGGGATAATTGACTTCTTGTCTTTTACCTTTTTTTTCTTTTTTGTTTTCTTTTTCTTTACCGGGATTTCCTTTTTATTATTTTCATAATTATATATGACTCTTTTTGATCCGCAATTTTGCAAAAAACAAACAAACAATATAAACAGTATATACCTTTTCATTTCTCTGATTCAAAGATAATCCAAATTTAATTGAATTTACTTTATCTTTACCAAGCTAATTATTTCTCAGGCAGCATGGATCAAGATGACTATTATATGACAGAAGAAGGATATAAATGCTATACTGAAAAATATCATTTAAAAAGAGGATATTGTTGTCAAAGTAGTTGCAGGCATTGTCCTTATGGATATGATCCATGTAGAAATTAAAATTAATTATGACTTTTAAACAGCAGATTAAAGAAGGTATTCCAAAAAAACTTCCATCTAAAAGGAAATATGATAAAAAAATAAATCATGCTCCAATTAGAGAAAATGTGTTGACAAAAGATGAAAAAAAATTAGCACTTATCAATTCCCTTAGATATTTTGATAAAAAACATCACAAATTATTAGTAAAGGAATTTAAAGAAGAATTAAATCAATATGGCAGAATCTATATGTATAGATTTAGGCCTACCTATAAAATATATTCCAGACCAATTAATCAGTATCCTTATAAGTCAAAAAAGGCTGCTGCCATTATGTTAATGATTCAAAACAACTTGGATGAGGATGTGGCTCAACACCCACATGAACTTATAACATATGGTGGAAATGGATCAGTTTTTCAAAATTGGGCTCAGTATTTAATTTGTATGAAGTATTTGTCTGAAATGACAGACAAGCAAACCCTTGTGATCAATTCTGGACATCCTCTAGGCTTATTCCCTTCAAATAAAAATGCTCCTAGGGTTGTCGTATCCAACGGAATGGTAATTCCAAATTATTCGAAGAAAATAGATTTCGAAAAATTTAATTCATTAGGGGTTACACAGTATGGCCAAATGACAGCAGGAAGCTATATGTACATTGGTCCCCAAGGTATTGTGCATGGAACGACAATAACAGTATTAAATGCTTTTAGAAAAATAGGAAAAAACCCTAGAGGCAAAGTCTTTCTAACCTCTGGTCTTGGTGGAATGAGTGGGGCGCAACCAAAAGCAGGGAATATATCAAAATGTATTACAGTTTGTGCTGAGGTTAATCTAAAAGCAATTCAGTCTAGACATTCACAAGGCTGGGTAGATGAGGTAGTTAATAATTTAGATTCACTTGTAGAAAGAGTAAAAAATGCAAAAACAAATAAAG
>MDSX01022070.1_pt1 | contig 10798 bp, 8 predicted proteins | sample 811141 | NCBI WGS metagenome assembly MDSX01 (sample SAMN05326642, study PRJNA326480) | marine metagenome | isolation source: seawater | place: Atlantic Ocean: South East | collected 2010
CTCCAAAAATAACTTTTTTTACTTTTTCTTTTTCATAAACTAAAAACTCTGATCTATTTTTTTCAATCACTAACCATTCTTTCAGTAAATCTTTTAATCTGCGATGCTCTAAATCAACAAACCATGCTTTGAAAATTCCCGGTCTCTTGCTTTTTGCTTCGGCTAAGCCTTTAGAAATGCTAATACATATTATATTTTCCAATTTATTCTGAGATATTAATTCGAGATTTTTTGAATTTTCTAATTTTTCCCAGAGTATCTCCATGATTCGGTGAACGAGCTTTCCACGTCCTGCACTATCTAAATCATCATTTGGTTCATCTAAGGCATGTGCATTAAGTCGATGTTTGGCAAACGCTCTGAAAGGGCAAGCGGATTGATCTTCTAGCAACGAACTGCCGGCTGAAACTTTATTCCCAATTTTAATTTCCGGCGCATTAAAATCTTCTATTTCTTCTATTGCTTCTATATCAAAAATTTCTTTTGTATAGTCATCCTCAAAAATCTCATCAATTTTTTTTGGCTTATATGTAGACATTATTAAAGGACTAAGCCTTACTCTATCATCATCACCTTCTTGTCTTATATAACTAAAAATTAAATTTTTAGAAGATCGAACTAATTCATTGGTAATATTCTTGGTTATCTTTAATCGGGACTCTGGTGTCCTTCCTGGTAGCATCATCTGACATTCATATGGAATAAATCCAAAATCGGGACTTGTTGTTTGCCAATTATCATCGCGTGCATTTGTGACCCATAGATAATCAAACTTTGCACCTGCAACACCAGTCATTCCAATAATTTGAATTGGTGTCTCATAATGTGCTTTTGGCTGAAAATGAATCTCCGCCAATATATTTTTTAAATAAGTAAATGCTGTTTTAAAATCTATAGATTGGTCAAATTCAGCAATACTCCCCAAATTACGTAATGCTTCATTCCATTTTTGTAGTGTTTGGTATTCATCACTATCCAATTGCTTATTTGGCCATTTAAAAATCTTAAGCCACTTCGTGAAATTTGTTACCCACATTGAAAACTTCATGTTTTTTTTAACATCAATTTCAAATGATTTCTTAAACTTAACTAGGGCTTCAACAAAATCTCTGCACTCTTTATCATTGATAGAGAGAAGTTGTTCTAAACTAATTTCGGTTTCACCAAATTTTCTTAATTTTTCATCAAGTTTTGCGCCTCCATTCAAACGAATATAAGGTGAATTCAACAAATTAGATAAATCACGCACTGAAATTTTATTAGCGCTAAGAGATAGAAGATTTACTGCAACATAAATTAGGGGGTATGTTAATAATGACTTTCCCATTGAGATTGAGTATGGTTTTGTCGGTGTGAAATCAAATTTAGTCCATTTCTCAGGTGTGAGGACAGAACTAAATCCATACTCTATCTTGTTTCTTATTTTGTTAATATCTCTAAATATAATTCCTACTGTCGCAGTTTCATCATTTTCTAGTTTTTTCTTTGCCCAGCATGCTGCAGCTTTTATTTCAGAATCTAAATCATCTTGAATACTAAATTCTATTGATTGATTTCGATCTTTACCGACTTGAATTTCATTATATATTTTTAAATCAATCAATAGTTTTTTTAAATTAGATTGCTGTTTTGTTAATTGATCGAAACCATAGAATGTTACTCCATTTGGATTAAAATCAAATTCATTGATACGGGATGCAATATAATCTGGTAAACATATGCTATCTAGCCAAAAATTATTTCTTTTTTTATTTTCATACAGATTTACCCATTGTCTGAAAGCATTAGCATCTTCAGGCAAGTCAATATTTTTTGGAAAAATAGAAATATCCCATTCTTTGCATAATCTATAGCAATTTATTACTTCTTTTGAAGTTGTATCAACCCTTAATAACTGATCGCTATATTTTGAATTTCTTATTATTTCTTCAAATAACCATTGCTGCTGAAAATTATTTATTAATATCCACTGTCCTTTTTTAGAAAATAATAATTTATCAAAAATAATTCTACACCAAGAATCCCATGATAAACAATGTGGTGTAATCCAAGATTTTCTTTGATTTATTTTTTCTTGCGAGAAAAGAAATGAAATATGACGACTTAATCTTTCTGTTGGTGTTACGACCGTCGCACCATTTTCAATTAGTTTACTAAGCTCAGTATCCATCTAAAATGAAAATATATACTAAGTAACTCCAGTAGAGTATGTTTTTATCATAATTTATCTATAAGATCAGGATTATCGATATAGGGATTTCTTTTACCCTGAATTTCTTCAATACGGTCATTCCTTGATTTCTCTTGTTTACTTGGTAGGTCCTCTTTATTCCATCTTTTTAAAAGATCGATATTACTATTATTAATTGGCAACCCATATTGAGTATGCATATAAAAAACTGATCGTGAAATATTACCGCGTGCAAGAGGTCTTGGCTCTATTGTCTTAAAACCACGTTCAAAATCACAGTTTTCAAAACGCCACTCCTCCCCTTCTATAGAACCATATTCCCTATTACTTCGAGCAACACTTGCATCTTGCCATACAGGATACAAATTTTGCATATCAGCTTCCATGCGAATAAATTTTTCATTTTTTTCAAGTCTACATTGACGACGACTTTTACATTTTAGAAATTTCAACATTTCGCTGACAGGATAAATATGCTCTATAACAAATAAGTGATTTTCATTTGAATTTGATTGATTTTCGAAACGAAAACCACAATATAATGACCAGCCTCCACCTGGATACAGATCGCTCCAAAAAATATTTTCTGAAATCTCATCGTAATTTTTTATTGACGTTATTTCACTAATACTTGCATTAGGAAAAATAGCAATTAATAGAACTAATGATTGTAGCGCCTGTCTCATAACATATTTATTATACTATATGGTATTATTAAGTTTCTATTACTAAAAAAAATAAAAATGGCTTTCAACTACAAAAAATTAAAAAATCTTTCATATTACGTAACATTATATTTGACTATTTTAGTTTTGAATGGATGTTCAAATGAAGCATCAAAACTTGAAAAAATAAAAACAAATGAAGTATTACGTGTTGCAATAATAGCCCACCCTCCGCACTACTTTAATAATAGAGATGAAAAAAGAGGATACGACTTTGATTTAGTATATCATTATGCAACAAAAATTGGTGTGAAATTAAAAATTATTGAAGCTACTGATAGTAAAAAAATAGTATCACTTTTAGAGCAAAATAGAGTAGATATTGGAATAACAGGAAGCATGCCAGATTCCTTAATTGGAAATACCAAAAATGCAATAACCTATAATGATAGTGAATGGTATCTGATTGGTAACCGTAAAAATAAATTTTTGCCAAAATCAATTTCTGAAATCAAACCTAATACGATAATTTTAGGAAGCAATAGTAATGCCAATTTTATTATAGATGAGATGAAAAAGATTCATGAATCAATTGTATTCAAAAAATTTGAAAGTAATGATTTAAAAAAAGTATTGGCGGAAATCAATAAAGATAATTCTAAATTTGGTATAATTAACTCTGATATTTATGCTTACTACCAATATTTATATCCTGAAACAAAAGTAATCTTTACTCTACCAAAAAAATACCCTTCTCGTTGGCTAATAAAAGATAATAAAGAATTATCTTTTATGTATTCGATTAATAATTTTTTTATAGTATTAAAAAAAAATGCAAATCTAAAAAAAATAAGAGAAATATACTTCGAGCATCTAGATAAATTCGATTATATTGATGTAAGTTATTATCTTAATCGAATTAATAAAAAACTACCTAGCTATAAAAAATACTTCAAAAAGACAGCAAAATATACTGTGCTTGACCCTCGTATGGTAGCAGCAGTCAGCTACCAAGAATCTCATTGGAACAGAAAAGCACGCTCTCCAACTGGTGTGAGGGGTATGATGATGCTTACACTAGATACAGCCGAGCGAGTAGGTGTAAAAAATCGTCTCAACGCTAAACAGAGTATTTATGGCGGAGCTAAATATTTAGAGATACTATACAAATCGTTTAGTAATAACATACAAGAAATAGATCGTCTCTATTTTACTTTGGCTGCATACAACATTGGTTTGGGTCATCTCAAAGACGCGCGCTCAATAACAAAAGCACAAGGTGGCGATCCAAACGAATGGAATAGTGTGAAAAAACATCTGCCAAAATTAAGTCAAAAAAAATGGTATAGAAAAACAAAACATGGTTTCGCTAGAGGACAAGAGCCGATCGAATTCATAAGAAGAGTAATGCTTTATTATGATATTTTATGTATGCATGAAAAGAAAATCTTATTATAAAAATACTAAAAAATGACATCTATCATCGAAAAAGAAAATACAATAAAAAATAAGCCTGAAAATTATGCGAGTAAAACCTCTTACGATTGGAAATATATTTTCGAGGTTGCCAAAAAACATAAAAAACAGTTAATTCTTGCAAACATAATCGCAATTATTGCAACACTCGCTAGTATTCCTGTTCCACTTTTACTACCACTTTTAGTGGATGAGGTATTACTCAATAACCCAGGTGTTGTTGTACAAACTATCAATAATATTATGCCATCCTCATTACATGGGCCATTGCTTTATATATTATCGATACTAGTACTCACATTATTCCTGCGTATAACATCATTAATTCTAAGTGTTTTTCAAACGAGACAATTCACTATTATCTCAAAAGATCTTATCTATAAAATGAGGCACTCTCTCATATCTAAATTGAATAAAGTCTCAATGACTGAGTATGAGACATTAGGTAGCGGGACAGTATCCTCATATTTTGTAACAGACCTATCAACAGTTGATGAGTTTGTAGGAACAACTGTTAGTAAACTTTTAATAGCTATCTTAACTATTATTGGAGTTGCAATAATTTTAATTATAATGCATTGGCAAATTGCCCTTCTAATACTTTTTGCAAATCCTATTGTTATATATTTTACTAAAATATTAGGAAATCGTGTTAAGGAATTAAAGAAAAAAGAAAATTCAGCTTTCGCAATCTTTCAACAATCATTAACTGAAACACTTGATTCAATACATCAAATACGTGCTAGTAACAGAGAAAAACACTACTTCAGAAGAGTAATTGAAAATGCAAGAGACGTAAGAGAACATGGTGTTTCATTTCAATGGAAAAGTGATGCAGCAAATCGATTAAGTTTCGTCGTTTTCTTATTTGGCTTTGATATATTCAGAGCAGTATCTATGATCATGGTAGTTTTTTCTGGATTATCAATTGGTCAGATGTTTGCTGTCTTTGGTTATCTTTGGTATATGATGGGTCCCGTACAAGAGATACTTAACATTCAATATTCCTTTTATAATGCTAATGCTGCTCTAAGTCGTATTAATAACTTATTAACACTAGAACAAGAGCCGAATTATCCACATACAATTAATCCTTTCGAAAATAAAAATACTGTTTCAATTGATATTTCTGATTTACGTTTTTCTTATGGTAATAATCCTGATGTACTTAATGGAATAAAACTTCAAATTGAAGCTGGCGAAAAAGTTGCGCTAGTGGGCGCGAGTGGTGGTGGAAAATCAACACTAGTTCAAGTGTTGATAGGATTATACCCAGTAAAAAGTGGAGATATACTGTATGACAACGTATCAGTCAAAAATATTGGTCTGGATGTTGTTAGGGAACACGTAGCCACTGTATTACAAAATCCTGCATTATTTAATGATAGCGTTAGGGTAAATCTAACACTAGGTCGTGATATTAGTGATAAAGAACTGTGGCATGCACTTGAAATAGCGCAACTCAAAGATACAGTTGAACAACTTCCAAAAAGACTAGATACCATAGTGGGACGCCAAGGGATCAGATTATCTGGTGGTCAGCGTCAGCGACTTGCAATTGCAAGAATGGTGCTCAGCAAACCAAGTGTCGTAATCCTTGATGAAGCCACCTCAGCATTGGATGCTGAAACTGAATATCATCTTCATGAGGCGCTATCTGATTTTCTCGTTGATAAAACAACAATTATTGTTGCGCACAGACTAAGTGCCATAAAACAAGCAAATCGTGTATATGTATTCGAGTCTGGTCAAATAGGGGAGCAAGGAACACATCATCAGCTGCTCACTCAAGACGGTCTTTACGCGAAGCTCTATGGTGTACGGCAGTCGCATTCATGAAAAAAATATTGGATAGCTTAATAGATCAAAAGATTAGTATTGCTGTGTAACAATACTTTTAAATTTAAACATTGATAATTTTATAACGAATTCCAACGCCTCTAAATCTTCACCAATACCATATTGATTTTCTTTATGACTACCTAATGCTAATAATCCGTCCAAACCGTTATAGTTAATCGGTATCAATAAATTTGATTTTATTTTTTTAGTATCAGAACCAAATAAAATTTGTAATTGTTCTTCTTGCAAGCTACTACATAACGACTTATTTCTATTAAATATCTCCGTAAATAGAAAACGTATTCTAGAATGACTACCAACAAAAAATATATTTTTTATATTTTTTATATCAAAATTATCATTAAAAATAAATAATCTAAAATAATTAGTACTTTGGAATTTAGTTAGAAATGAAAATAAAAATTCTCCATATTCTTCTAATGTACCAATATCGAGTATTGTTAGAATAGAATCTCGAATACCTTTTCTCCTTTTTGCTTCCTTACTTACAGCTTTCATGTGAGCTATAGCCGCATTTTTAAATCGAGCATTTTCCTCGCGCAGAACTTTTACTTGACGTTCAATTAATGAATGCACATTGCCCTTTAATTTATGAGGCACTAATAACTCTATCAATAACGATTCGTTTTCAAATAAAAAATTTGGATTTGAACTAAGATAGGATATGACACTTTCCTGAGAAAGCGATTTTTTCTTTTTCTTGTTATTATGTGGGTGAGTCAAATTTCTGTGATCGATAAATTATAACTGATTATACTATTTTATTTATATTTTACAAAAAAATTACTATGCGAATTTTGATAATAATATTCCTAATGATAGGCACCGGTGCCTGTCAAAATAATAATTATAAAATTGTGTTAATCAATGGATTCACTATGGGAACCACCTATAGTATAAAAATTAAAACGGCTGATGCCGTAGTTAATCAAGAAAAAATACGTGCTGACATCGAAAAAATACTATTAGAAATTAATCAGAAAATGTCGACATATATAGTAGATTCAGAATTATCCGTGATCAATTTTTCAAATAGCTTAGATTCGAATCTCATATCTGATGACTTATTCAAAGTAATCTCTCATGCAAATACTATAAGTAAAACTACAAATGGAGCGTTTGATATAACGGTTGGTCCTTTGGTAAATCTATGGGGTTTTGGTCCTAATAAATCAGAAAATAAAATACCATCTAATGAAGAGATTGAATTAATAAAGAAAAACATTGGATATAAGAAAATCTATCTAAACAAGGAAACTACAAGTATAAAAAAATTACACCCTGATCTATATGTAGACCTCTCAGGAATAGCAAAAGGTTTTGCAGTAGATAAAATTGCACTATATTTAAATAGCTATAACTTAGAAAATTATTTAGTTGAAATTGGTGGGGAGTTGATTGCTAAAGGGACAAATGAAGATAATGAAGTATGGCAAATAGGAATTGAAAATCCTAATAATAATCTTGCAAAAATTATTGGACTTAAAGATATAGCCATGGCTACATCTGGTGATTACAGGAACTACTTTGAAAAAAATGGAGTGCGCTACTCGCATACAATTAACCCGAATACCGGTAAACCAATAAAACATAAATTGGCATCAGTTACCGTACTGGATAAAACAGCAATGAACGCAGATGCTCTGGCGACAGCATTCATGGTCTTAGGTCCAGCAAAAACAATAGAATTGGCAAATGAACTAAAAATAGGAGTATATTTAATCATAAAAAATGATGAAAATTTTTATGAGGAATACAATGAATATTTTGAGCCATTTATTTCAAAGTAGTTAGATGGATATTATTCTTTTTTTGATCTGTCTTGCAGCTGTAATTATCTTTTGGATTGATTCGCTAGCTGCTCGTGAGGTAGCAATATCATTTGCAAAAAAATATTGTGGGGAAATAAATTTACAATTTCTAGATGAAAGTGTGGCGGTAAAAAAACTAAATACGGGACGTAATACCGCAGGTAATTTTGTATTTTATCGGTATTATTATTTTGAATTTAGCACTGATGGTATTAATAGATTCAGTGGTAATGCCTTTCTAATAGGGCAAAAACCGCAATCTATTCGATTAAATCACCCTGATGGTATAATCATACAAGAAACTAGAATTAATAAATAAATATTGACGAGGAAACTATAATGCCTTCTTTTGATGTGGTTTCAGAAATTGAGCAGCAAGAATTGACTAATGCTATCGATCAAGCAAATAGGGAAATTAGTACGCGTTTTGACTTCAAGGGAACAGATTCAAAAATAGATCTCAATGAATGGGTGCTAACGATTGTATCTAAATCAGAATTTCAAATTAAACAAATAAATGACATCCTAAAAAATAAACTTAATAAACGAGGAATAGACATACGATGTCTTGAATATGAAGAAATAGTAGAAAATAATAATGAGGCTAGGCAAATTATAAAAATAAAAAAAGGAATAGATAAAGATAAAGCAAAATTAATTGTGAAGATGATAAAAAATAGTAAGCTAAAAATACAAGCCTCAATTCAAGGTGAACAGGTGAGAATTTCTGGAAAAAAACGTGATGATCTACAAAATGCAATCTCCGAACTAAAAAAAACAAAGATAAACATTCCTCTTCAATATATAAACTTTCGCGATTGAAAACTTCAAGTGTCTGAATATTCAACAATCGACTTACATACACATTCGAATAAATCGGACGGTCAATTAACGCCAAAAGATCTTATAAATAAGGCATCAAATAATGGAATAAAAATGATGGCACTTACTGATCATGACACTATTTCAGGACTCGAAGATGCAAAAAAAGAGGCTATAAAACGACATATCAAATTAATAAATGGCGTTGAATTATCAACGCAATGGCAAAATAGATCCATTCATATTGTAGGACTGAATTTAAATATCAATAATTTAGATTTAATTAATGCATGCAAAAAATTAAGTTCATTAAGACAGGATAGAGCAAAAAAAATTGGTCAAAAATTATCTAAAGCTGGTATTGAAGGTGCCTTTGAATATGTAAAGAAAATTTCTGGTGGTGAAAATATCACACGTCATCATTTTGCCAAATTTCTAATAGAAAAAAAATATGCAAAAAATAATTCGGATGTATTTAAACGTTTTCTTGTTAAAAATAAACCAGGTTATTATTCACCTAAATGGCCAGAACTTAGTGAAATAATAAATCTTATTAAGAAAGCTAAAGGAATTGCAGTAATAGCGCATCCGCTAAGATATAACATGACGGCTACAAAATTGGAAAGTTTAATCGAGGAATTTAAAAGTCTTGGGGGTGCGGCAATCGAGGTAATCACAAGCCATGATCAAAAAAGTGAAATTCTACTGGCTTCAAATATTGCAAAAAAATATGGGTTATCTGCATCCATTGGCTCAGACTTTCATAATGAAAATAATACCTGGAATAAATTTGGAAAGTTACCGCATCTTCCTAGTGATTTGAAACCAGTTTGGCATTTATGGGAAGAAAATAGTTAATAATAAACTACAGATAACTAGATTTTTATACTAAAACAAACGCCTTTTTGGTCTTGTAAATTACTTGCTGAAATTACTCCGCCATGAAATTCAGCAATAAGTCTTGCAATAAATAATCCCAAACCTAAATGCGGGCCCGTATCAGTTCTGTTGCCAGGTATTGAAACCATTGAATTAAATAATTCATCAGTCATATTCTGTGGTAAAGGAGAGCCATAATTAATAATTTCTATTGTTGCGTGATCTAAATTATGAATTAAATTTATAAGTATTGGCTTATCAGGATGTGAAAAATTTACCGCATTACTAATAATTTTGTCCAACATCTGAGAAAATAATTCGCCATCAATATTCATTTCAAAATCATCACTAGGCGTGTTTAAATCAAATTCTTGATTTGGGAACGCATTTCTGTAGCCATCAATGCATTGTTCTAAAAAAGCATTCAAAATTATGCTTTGTTTATCGCCCTCTTGAAGAGCCTGTTCAATGCTGGCGGCTTCACTTAATCTATTTAAAAGATTTTGTAATCGATCAAGTCCTTGCTTAGCACGATTAAGCGCCTCTTTTTTTTCATCCTCACGACTTTCTTTCTCCATTCTATCTAAGGAAGATTTAACAATAGTCATGGGTGTTCTTAGCTCATGCGATAAACGTCCGGTCATACCCTCTAGATAATGATGATATTGGTCTAGTCGCTTCAGGATACTGCTAAAACTTCGTGATAACTCGCCGATTTCATCGCTGGAACTACTTGAAGTAAATTCTCCCTGTACTTTCCCGTGCTCATCAATCGCACTAGTTGCATCACGATTCAGTTTTATAAGTCTAGATGATAATCGACTAGCAAATAATAATAGAAGAAGAACGATAAAAGCTAGTGTGAATAGAGCTTCGTCAAAAAAATCAGATAATACCTGTCTTTGCATAAACTGAATATTATTTGTAGTTTCTTCAACAACAACAGCACCGATAATTTCTTTATCAAAATAAATAGGAGTCGCAGCAGACACTATAACCGCCCTATTATCTGGTGATGAACGCCATTTTGTTTTTTGAATCCCCTTTAACGCGCTTTCTATCTCCACACCTTTAAGTTGTGACGCACCTGC
>MDSX01065487.1_pt1 | contig 10797 bp, 7 predicted proteins | sample 811141 | NCBI WGS metagenome assembly MDSX01 (sample SAMN05326642, study PRJNA326480) | marine metagenome | isolation source: seawater | place: Atlantic Ocean: South East | collected 2010
ACCTTCGCTTCCAGGTATCTTACATGATAATCTAGATGTAGTTCAAACAGGGATGTTAATTATTCAGGATGTTGATGCTGATAGAACTGATTTAGAAGAATGGTTAGAAATTCAAGGGTTTCCAATTTTGGATGTAATTCCTGATGATGCTTTACTAATTCGAGTTCCTACAGACCCTCATCAATTAGATGCTGCGATTTCTTCTATCGTTTCAAATGAAGGAATTAGATGGTTTGGTAGTCAACACCCTGGATGGCGGCTATCTCCTCTTCTTCCAACAACAGGTATTTTGGATGTCAATATTATCCCTGCACCTGATCTTCAAGATATTGAAATTCATCAATTAGAATCTTCGATTTATCTTTCAGGGGCAGAAATTGTACACTGTGATTCATGGCTTTGTCAAGTTGAAGGAATCCAATCTAATGCTTTGATAGATTTAGTAACCTCTGGTTCAATTCTTTTTATTGAGCCATCTCCAAAATTAATTTTAGAAAATATCTATGCTCGTTCAGTTTCTAATATTGATGACGTATTGTCGAATCACAATCCTTCGCTTACCGGTCAAGGGCAAGTAGTTGCAGTTTCAGATAGTGGATTAGATCAAGATCACGGGGACTTTAACGGTAGAATCCGCGCAGTATACAATCAGTATGGTCCAGACAATTCTGCTGCAGACATGCACAGTGGCCATGGAACACATGTTTCAGCTACATTACTTGGAGACGGTTCCGGTGATAGCAGTGCAAGGGGTATGGCTCCCAATGCTACTTTTCATTTCTATCAGTTAGAATATGATCAAACAGGAGCATTGGCAAGATATGGTTCATTGTTTGATATGTTTAGGCATTCATGGCAGCAGAATGCACGGATGCAAACTAATTCTTGGGGATCTGAAAACCTCGGTGGACAATATAATTCGGATTCAAGATCAGCAGATTCCTTTGCTGATCAATATGGTGATTTCCTGGTCCTATTTGCAGCTGGGAATGAAGGGGCATCCGGCTCTGGAACTATCAGCCCTCCTTCCACTGCTAAGAATGTTCTAACTATCGGAGCATCCACTAGTGGGAGGCCAGGAACTGCAGCAGCTGGCCAAGTGCCTACTTTTTCTTCTATAGGCCCAACATCTGATGGGAGAATAAAACCTGATTTGGTTTCCCCTGGGGTTCAGATTTGTTCTGCTAGGGCGCAAGAAGCACAATATCCAATGGGTTCTTCATGTTCATCTGCTAGACATTCTGATGGCACTACTCCTCTTTACCAACAGATGGATGGAACTTCTATGGCTACACCAGTTGCTGCGGGGAATGCACTGTTGGCACGTCAATTTTTGACTGACGAATTCGGGATTTCTTCTCCTCGTTCGGATCTTCTCAAAGCACTTTTAGTGAATGGAGCGAAAGATATTGGTGCCAGAGATATTCCAAATATGGACGAGGGATGGGGTCAAATTGACTTAGAACAAACTCTCTATCCAAAGGACGGAATAGTTCCACTAAATACATTCATGGATTGGAATCAAACTTTGCAGCCAGGGTATTCCTATGTTTACACGTATGATTGGGACTCTTCTCATGGTGTTGATATAACAATTGCTTGGACTGATGCAGCTGGTTCTTCTAGCGCTTCACAATCATCCAAGAGATTAGTCAATGATCTAGATCTTACTGTGATTGCTCCTGATGGTTCAATATACAAAGGAAATGTGTTCTCAAATGGATACAGTTCTACTGGAGGAGTTAATGATGACCTCAATAATGTTGAAAGAGTAAAATTGCCTCCTTCATCAACACTATCTGGTACTTGGGAAATTAGAGTTCAACACGTATCTGGAAGTTCTCAAGACTTTGCAATGGTAGCAACATCAATCGGTTCAGAGAATCTAATTGCAGATCTGGCAGTATTCTCTGGCTCTCTTTGGGTTTCAGCAGATCAACCACTGGAAGGAGATGCAGTTGTAGTTAGAGCCTCTTGGCTAAATCAAGCACCTGGTGCAGCATCTGGATACGACATATTAATCGAAGATATTTCTACCTCTCCTCCTACAATCATTCTTGAAAGTAGTAGAGGATCAATACAAGGAGGATCTGCAGATTCAATAACTACTCAGCATACATTCTCTACTACTGGAGTTCATACTCTTCGGTTAACTTTAGATTCAGCAGCACAAGTCTCTGAATTGAACGATGAGGTCAACGGGACGAATAACAATCAGATAACATATGACGTTAATGTGACTGCAATAGGTGTCCGAATTTTACCTTATTTAGAGGACGGGACTCTACCAAGTTCACCTGAAGAATTGGCTTTAGCGACTCAAAGAACTATTGATCCAAGTCTCACTTCTTCGATATCCTTTGATCTAGATCTAATGAATGAAGGAACAGCATCTATTGATGCTGGACTAATTGTCACTCCTGTTCAAATTATTCGTGATGATGGGATTCTTGATGCGCCAGATGATGAATGGTCTAGAACACTGTCAGAATCTGGGCCTTGGGCTCTACCAGAAGGAGGTGCTCCTGGTTCTACACGGACAATTTCCCTATCGTTGGTAGATGAGGATGCTGATTTCAACGATCCATATGGCGCTATTTTTGCTTTACCAGGAACTTATATTGTGGATTTGACAATGTACGATCGTAATGCTCCATTAGTATCCTATACTTTGAGATTAACAGTTGAAGTTGAGAGGGTTGAGGGCCTAAATACAGTACTCGCAGGAGATCAAGGTATAGCAGGGAAACCTGGAGATACAGTCGGATATACAATCACTGTTCGTAACTCAGGTAATGGTCCAACAATATATACGGTAAGTTGCGAAAATGATCTAAGATGGCCCATTGAATTAGGAAATGGAAATACTTCTTCAATCGAACTAGATCCATTAAGTCGCTTACAATTCATTGGTTTATCTGTTAGAATCGTTATTCCTCAGGCATACATGGGGGAGCCTGCTGCGGGTTCTTCTGCAATTGTAACTTGTAATATTATTTCTACAATTGATTCATCCGTTACATCTACTGAAGTTTCTACAGTTGGAGTTTTGGAGAGCCGTTCATACTCTGTTGATATATTCGAGGAAGACGGTACTCCAATCGGGCCTTCAGGTTCAGCTATTCAGCGTGCTGTCTTAAATGACGAGATTGTGAATACCTCAATTCATATTGAGAATAAGGGGAATACTGCATTCGACGTTGACGTTTCAATGAGTACTGGTTTAGTTTCATGGCCAGTGTGGCTATATGTAGATGGGAATCAGGTTTCATCTCCCTACTCGATTAATTTAGAACCCGGAGTAGTATCTTATCTGCAAGTACAAATGGCAGTTTCTGCTAATGCCGATAATTTTGATGTTAATGTGGTAACAATTCGAACCTCACTTTCAGGTTCAATTCCCACAGTTAATCAAACTAAATTCATTGTTGAACAACGTACTGATTTTATTCTTGAGGGTCCTGAATCAGGTATTATTGATGTTACACCTGGATCAACTTCTACATTCAATGTAACTGTACAGAATACCGGTAATGTCCCTGTAGTACTAAATTGGACATTCCCCTCTTTGCCTGAAGGATGGTCTATTGGTTTTGCATCTGGATTGGCTCCTTACACTTTGTTGATGGGTGAAGAAAGAACAGTAAAAATTGGTCTTTCTGTCCCTCTAGGTCTGACTTCTGGTGTATCTGAAACTGAAGTTGGTTTGTTGGTAATGGGTGGCTTAGCTTCTTCTTCACTTGATATTTCTCAATCGGTTCTGCTTGGTGTTCGTGTCTCATCTTTGGCTGTACCAGTAGTCGAATTTACTGAAAATCGATTTAACGACATTCCTAGGGAGGAATCTACAGACATCATTATGCAATTATCTAATGGTGGAAATTTACCTCTCACAGTCTCTGTGGATTTAGTTGCTCCAGAAGGATGGAATTATGCTTTTCAACAGACATCCGTTTCTGAATTATCTCCTGGAAATACAGTTGAGATTGTATTGACTCTAAATCCATCAAAAGATGTATCTTCAGGTGTTCAAGATTTTGTAGTAATTTGTATGCTAGATGGTATTGAGACTGAAATCGGAGGTTTTGAGGCCACTGCAGCTGCGGTGACATCGGGCGGAGGTGCAATTGGTTTACTTGAATCTGCAGGAGTTCCTGCATGGGCCGCTGGAATCGTAGTAATGCTGTTAATTGTAGGTCTATTTGCTGGCGGATTTATGCTTAGAAATAGAGGTCTATCCTCTTTGTCAGACGATGAAAGATTGATTCCCGCTGGTTCTACTTTGAATCAAGGCGACTACAAAACTCGTTTTGAAGCAGCGATTAATACTGGGAATGAAGAGAATTCTTTGGTAAGTGGCGGAGTTTCACAAGCTGAGATTGATGCTGCGCTAAATAGTGGTCTTGCACCTTTGCCTCCTCCTACTCCTGAAGGATTGCCACCTGGTTTCTCCAGACCTCCTCCTCCTTCTGGTTTGCCTCCTGGGCTTCCTCCCGGATTCCCACCTTCCGAATAGTCCGTTCCACTTATGTTTGGGACCCTGTTCAGAGGGGTATGGATTCGAGTATAGTGCTCTTCGGACCGCCCGGTGCGGGTAAAGGTACTCAAGCAGGACGTATAGTACAAGCAACTGGAAAACCTCAGGTTTCCACGGGTGATATGCTTAGAGCAGCTGTGGATGAAGGAACCGAATTAGGGCGAACCGCAAAGGGATACATGGAAGCAGGTGAATTAGTGCCTGATGAAGTGATTATTGGTTTAATCGAAGAGAGAATAAAATTGCCTGACGCCTCCGGAGGATTACTTTTCGATGGCTTCCCTAGAACTGTTCCTCAGGCCGAAGCACTTCAGAACATAGCTCCGGTTTCAATGGTAATCGCCATACATGTAGATGATGAGTCAATTGTCGAACGAATTTGTGGACGATTTACCTGTGCATCCTGTGGTGAAGTTTACCATGATTTATTTCGTCCATGTAAAGTAGAAGGTGTTTGTGATTCTTGTGGAGGATCAGAATTCAAACGCCGTGCAGATGATTCAGAAGAGACGGTTCGCACTCGTCTTACTGCTTACCATAATCAGACATCACCACTTGAAGCATGGTATGAGAACCAAGGTCTTCTTAGAAGAATAGATGGGAATCATACTATTGACCAAGTTGGTGAAGCAATTTCTAATCTTTTGATTTAATTAGATTCGGTGTGGCAATGAAACGTAGAAGTCGAGATAGAAGAACTAGGCTTAATAGAGCCGATCAAGCAATCTCTCATCTAGAAAATATAATTATTGATTCATCATTAGATATCGATATTAGAAACTCTGCTGCAGAGGATATTTTTCGAACTTGTATGAGGCATAATAGAACCATTCCAGAATCTGTTAAATCATTGATATGTAGGGGCTGTAAAGGGATTTTAATCCCTGGTGAAACAGCAAGAGTTCGAATTAGAAATAGAATACGGATTACTACTTGCTTAACTTGTTCACGCGAGAGACGTCTCCCACTTTATCCGGGGGTTTTGAATTGAGAATTCCGGAATGGGTGATTTTATCGGCCAAGGATCCTAATTTAAAATCTACAGTTCGACTAGGTAGAAATGGATTGACCGACTCTATTATACAAGAGATAAAAATACAATTATCTGCCCGTTCTTTGGTGAAAATTCGTTTAAATCGTGGTTTTGCAGTTGATTCTGAACAGAGAAAAGAAATTTTTACCCATTTAGAAGAATCAACAATGAGCACTCTTGTTTTCTCTAGGGGAAATGTGGCTGTTTTGTGGCGTTCATGATGGTTTTGGAGTGTTTTTCCCAATGGATGATTATTTGAATCGCCTAATGGAGCGATGAACCATGGGGGCCCTATCTAGGAACAAGTCATTCTGGCTTCGCTGCACTTTTTTACTATCTTCTTTGGCTGTGTTTGCATTCTTTCCTGTCGTGCAGGCTGGAGGCGGAGGCGGTTTAGCAGGAAGGCATTGGTATGTTGAGCACATCTCTTCCATGCCTGAGTGGGCATTACCTGCTTCATTTTTGATTCTTTTAGGTGTGTATGGTCTTATCATCTTCGAATTAATTGATCGTGCCTTGGCTGCCGTAGTTGGAGGGATAGTAGCAGTATTTACCTTGCATATTATTGCTGCTGGAGATCCCAATACTACGGGACCTGATTTACTTGACGTAGTAGTTTGGATTGATATGGAGACAGTCGGCCTTCTGATGGGCATGATGATTATCGTCGGAGTATTATCTGAAACAGGAATCTTCCAGTGGGCAGCCGTAGAGGCTTATGCTAGGAGCGGGGGGTCAATCTGGAGACTTATGGTAATACTTGCAGTTGTTACTGCTGTATTTTCCGCTTTCCTAGATAACGTTACTACAATGTTGTTAATTGCTCCTGTAACAATTCAACTAGCTAAGGTTTTGAATCTCAATCCAATTCCTTTGTTAGTCGGAGAGGTAATGTTCTCGAATATCGGCGGTACAGCAACACAAATTGGAGATCCTCCAAATATTATCATTGGTGCCCAACTTTCGAGATCAAGTCTCGCAGGAACTCCTCTTGCTGAGCATTCTATTGCCTTCATCGATTTCGTAATTAATCTCGCACCTGCAGTCTTCTTAGTGTTCCTGCCCTCTCTGTGGTTATTGCATCGCCTAGAGGGAGAAGGTCTAGATTTACATCGTGAACGTGATATTGAATCATTAAGAGAAACATATGGAGTCAAAGATAAATCGTTGCTAATTAAATCTGGAATTATATTGTCCATTGTTCTTATCGCATTTTTCGCTCATAGTGCTTTCGATCATCCACTATCGAATGTTGCAGTTATTTCACTTATTGGTGCATTTGTGATGTTACTAGTGTGCACTCCTCACGAGATTGAACATTATCTAGATGAAGTTGAATGGACTACTTTGTTATTCTTTGCTGGACTCTTTATCCTAATTGGTGGATTGAGTGCGATGGGTCTTATTGATGCATTAGCGGAATGGACGAGTACTATGATTGCCCGAGCACCTGAAGATCATCGTTTGTTTGTTGCATTGATGCTTTTACTATGGGTTTCTGCTATTGCATCAGCATTTATTGATAACATTCCATTTACTGCGACTATGGTTCCAGTAATGCTTGAAATTGCTCAAGATGTGGATTTAGATCTTCCATTGGGTCCTCTAGCATGGTCACTCGCTTTAGGCGCATGTCTGGGAGGTAATGGGACGTTGATTGGTGCATCAGCAAACGTTGCAACAGCCGGAATAGCTAGCGGAGCAGGCCATAATATCACATTCATGCGCTTCTTCAAGACTGGTTTCCCTATCATGATAGTCAGTGTTATTCTAGCATCAGTTTACTTGTACATTATGTTCGTAATGTGGGAAGTACATGTTACTCCTTCAGCAATCCCATATGCAGTGATTGCAGTAGGAGTTCTTGGAATGGTGATGATCGGGCGCATATGGGGTCCAGCAGATATCACTATTGTCGAAGAAGAATGAACTTCTGTCCGTCAGCATCAAATCATGTCGAGTTTACCGGATAGCATGCAAGAGTGTCAGGTGTGCGGTCTTCTCTTTGGTGGAGGTGACCGTTGTCCTGAGTGTAAGAGCGTATTTGGGTCTACTGTAGAGATAGAACAAGATGACACACTGCCTACAGGTCCATTGCCTGGCACAGCATCTCTTTCGGAGATCCTTCCTGAAGTCGAGGGATTGAGTGGGCCATCTTCTTCAGAAATTGATTCAGGTCCTAATCTTCCATTTACTTTAGGTGGAGCTCGAGCGTCCCCTAAAGTACAACTTTTGTTTGGAGCAGGAACTCGTTCAGATCTTAGCATGGACTCCATCGAAGATGAACCTATAATGATTGAAGAATCGATTCAAAATGCAGTAGAAACTATCCGTACTGCTCCTGAAAATGATATCGTTAAACTAACTCCTGAAATAACTCCTGAATTTGAAAATAAAACCCAAGTTCAAGAGATAGTTGAAGAAAAACCCGAAGAAGAAATATTACTTACATCTCGTGTAATTCCTTCAACTCAACCGATAGTATCAGTAGAATCCGAGGATGTTGTTTATCACGATTTTTCAGATGAATCTAATTTTAGCGAGGTTGAGGTAGATTTCGATAATCTAGTCGATCCAGCTGAGTCAGTCTCTGCATTTGATCCAATTGATGGCGAGGCTCGTTTGATTCAAATGCCGGCTCGAGCAATTCCTCTAATTGCTCCGTTCCAAGAGGGTGAAGAAGAATCAATGATTTCAGGATTTAACTTAATGCAAAATGGAAATTGGGGTGATGCGGCTAGTGTTTTTATGGGGTTGTGTGAAACACGACCAGGAGATGCTCCTGCGATTAACAATCACGGATTATGCTTGTTACAATCTGCCTTAGCAGAATTCGGAGAAAACCCCGATGAAAACCCAGCTGAATTGCCCTATTTCCATGCAGCGATTCTGACACTACGTCAAGCAGCAATGGCAGATAGGAGTTCGGCTATAATTTTAGTAAATCTTGCTACAGCGTTAGCTGCTGCAAATCGTCATGAAACAGCGCTTCCAATTTTTGAAGCCGCTTCTGCATTGGAATCAAATCCAGATCCAAACAGAATGAATAATCATGCAGTTACGTTGCATGCCATTGGGCGCGATGTCGATGCTACAAATATGTTAGAAAACGCTCAATCGCACAGCCCAGAAGATACGATTATAGCTGAAAATTCGAGAATTTTGACAATCTCTTTTTGACTAATTTTGAACCGTTCATCTCGCTGTGCGTCTCCGTTGCGTTGATATACGGGTTGTTTGTCGCGAGGATGCTTAGTGCACCCCAGCATGCGCTCATGATGGGGGAAGCGGTAGAGGCCGAGCCGCCCTGCGGGGAGACGGTTTGGCTAAAGACACCGAAGATCGACATATCCTGAACACCAGAGGAAATAATATCACACAGGTGAAGCGGATGAAGGAAATCCGCGATGCTACAGAACCTGTCTGGGGAATTGCTCGGCTTGAGAGCTGATGAAGGTCGTGACAAGCTGCGATAAGCTGCGGGGAGAGGCATGAATCTCTTGGATCCGCAGATTGCCGAATAGGACCTCCTGTCGCTTTGCGACATTCCCATTAGGGAAAGGGAACCGCCCGAATTGAAGCATCTTAGTAGGGCGAGGAAAAGAAATCAATCGAGATTCCGTTAGTAGTGGCGAATGAACACGGAATAGGACAAACCGAATCCCCCTTGGAAACTTGGGGGAGATGTGGGGTTTGGGCCGTCTTTGTCTAAATTCACGAAGCAGAAGTCGCCTGGAATGGCGCACCATAGAGGGTGAAAGTCCCGTATGCGTAGTGAACATGACCATGTGACGTGCCCAGAGTACCGTGCGTCGGATATCGCGCGGGAATATGGGAGGCAGATACTTCCAATCCTAAATACGACTCAAGACCGATAGTGGACCAAGTAGCGTGAGCGAACGCTGAAAAGTATCCTTTACGGGATGTTAAAAGACCATGAAACCAGATAGGAACAGACTGATATGGCGTGAAAGCGATGAAATGAGCAGCGTCATATCGTGCGTTTCGAATAATGCCCCTGGGAGTCTTGATCACTGGCGAGGTTAAGTGGTAGATCCACGTAGCCGGAGGGAAACCGACATGTCCGCAGCCTTAGGGCGAGGGACGAAGTGTGCTCGCTTGGAGTCAGTGGTGGAGGACCTGAAGCCCGTCGATCTATTCCTGGCCAGATTGAAGCCCGGTGAAAGCTGGGTGGAGGATCGAACCGTTGCTGATGTGCAAATCGCTCGGAGGAGCTGGGTATAGGGGTGAAAGTCCAATCGAGATGGGCAATAGCAGGTTCCGCGCGAGACTACTCGTAGGTAGATCTCTGTAGAGATGGATTGTGTTGTAGAGCACTGATTGGGTATTTAGGGGGAGCGATCCCTCGGTACGCTGTCAAACTCCGAAGATGCAATCGTCGTAGAAACAGGGAGTGAGCCACGGTGGGTAAGCTACCGTGACGAAAGGTGAAGAAACCAGCATGATGTTAAGGTCCCAAAGTGTCAACTAAGTGTTAATCAGAAACCGTGTCCGTGGTCGAAGACAACCAGAAGGTGGGCTTAGAAGCAGCCATCCTTGAAAGAGTTCGTAACAGATCACTGGTCAAGCTTGCGGGCCGGGAAAAGGGACGGGGCTAAAGTTGACCACCGATACATCATCCCTCCGAAAGGAGATGGGGTAGCGCGGCGACGTGCTCGGATAGAAGGTAGGCTATGAGGTCTACTGGACCGTGTACGTATGAGAATCCAGGGAAGAGTAGCAGCATAGTGCGGTGAGAATCCGCACCACCGGAGGGGCTAGGGTTCCTCGGCAATGATCATCAGCCGAGGGTTAGCCGGTCCTAAGGACATCCTTAACCGAGATGTTCGAACAGGGAATTGCGTTTATATTCGTAAGCCTTCATACAATAATGGTGACGGCTTGGGCTAGTTTGTGCGCGCGTGTCAGCGCGTCGAAGCGTCCATAACCAATCGGAGAATCGTCATGATGAGAAGATTGGGAAGGCGTGAGCTAAAGACAGATAATGCCTAGGTCCCGTGAAAAACCGTATGAATGACCGTACCGAGAACTGACACAGGTGCCCCTGGGTGAGTAGCCTAAGGTGTGACGGAATAAGTACCGCGAAGGAACTCGGCAAAATTGCTCCGTAACTTCGGGAGAAGGAGTGCCAGCTCTGAAGAGAGCTGGTCGCAGTGACCAGGGGACTCCGACTGTTTAATAAAAACATAGGCGACTGCTAGATCGA
>MDSX01079488.1_pt1 | contig 10794 bp, 6 predicted proteins | sample 811141 | NCBI WGS metagenome assembly MDSX01 (sample SAMN05326642, study PRJNA326480) | marine metagenome | isolation source: seawater | place: Atlantic Ocean: South East | collected 2010
GATCGAGTAGCTGGGGAGCAATAAAGTCCCACCAACGAGAATGAGCATTCATTCCATGGATTAACAACATACCCGGCTTGCCCGGAGAGGGATAAAACCGATAAGCCACATCGCATTCGTCGACTTCGATTGACCGAGTTTCAGGCTCGGTTTCGACCGCTTCCCAGAACCAGTCAGGTATAGAAGGCCCCTCATCTCTATCCCATCTAGCCATTCGAACCTCCCGTTGCACCTTTCATGACTATTAAAAAATGAAGCTACAAGCTGCCGAACCGCTTCAAGTGATGATCTACGTTCCCGAACATCGTGTCGATAATGGTTAACCGCTTAAAGTAGTGTCCAATATTCAACTCGTCAGTCATACCCATCCCGCCGTGCAGCTGTACCGCACTTTGACCCACAAACTTACCAGACTTTCCAACCTGAACTTTGAACGCACTCACAGCCTTTTGAGCTTCAGCACCATAACCTTCGTCCCACCTCATCGCCGCCATGAACATCAGCGATTTTGCTTGCTCATGTTCCATGAACATATCGACCATTCGGTGTTGTAAGACTTGGAACTTGCCTATGGGCTGCCCAAATTGTTCACGATTCTTACAATACTCGACAGTATCTTTATAAAGGACCTCCATACAGCCAACTGCTTCTGAACCAATCGCTAAAGTCGCAAAATCAATGGCTTGCTGCAGTATATTCAAGCCTTGACCTTCATCGCCTAGTCGATTTGACTCACCAAGCTCAACATTATCCAAAATCAATTCAGATGCTCTTTGTCCGTCTACCGTTGGATAGTCCCTTCTACTCAAACCCTTCGCATCACTCGGCACGATAAACAAAGAAACGCCTGTTTCGTCTCGTTGTTCTCCGCTACTACGTGCCGATAGAATGAAAAAATTAGCATTCGGACCATTTATAACGACCGACTTATGTCCAGAAAGCAAATAAGTACCGCCGTTTGCCGTCGCTGTAGTAGTCAAATCAGCGAGGTTAAATCGGCCCTGAGGTTCGGCAAAGGCTAACGCCCATAATTTTGAACCATCGATAATTTCAGGAATATAAGCTGTTTTCTGATCTTCGGACCCAGCCTCATTCAATGCAGAACCGCAAGCGACCACGGTAGCCAGATAGGGCTCAACAACCAACCCTTTACCAAACTCTTCCATCATTAACATGGTCTCAACAGCACCGCCTCCAAAGCCACCATGATTTTCTGAGAACGGAACTCCCAGCCAACCAAGCTCAGCAAAAGTCTGCCAATTCTCGAGACTATAGCCGGCGTCACTTCTCGAAGCCTTCTGTCTGGACTCAAAGCCATAATCATTGGTGATAAATCGAGAGACACTTTCTTGCAACAATGTCTGCTCATCTGAAAAAGAAAAATCCATTACTACCCTCTCTGTGACCGAGTCATCAACGGTGAGCTCGAAATTTTTTATTTGTGTTCAATTCTCAAGGAACCGACCAATACCTAGTTTGTTCGCCAAATGATCTCTGATATTCGATCGTGACATAAGACCTTCGGACCACGCGGTAATATACAACATTTTATTTATCAGGTGTGCCGCATCTTTTGTACCCGAGTCAGGCTCATTGTGCGCCAATAGGGTATTTTGCCCGGGTACTAGTTCATAACCAGATAAATCAAGTTCTAACTGTTGAAACTTGATCAATAAGTCAGTCATTTGGGAATTAAGTTCTCCGGTCAGCAGGCTCGGCTCTTTCGTTTCCGAATTCGACAACGTTCGAATTTCGCTAACCGCCAAAGCCTCTATCTCGATTTCTAGTTCAGAAAATCTCTGATCAATACCTTCGATTTTATTTCCCAAACGATACAAATCTTTTAACTTTTTAGCCTCTCGCATCAAGTACAAAGGCGATTGATAAAACAGATAATTATGAATGCTATAGCCTAAAACTTTCTCCCAATCTGAAACATTTGTAATCTTTAATATCTGTCCATCATCTATCTTTTCTCGATCAAAAATAAGCTCCGAAACCGAAGTAAATGCCAAACCAATATCAGCAGATAAGCGGCTGAAAGATACTCCAGTACTCTCAACAAAGAGCAGTCTGTGGCAATCCTCCTCGGAATGAATAATCAAAACCCAGTCGCTTTTTTCGCCTAAATGCGCCACCACTGCTCGGCCTGATAGGAAAACACCGCCTTGGCCAGGCTCTAACTTTAGGTCCCCTTGATTTTGCCGACTATCCGAAAAGCCTATCCCCCAAGAAACCTCGTTCTGACGAATACCCGGTAACACGGCCTCAATTTGTTTTTTCCCCCCTAACGCCAAGACAATAGGGGCTACTATACCTACCCCTGGAGATTTTAGCGGTGAAGGCAAATTACGCGAACCGCACTCACTAATCCAAACATACCTTTGCATAGACCCCGGCTTCGGATCGAAAAGGTCTCCGGAAAACCCTACAAAATCCCAGTCATTCTCGAAAATTTTGTTATACCAATCCTCTAGTTTTTTTTTCAGAAACCGTTTTCGAGTTGGGGCCACCGGCTTCGAAAGATCGTCTATTTCTGACTCGCTCCAATGTTGTTCGATAAAAGCGACTATGGTTTTTCGGAAGGTCAAAACCTCTTGAGATAGAGTTAAATTCATCGCTTGATTATATATTAGGAAAGCCAATTTCAACGTAATTAAAGAATGTATCCGTCAATCTAGTTGAGATTCTTATATACTAATGTCCCTGAATGCTCCTAAAGCAATAGATACATACAAAGGTGATCGAAAAATGACTCCAATTAAGCCTTTTCACTCATTTTCTTTTATTTGCCTTCTGATGCTATTAGCAAGTTCCTGCTCACGAAGTCCAACTGAAGCGAAGGTAGAAGTGAATAAAAGCCCCAATGACGATCGCGAATATCAATATTTGTTACTAGACAACAAACTAAGGATCGTCCTGATCTCCGACCCCGAAGCCGAAAAATCCGCCGCCTCTTTTGCCGTCTTTAGAGGAAGTCTACATGATCCTGATAATCGGCAGGGCCTGGCTCACTTTTTTGAGCATATGCTTTTTATTGGGACCAAAAAATACCCGGAGCCGGACAGCTTCCAAAACTTTATCAATGCTAATGGAGGGGGCACCAACGCATATACCTCAAGTGACCATACAAACTACTTTTTTGATATCAAGAATTCTGCTTTCAAAGAAGGTCTCGATCGATTCGCTCATTTCTTCATCAACCCCTTACTATCGGATGAATATGTAGACCGTGAAAAAAACGCGGTGCATTCTGAATACCAGATGCAGAAAAAGGAAGATAGCTGGCGTCAATTCATGACCAGTAAACTTGCAATGAATCCTGAGTATGCGGGCAGCAAATTCTCTATAGGCTCTTTGGATACACTCTCCGGCGACGTCAGAGAAGAGTTAAAGAAATTCCAAACAGAGCAGTACTCTGCGGATCAGATGGGCGTGGTAGTTTTATCAAACGAACCCTTAATCGATATGCGGAACTGGATCGAGCCACTGGTCAGCTTGATCCCCAACAGAGAGTTGGGTGACGCCCCGATCGATCAGGAAATGCTGCTCTCTAACGAATTGCCGATCACAATTTACTCGAAACCCATTAAGAACAAATACAAAGTTGAATACAACTTTCCTATACCTAGCATTTTGAACACAACAAATGTTAAGCCTGAACAATACATTACAAACCTACTAGGTCATGAAGGGAGCGGCAGTCTACATAAGCTACTTAACTCTTACGGCTGGATCGAGTCTTTGAGCTCAGGTGCTGGGGCAACCGACCGCACAAATAGTTCCATTAACGTCTCTATCTCCCTAACTAAAGAAGGCTCGCTGCACGTTCCCGAAATAACTTCTTTACTTTTTCAATACATCGAGATTTTAGAACAGCAACAACCACTAGAATGGCTTTACGATGAACAGGCTGTCGTGGCAAATCTGGCCTTTGAATTCCAAGAAAAAACCGGAGCGCTTCAATATGTATCTAGACTCGCACCTAACCTTCAATACTACCCGCCTGAGGAAATCATCACCTCCTCTTACTTAATGAATCAATTTGATGACCAGCTCATTTCCGAGTTAGTCTCTTACTTGAGAAAAGACAACGTGTTGATTGAGGTGATCAGTCCAGAAGCCTCTACCGAAAATGTCGAGAAATGGTTTGAAGTTCCCTATACGCTCAAAAAGAATCATATCGATGTATCTCCCCTTCAAACCGATGAATTATTCTTACCCAAAGCCAACCCTTTTCTTCCAGAAAATTTGGTTCTGTTCGACGGCGATGACAAGCCGATCCAGCAATTTGACCAGAACAAGAATATTAGAATTTGGATGGACCAAGACCTTGAATTCGCAACCCCCAAGAGCAGTATCTTTCTAAGAATCAACCTCGAAAATGGTCTGATGACCGCCGAAGATCGAGTGTTTGCTCATCTTTATCGAGGCGTCGTTGCTGACGCTTTGAACGAAACCGTTTATCCGGCCTATCTAGCAGGGCTCAGAGGACAGCACAGCGTGAGCGATAGCGGGTACGAAGTTCAAGTTACCGGGTTCAACGCGAAACAGCTAACGTTGTTAGAAGTAATACTCAAAAATCTAATGGCGAGTCCGGTCGAACCAGATCGGTTTGACGTCGTTAAATCAAATCTGGTGCGAAATTGGCTAAACAGTGGAAAAAACTACCCCTATCGCCAAGCTATAAATGCCATATCTGAGATTTTAATCTCAAACCGATGGCCTGCTAAGGATCTAGCAAAAATCGCTCAGAATGCGACAGCAGAACAACTGACCGATTGGAGAAACCGCAAACTCAACAAAGTGTCCGTTGACGCACTGCTGCATGGCAATGTTAACCAAAAAACAAAAAGCGACTTAGAAACTCTTCTTCTTGGTCATCTTGTTATTAATCAGGTCGAACCCAAAAAAGTCGAAGTTGAGGAAATAAATGAATCGCTGCTACTGGAATTAGACATTGATCATAATGATTCTTCCATGGTCATTTACCTGCAAGACAAGGATGAAAAAATTCGTTCAAGAGCGATTAGCACGCTGGCTGGACAGATGATTAGCACGCCATACTTTTCAGACCTGAGAACAAATCAGCAGCTTGGTTACGTAGTCAGTGCAGGTTCCCGAATGATGGAGGAACGGAGTGGTTTGATTTTCTTGGTTCAGTCTCCTGCTCAGGGAGCGGATCACCTCGAGCAAGCAACTCTATTATTTATCGAAAACTATCGCACTAAACTGACGACGATGGAGGATTCAGAATTTTCTCAGCATAAAGAAGGTTTAATCAATAATTTACTGCAGAAAGACAAAAATCTCACTCAAAGAAGCAAACGTTACTGGAGTGACCTTAAGAGGGGAAAACTTGACTTCAATACCCGGGAACTTCTTGCTGCTGAAATAGAGAGCTTGCAAATCTCAGAAATAAAGTCTTATCTTGAAGAAGTTAAAACGAATCTCAATCGCAAGAGACTACTAGTCTATAGTCGAGGTAAATTCAATTCAGCACCTAGCGCAGGGCGAAGACTTAGCGATAGCATGATTTTCAAGTAATCCCCCTGCCAATTTTTCGCCGGTAGGGCGGTAGCGTATTTAGCAATAGCTTGCCATAAGACTTAGTTACAACACGACTATCCAGAAGCGTAATTTGACCGTAATCCTGCTCATTTCTGATCAACCTTCCGCAAGCTTGAACTAGTTTTAGAGCTGCGTCAGGTAGAGATATTTCATAAAACGGATTTCGACCCTGACTCTCCAACAATTCTGCCACTGTCTGGTCTATAGGATCATCAGGCACGGCAAAAGGGATTTTTGCAATAATCACATGACGGCATAGATTACCCGGCAAATCGAGTCCCTCTGCAAAGCTGGCTAGTCCGACCAAAAAAGAAGACTTACCTTTCAGCACATTTTCTCTGTGGCGAGAAATTAACACTTGCTTAGCGTCTTCACCTTGCACTAACAACGATTGAATTAACGAGTCTGGCAATAACCTCACTACACCATTTAACTGACGCCAAGAAGTAAACAATATCAGGGCACTTTGATCCTCATGTACTAGACCAGGTAATAGTTTCGCAACCTCTTCGGTATGCGCATCAGAGTCACGAGGGTCGCTAACAAGATCTGGAACATTTAAGGTCGCGACTTCCGGAAAGTTGAATGTGCTAACTAATCGAAGCTGTTCAACTGTGTTGTCCAGACCAGCTTGACTAAGGAAACGAGAAAACATTCCACCTACAGTTAATGTTGCTGAGGTGCAGATCGCAGCGTAACACTCTTGCCACAAAAGATCGTTTAATAACTCGCCCGGCTCAATTGGAGCGGAGAATACGTCATAGTATGCGTCATTGTGCGAAACCCACCGCGCTCGTGGAAGGCTATTCGACTGCTCCGACCCATAATCCTTAACCAAATCCAATAAAGACTTGGACCGTAAAGCCAGTGCACCGATTTGAGCTAACCAATTTCCAGCCACGCCTGATTTTATTCCATCAATTTCGCCTGCTACTGCCTCTTGAACCTTTATAAACACCTTATCGATTAAGGACGCCAGGTTCTCCGTGTACGGACTAAGGTCTCGAAACTTAGATGAAATTTGGGCAGGCACTTTGCCTAAAGGAAATCGATGCAACTCCCTCCCCTCTTCCTTTTCTATAAAATGCAGTTCTGGTAGCAAGGCGCTGATTTCTTCAACAATCTGTTGAATCGGCTTTATTGAAACACTTACAGAAGACGCGAGGTCAACAAACTCTTTAGGGCGAGAGAATTGCTGCGTCATGGTTCCTAATGTATTTACAACCGTATCGAGCCACTGAAGCGTACCTGTTACGCCCGAGTGCAAGGTAAAGTGATTTCTGGTTTTCTCAGCAATATGATGCGCCTCATCAATGATATAAATACAGGAAGCAGGCTCCGGCAAAATAACCCCTCCGCCCAAAGCCAAGTCTGAAAGTAACAAATCGTGATTGGAAATTATCACATCTGCCTTCTCTAAACTTTCCCTCGCCCTAAAAAACGGACACTGACTAAAAAAGGCACACTGATTATTTGTACAACCCCTATGATCATTTGTAAGAGGTCTCCAATCATTATCGTCAAGGTTACCTTCCCAGCTATCCACTTCTCCGTTCCAGTTGCCTGCGCTAAAACGCCGGAGCATTTCTTGATAAATCGTGATTTGATCTGAGCCTACCTCATCGAGAAATGGCATCTCCTCTTGGCTCGCACCTCTCAAGTAATCATCGAGTCGCTTTATACACAGATAACGACCTCGCCCTTTCACCAAATCATAAATAAACTCTAGCCCCGCGTGGTCTTGAACATCCGGCAAGTCTTTGAGATAAACCTGTTCCTGAAGATTAACGGTGGCCGTAGATATGACCAATTTTTTACCCAAGTTTTGAGCTATGGGTATAGCGGCAAGACAATAGGCAACTGTCTTGCCCGTGCCTGTTCCTGCTTCTACGACAGCCAACGGGGAATCGTTTGATCCCAAGGATCGAGCAATAAATGCAATCATCTCGCGCTGAGTTTTTCTTGGAGAGAACTGATTAGCAGAGAGCCAGTCTCGATAGGCCTCCTGAATCGTTGCTTTGACTTCTTGGCTAAGTCCGCCCTCCATCAAATAACGCCACTACATATCTCAACAACAAAATCACCGGGGACATTTATACAAGCCGGATAGTAAAAATTTTCGCAGAAACTATCGAAGAGAGGCTCCTAAAATTTCTCGCGCGATTACATGTCTCTGAACCTCACTCGGTCCTTCTCCAATTCGTCGAATGCGCATTTCGCGAAACCATCTTTCAAAAGGTAGATCTTTGGCGACCCCTAAACCACCAAACATTTGCATACAACGGTCCACCACACGACCACCAGCTTCGGTAGCAACCAGCTTCGCCATCGCCGCTTCCTTTCGGAAATTCTCCCCTCTCTCTGCCTTGGCCGCGGCCTCAACTGTGATCCACAAAGATTGCTTAATGTCGATTTCATTATCGACCAACATCCATTGAATCGCTTGTCTACTGGACAATGGTGCACCGAAAGTCTCTCTTTGCGGCACATACTCCAAAGCCATTTCTTGCGCTTTTATGGCTACGCCAATACATCCCGCCGCATAAGGAATTCTCTGTCTCGTCAACCGATCATTTGCAATCGCAAAACCTTTGTTAACCTCTCCTAATATATTTTCATCGGGAACCCGCATGTCTACAAACTGCAACTCAGTCGCATAGTGGGCAGATCGCAGCGTATGCACCACACGACGGACATGAAACCCGGGCGTATCAGTATCCACTATGAAGCAGGTGACACCATTCCTTCCTTTGTCTGAGTCAGTTCTAGCAAAGACCAATCCGAAGTTGGCCCTGTCAGCGCCACTAATCCACAACTTGCTGCCATTGATAACCCAATCGTCGCCCTCTCGAACAGCTTTTGTTTGTATAGCTCGAGCAGGATCAGAGCCTCCAGATGGTTCTGACAAACCAAAAAAGCCTCGTTTCTCTCCCCGGAGCGTCGGGTACAAATATTTTTCCTTTTGCGAATCCGTCGCTTCAAATAACTGGGCCAAACCAGCACCCCCAAAAGTCCCGTAGCAAGGGGAATACAAACCGGCACGATGTTGAGCCATCTCAACAGCCATTAGGGTGCGAGTGACCAGGTCTATTTCGGGACCTCCATATTCCGGAGGAATATCCAAACCATACAATCCCATGGCCTTTGTTTTTTCGATCAGTCGCTCACGATCATCGCGCTCTAACTCATCCGCATCAGGATCAAGGTCCAACTCTAGCGGGAGAATTTCCTCTCGCACAAATTTGCGGACCATGCCAATAATCATATCTTGTTCTTCTGTGAGTTCTAGGTTCATACTATTCCGGACTAAGTCTTCCTAAGTTAATTTTTTCATTCTCCTTTGGGCAGTCCCCGTGATCAAACTGATGAATCATCATTAATTCCTTATACCGACTCCAGTAACCAGTCGTCACCTCCCAGCGAACAAACTCAGCTCCATCAAGTCGATCCAAAGACTCCGAAATCTCTCCTTTCAGTCCAAAGTTGCTCTTTGCGCCAGCAAACCCAATGTAAATTATTTCTCTGCTTGAATCGGCCAGCTGAAACACCCCCATATTTCCCTTAAGCCTTTGCAGCGCTTCAGAGACCCTGACCCACTCCTTGTCGAGCCGAATACTCAATCTAAATCCACTTCTCTTTTTTGCTTCGGCATAATCGAAATCTCCATCGGGTCGAATTGATCCATATCAATATCAATCAAGTACGGCCCTTCTTCCTGCATCGCAAGGTTTAGAACTTCTTCGAACTCCTCTACAGATGCAACTCTTCTAGCAGGAACACCCATGCTTCTCGCCATCTTCGCAAACGCTATTTTACCAAGGTCCGTTTCGTTGATTCGTCCAAACCGGTTATCTTGTAACCATCTTAGTACTCCGTAACCCGAATCATTGAAAACACAGACAACTACGGGGACTTTATACTGAGCCGCCGTAGCCAGTTCGGTTGCATGGAACATAAATCCACCGTCCCCGTGTATTACGACGGTCTTTTTCCCAGTCGCAATCGCAGCGCCTATACTCATCGGAAAACCAGGACCAATAGCTCCAGAGGTCGGATTAATCGACGTTCTAGGTAGGTAAATAGGAAATTGCTGGTTACCCCAGTTATAAGCAGAAATTGTCTGATCTCTAACAAACAAACCATCTCTAGGCAATTTAGAACGAATGATATCCATTACCTGTGGCCAATCCTTCCCCAATCTCGCGCGCATCGCCGTCTGAACACCCTCTCTGGCCTGAAAAAGTGACTCATTAAATTGACTGTCATTTTGAGAGAGATCCGATAACAGAGGCTTCAACTGATTTAGCGCTGATTTCGCGTCACTTAACACACCGATAGCTGCCTTGTGCGTCCTTCCAATCATATTTCCATCGATATCTATCTGGATCAATTCGCCTGGTGGGGTTTGCTCATGAAATTGACCATCCACTCCAACAGCAAATTTGGTTCCGATCGCTATCGTCAGATCAGCATCTTGTATCGCGCTGTAGATTCCAGCGCTGTTGTAATAATTGCCCATACAAAGACGATGATCCTCTGGCAGAACCCCGCGGCCATCGACGGTCGTTAGTACCGGCGCATCAAGCTGCTCAGCAAGCTCACAAAGTTCTTGAGTTGCTTCCGAACTGATAACTCCTCCCCCTACAACGAAAATCCGCTTTGACGCTTCCTTTATTTTATCCGCCACTCTCGAAATAACTGAGGGGTCTGCTTCGAATATATTGTCGCTGGGCAATTCGATAGCAACCTTTTTTGTATTGGCATATTGCAAATCTATCGGAATTTCGATCGCTCCTGGCTGGGGCCGCCCAGTAAACATATCGGAAACCACAGCTTGAAAGGAATCAGCCAACTGACTGATGTGTCTGGGGCTCTCAACTCGCCTGCACACCGAAGATAACATCTGAATTTGTTTTTCAGCCTCATGAACGTACGACAGGCCTTTACCATAAAAAGTGGTATCAGCTTGTCCCGTAATCACTAGGACCTTGGACGAACCAAATTGAGATTCGTAGAGTCCGGTTACCGTATTTGAAGTTCCAGGACCCGTTGAAGCAATCATTACTCCCATTTTTCCAGTTGCTCGAGCGTAACCGTCGGCGGCATGCGTACCCGCCTGTTCATGTCTCACATCAATTAGCTTTGTTTTACCAAGACGATTAATCGCATCAAGAAGCGGCATATTATGGATACTAACTATAGCAAAGACATGCTCTACCCCTA
>MDSX01098575.1_pt1 | contig 10790 bp, 7 predicted proteins | sample 811141 | NCBI WGS metagenome assembly MDSX01 (sample SAMN05326642, study PRJNA326480) | marine metagenome | isolation source: seawater | place: Atlantic Ocean: South East | collected 2010
ATCAGAGCAGCGACGGTCTGAGGTGTCACATGCACTGGGCGGATTACACCGCACAAAGGCTCATGGAGCGAGGGACTGAACAAGTCTCTGCCTCTGGAATAACTCCTTCTGGCGAATTCCACATTGGCCATCTTAGGGAAATTCTATCCGCCGAGATGATTCATAGGGCCTGCCTAGATGCAGGGATGAGTTCGAAATACGTGTTCATTGTTGATTCTATGGATCCGCTCAGGAGGGTCTACGACTTCCTTTCCCCAGAATACGAAGAATACATCGGATGCCCCCTAGCATTCATTCCTGCTCCTGGAGATGACGGTAGTCCAGGGGACGGGAGCTTGACCTATGCTGACTATTTCCTCGCTCCGTTCCTTGATTCTCTAGAGCAAATAGGAGTCAGTCCAGAAGTGATAATGAATCATGAGACATACGAGGAGGGCCTATTCGCAGAATACATCGACTCGGCCATCACAAATAGAGAGGAGATAAGAGGGATAATTCAGAAAATCTCAGGCAGAGAGTTGCCTGCTGAATGGTTTCCCTACAATCCGATGGGCTCCAACGGTAGTCTAGACGGAGTAGTGGTAACTGGGTACGAGAAGCCATACGTACATTGGACAGATTCCTCTGGAAATCAGGGTAAATCGGATATCAGGAAGGCAGATGGCAAGATGCCTTGGAGAATTGATTGGGCGGCCAGATGGGCAATTCATGGGATAACCTGTGAGCCTGCAGGCAAAGACCACGGGGCGGCAGGAGGAAGTTATGATACGGGCATCCCGATATGCAGGTTGCTTGGTGGGGACCCTCCTGACAAAATTGTCTATGAGTGGATTCAACTGAAGGGAATGGGGCCCATGTCAAGCTCTTCTGGCATAACTATAGGGCCTATGGAAGCTCTATCTCTGGTCCCTCCGGAGATTCTCCGCTACGTCATTGCAAGAAGCAAGATCAATCGACACATTGAGTTCGATACCGGGAGTGCACTGTTCCAGACTGCTGACGAGTACGAGAGGCTTGTTTCCAGCCCCAATCAGGATGAGGCGGGGATGAGTAAACGTCAATTGGTAGCGGCTGAGACTCAGCGAGGAGCGATCAGATTGAGTCAGGTTAATCCTGGTACAGATCCAATTGACTCCGTCGGAGGAGTTTCTTTCAGACATCTGTCGATGCTAGCACAAATCAAATCTTCAGATGAAGATGTGTGGTCATCCCTGAATAGGTCTGGCCACATCCAAGGTGATCCGAGTGATTCACTTAGAGTCAGGCTCACTAGGATGAGAAGCTGGATAGATGGGCCTCATTTCCCTGAAGATGCAAGGCTGGAGATTCGAAGCGAGATAGGCAACGATGCAAGAGAACATATGGGCAGTCAAGGCTTGTATTTCCTCGCAAGTCTGGAAGAGCTACTATCTGAGTGCGAGTGGACGGATGAAGGAATCGCTAAGTCGATATCAGGGGCCTGCGATTCTTCTGGAGTCTCCAGAAAGGACGGTTTTGCATCCATATACTGGGCATTTATTGGAAGGGGCCACGGCCCTAAGGCCTCATCGCTACTCTTCGAAATGGATAGGGGAGAAGTTTTGTCCCTTCTTGGTGGAAGTTCATAGCTTGATTAGGAAACTATGAAACCATAATTGGCTGGCGTGCGGATATGGCAGTTTACGAGCTACTAATGAGGTCAATGGAAGAGAGGGACGCGGAGCATTACATCGAGGCATTGCACGATGAATACGAATTCGTCCGGCACCAATCAGGAACAACGATGGATAAGGAGCAGGTCAGTCAGATGATGAGATCGATGATGGCAAATTCTGACGTAGCGATAGAACAATCCAGATGCATCTACGAAAACGATGACATACTTGTGGAGCACTCAATGATGGACTTCCCTGATGGAACTAGGGAAGCAGTGATGGCAGTACATACGATCAAAGATGGAAAAATTATCAGAACTGAGACTGGTGCAACTCTAATTCAGTGACTTGATCTCCAGAAGTCTAGGCTCGGGAATCCCTTCCAAGGCTTCCTTGATTGCTTCTACCTCCATCCTTGCTCCTGCCATAGTTGTAACGAACGGGATGTTTAGTTCGACTGCAAGTCTCCTCATCATGTTTCCATCGAGAACCGCCCCTCCAGTCGATCTTGGAGTGTTGATAACAAGCTGAATCTTTCCTTGCCTCATCAGGTCCAGGGCATCTGGCGACCTTCCCTCAGCAATTCTGTAACAGGTTTCGACCTCGATCTCCCCCGCACTACGAAGAACTCTCGAGGTTCCCCTTGTAGCAAATATGGAGAATCCCATATCCTTCAGTTTCTCTGCAAGAGGAATCATCGAGTACTTGTCCTCGTCCTTTACTGTGATGTATACTCCGCCTTCAGTAGGAACGGGTATTTCTGTGGCCAATCTGGCCTTTAGGTAGGCTGCTGAGGCCCTAACGTGCGATCCCATGACCTCTCCAGTGGACTTCATCTCTGGACCCGGTGCCGGATCAAGCCCCCTTAGTTTGATGAATGGAAAAACCGGGGCCTTGACGCATACTGCGTCTGTCTGAGGCTCCGGGATATCTAGGTCGCATAGCCTCTCCCCGAGAGCTACCCTGGCTGCAATCCTAGCCAATGGTATTCCAGTTGATTTTGCGACGAAAGGGAACGTCCTGGATCCTCTCGGGTTGACCTCCAATACGTACAGGAGTCCATCATGAATTGCAAACTGTATGTTATAGCATCCACGAACTCCCAACTCCAGGCCAATTATCCGAGTCCATTCCTCTACCTGTTCCAGTATTTCATCGGGCACATTTTGCGGTGGGATGAAGCATGTAGAGTCTCCAGAATGGATTCCCGCCTCCTCCAGGTGCTCCATAATCGCGCCGATTAGCACTTCCTCACCATCACACACTGCGTCAACATCTAGCTCCATTGCGTTACCCAGGTACTTGTCTATGAGTAGAGGACGATCAGAAGAAAGATACGCGTCTCTCATGTAGGACTCCAATTGCTTGTAATTAGCTAGTATCTCCATCCCCCTGCCCCCAAGTACGTATGATGGACGGACAAGGACCGGATATCCGATTTCGTTTGCTGCATGCCTAACTCCTTCAGGAGTGGTTGCCGTTGCTCCGTCGGGCATCCTCAGCCCGCATCTAAGCGCGAATTCCTCGAATCTTTCCCTATCGCTGGCTTCATCAATGGACTCTGGCGATGTGCCCTCCATCGTTAGCTCTAGGCCCATGGTGGATAGATGAGGAAGCTCGTTAGCCAGTGGAAGTGCCAGATTTATGGCAGTCTGACCTCCGAACTGGAGAAGGATTCCATTGGCATCCTCACGAAGTAGGATCTCTGATACCGATTCTAATGTAAGCGGATCGAAGTATAGCCTATCACTTGTATCAAAGTCCGTGGAAACTGTCTCCGGATTGTTGTTGATTATGATGGCCTCATGACCGAGATCTTGTATTGCACCAGCAGCATGAACACAGCCATAATCGAATTCTATGCCCTGTCCGATTCTTATTGGCCCCGATCCGACAACTGCGATCTTCTGCTTTACTGACGAGGATAGGCCTGGAACGTAGTCGACCCCTGATTCAGCGGAACCACCTTCGTAGGTAGAGTAGTAATAAGGCGTGACTGCTGCAAATTCGGCAGCACAAGAGTCGACCATTCTGTAACGAGGGTGAATCCGTAACTCGTGTCTCCTCATCCTGATGGCTGTCTCGTCTTGACCGGTTGGGAGATTCTTGAATCCGGATTCTGGGAATCCGCATAGAGCGTCTGCAATGTGTAGATCTGTGAATCCTGCTCCCTTCCAGGACCGCATCTCCGAATCTGGAACCCCGGCTGGCCTCATTCCAATCTCTCCTGCAGCCCTAATCTCGGTCTCTATTGCAGCGAGTTTCTCGAACCTCCTGAGGAACCAACGGGTTATCCCGCCAGTAAGGTCTCTAACGTCCTCTATCGAGTAACCCCTTCGGAATGCCTCGATTACCGCGCCCATCCTTCTGTCAGTAGGGATCCTGAGCCAGTCTTCCAGTAATGCAGTAGGCAACTTCTCAGAGGCCCTCTCATCCATAGTCTCACCATCAGAGGCATCAGACATCGTAAGTGGCCTAGGATGGGGCTTTCCATACTCTAGACTAGCCCATGCCTTCAGACACGCTTCCTCGAAAGAACGTCCGATTGCCATCACCTCTCCTGTAGACTTCATGGAGGTACCAATTTTCCTATCTGCAGTTCTGAACTTATCGAACGGCCAACGGGGGATCTTGACCACACAGTAATCTAGTGTAGGTTCGAATGCAGCAGTGGTGCCCTCGCCAGTGATTGGGTTTGGTAACTCGTCCAAGGTGTATCCGACTGCGATCAGTGCGGCCATCCTTGCTATCGGATAGCCTGTAGCCTTAGATGCTAGAGCAGAAGATCTGGATACTCGGGGGTTTACCTCGATTACTCGATAATCTCCAGTAGACTGCTCAACTGCGAACTGTACATTACATCCACCCTTAATGTTCAGTCTTCTGATTAACTTCAGGGCAGCATCCCTCAGCCCCTGGTGATCGCTGTCCGAAAGCGTCTGCTGTGGTGCGACCACTATTGATTCGCCAGTATGAACGCCCATTGGGTCAATATTCTCCATCGTACACACGATAATCGCATTATCCGAACCATCCCTCATCACCTCATACTCATGTTCCTGCCATCCAAGGATGCTCTCCTCGATTAGCACCTGTCCTATTGCAGAGTGCAAAATACCCTGGCTAGCAATCTCCACTAATTCGCCCATGTTGAAAGCGGTTCCACCGCCCAATCCACCTAGTGTGAAGGCGGGTCTGATAAGCAGTGGGAAAGAGCCTAATTCTTCTGCAGCAGCTATGACCTCCTCAATGGAGTCACATGCCAGAGCCTTGCAAACTGGAAGGTCAATCTCCTCGCAGACCTTCTTGAACAGGTCCCTGTCTTCTGCCTCGTCAATAGCTGCGAGATTGCAACCGATCAACTCAACTCCTAACTCATCTAGAGTTCCGTCCTTGGCTAGTGCAGATGCTATGTTTAGGGCTGTCTGACCCCCCATGCCAGCAAGTAGGGCATCAGGCTTCTCCGATTCCATTATTCTCTTAACCACCTCTGGCAGCAGAGGTTCGATGTAAATCCTGTCTGCCATCTCGGGGTCATTCTGGATAGTTGCCGGATTGGAATTGACCAGGATTACTTCGTAACCATCTGAGCGGAGGGCTCGACAGGCCTGAGAACCCGAGAAATCGAACTCTGCAGCCTGGCCTATCCTTATGGGTCCGCTACCGAGAATCAGAATTCTCTTCAAATCGTCACGGCGAGGCATCAGGCACCGCCATCCTTGGTTACGATCTCTGCCTCTGCCTCGCTCAGTTGCTCTGATACCATGTTCTGGAATCTATCGAAAAGTGGGGATGCGTCATGGGGTCCGGGGCAGGCCTCAGGATGGAACTGAATTGTGAATGCTGGTTTGTCTAGAAGATCCAGGCCCTCGACAGTCCCATCATTGGAGTTAACGTGTCTAACTTTGAATTCCGCCCCTAGAACATTGTCAGTCTCCTCTGAGCATGCGCCGCTTGGATGCGGTGCAAGCATACCTTGGATTGGGTCCTCTACAGCGAAACCATGATTTTGACTAGTGATGTAGACCCTTCTGGTTTCTAGATCCATGACTGGTTGATTGGAACCCCTATGCCCATAACGTAGCTTGTAAGTCCTCAGTCCGGCAGCCAGTCCCATCAGTTGATGACCGAGACAAATTCCCATCACCGGCATGTCTTGTCGAACTGCCGCGGCTAGAGTCTTGCGGGCATCGGTAGCTGCACCCGGATGAGCCGGATCTCCAGGGCCGTTTGAGGCGAAAAGAGCGTCGGGAGACCAGTCTCTGTACATTTCATCGAGGGTCATGCTTGCTGGGCACCACAGCACCTCGAATCTTCTACACAATTCTCTTAGGATGTTGTGCTTAACCCCGCAATCAATAGCAGCTAGACGAGGTAGCTTTTGCCCGTTTTCATCTGTCGCTCCTGGATTCAGTAGTCTTGGTTCGTCACAAGTTACCTCTGCAACAAGATCATCGGCATCAGGGGGAGTCATCTCCCGAAGAATGGTCTCCATCTCATCGGCCCTTTCTGCCGGACCGAAAACGCATAGCAAGGTACCGTGCTCCCTGACCCTGCGCGTGAGTGCCCTGGTATCGATTCCTTCGATTCCGGGTATGTTGTGCGCCACGAGTAGATCGTGAACGCTACCAATTGAGTCCCTATGATCCGGGAAGGTCATATGCTGCTTGCATACTACGCCACGAGGATGAACTGAGGATGACTCGGAGACGCCGGGATGGACTCCATAGTTTCCAAGAAGAGGATATGTGAAAGTCAGCACCTGGCCCGCGAATGATGGATCCGTGAGACTCTCCTGGTATCCGCACATCCCTGTTGTGAATACTAGCTCCCCCTCTGCTATTTCTTCAGAGCCGAACAGAGTCCCCTCGAAGCGAGTGCCGTCAGCCAGGAGTAGTACCCCCTTCGAGCCGCTTGGCTGTTCTGGGACAGATGATTGGAGGAGTGGATCGGCGGCATCCGGGAAGGTGGGTGGATTTTCTACGCCATGAATTCCAGCCCCGGGACAGAAGCCCCCGCGCGCTGAACTCTTCGACATCAGCAACGCTGCCCAAGTACGATTCTTAATGGTTGACAGGAATAAGAGAAGTTTGGCTACCCAATTTCACTCTTCACAGTCATTGATTACGACCTTTCCCGTAGCCGACGGGAGCACTTGGATCTGTGCTCCTTCGAATTTGGATTTTGAATCGATAGGGCCCAGCCAAGAGTTCAGGAATACCGCTAGTGCGGCTACTTCAGAGTGGGGTTGGTTTCCTACGGAGATATTGTGATCCGCCATGTGGAATACCTCAGAGGGGACCTTGGTCCCCCCCACCACTACAACAGCTGGCTTGTCAGTAGGGATTGAGGGGGTCGCTTCCCTCCAAGCCTCGCCATACATCGTCAGATGTACTATCGTTGCTTCACCGGACTTGGAGATGCCTCGGAGCCATGAAAGTGGGCTCTCTTCGAATCTGCTCTCGAATTTCCCGCCAAACCTCTCAGTAACAGAATCCCATGTCTCCAGAGCTGATGGATCTCTATCTCCGGAGAGAACTACCTCGTCTGCACCGAATGCCCTAGCTGTAAGCCCCAAATGGGATGTGATTCTCTTATCCCTATCTCGACGGTGTCCTAGTCTGAGAACGGATAGCCTAGGAGGGGCATCGCGGTCCATGGCTCATGCGTACGGGGGTGACTCATCAGCATGACCCTCTACAGGGTCGCTTCCAGTAGAGGGGAAAACTTCGACCCCCATGTTCAACATGCTCGCCCTGACCCACTGCAGCAGTAGTGCATCGAACATCATGTGAGATGCAAAACCGACCATGACTGCAAGGACCAGGACCCTTCCGGTTGCGAACAACGCATCCCCCTCCAAGTCTCCGAAGTGCATCATTGCAGGTTCTAGAATGTAGAATGCTGCTAGAACTCCGAGGCCCCCGCCAATGAGATTCATTGTAGCATTCCCTCTCTCCCTACCTATCCCTGTGAAAAGTGTGGCAACAATGATCAGAAGAGGGACGATCAGACTTACTGTTCCGAAGTCGAATGACCCAAGCGTAGAGTTGGGTATCATGGAGTCATTCACTTGGTCTGATCCTTCGCTAATTGCTATCCACCACCACAATGCGCTTGAAATGAATAGGGCCCCGGATGTCCTTGCACGTTCTGTAATCATGTCCCTAACATGGTGAGCGTCACGAGGCTTCAGCCTCTGGACAATGGAGTCCAGAATGAATAGAGTCTCAGGATCGTGGGATTCGACAGAGTCCACTGTTGACTGAGGCTCAGAGGCCTCTAGAGAAGCATCCTCTCCCAGAACCATCGCTCGATTGCCCCTCCGTCACATCATAAAGCAATCGTCGTTTGCGAGTCCTATATGGCCGACTGGCGACCCATGCTAAATCGCCGAGAAGATGGTTTTCCGCGTATTATGGGAGTGGTCAACGTCACTCCAGACTCGTTTCATCCAACTTCCAGATCCTCCGACAGAAATCTTGCAGCCGAGGCCGCTGTCAGGATGGTTTCGGAAGGTGCGGAATGGATCGATGTCGGTGGGGAGTCCACCAGGCCCGGGGCCAGCGCTGTTTCGGTGGAGGACGAAATATCCAGGGTCATCCCCGCAATAGAAGATATCAGGGCGCGACTCCCCGATGCCTGTATATCCGTTGATACCAGAAGATCGGAGGTGGCAATACAGGCCCTCAATTCAGGAGCCGACATGGTAAATGATGTATCGGCAATGAGCGATCCAGAAATGCTGAGTGTGGTTTCTGGGTATGATTGTCCCGTTTGCATTATGCACATGCAAGGTTTGCCGGAGAATATGCAGGATGACCCCAGCTACCATGACGTTGTTGGCGAGGTTAGGGGGCACTTGGGCAAGGTTGCCGGATTGCTGATGGATGAAGGGGTGAAACCGAACCAAATCATTGCAGATCCGGGGATTGGTTTCGGTAAGACCCTGGAACACAACCTAGCCCTGCTATCTTCTGGAAGGTCAATAGTCCCGGACGAGAGGATGGGTCTGATGTGGGGGGTTAGCAGAAAGAGCATGTTCCTTGACCTCCTCGGAAGGAAGGACAGCGAAGACCGTTTAGCAGGGACTCTTGGTGTTGCTGCAATTTCTCCTGAGAAGGAAGTGGACATCCTCCGGGTTCACGATGTGTCGGAGCACGCGGACTCATTCGCAGCCATGAAGGCAGTACGGTGATTCGATGAATGTCAACAATATCGTCGAGATTGATGAGAGGCTGAGGATCTTAGGGACCGCGCATGTCAGTAGCGAGTCGGTGGAACTGGTTCGAAAGCAAATAGAAGAATGGGGTCCTGACCTTGTTGCAGTAGAGCTTTGTCCTTCGAGGATGGCAGCATTGACCGAGCCCGAATCGCTAGATTCGGAGGACCTCCTGAAGATAATCAAGGAGGGTCGATCGGCCATGATACTCCTACAATCGGCACTCGCCGCCCAACAGAGAAAGATGGGCATTTCTTCTGGAGAGAAGCCTGGGGCGGAACTCCTAGCCGCGGTAAACGCAGCAGAGGAGTCGGATATCCCAGTTGAAATGATCGACAGGGATGTTGTAATCACGCTAAGAAGGGCATGGAGGAAGATGGGCATGGTAGAGAAATGGAGGATTCTAAATGCACTCCTTTGGGAGGAAGACGATGAAGAGGTATCCATAGACGAGGTCCTAGAGAACTCCGATCTCCTGAGTAGTATGATGGAGGAGGCCAGAGAGGTGGCCCCCAGGGCAGGAGAGGTACTCATAGACGAGAGGGATTCATTCCTTGCTGGTAGGATACAACAGATAAGAGGGAAGGGAAAGGTACTGGCTGTTATCGGGGCAGGTCATCTCAGTGGCGTTGTCCAAAACCTTGGCGAGCCGACAATGGAAATCACCTCGAGACTGGCTGAGCTATCCAAGGAGCCCCCCAAGTCTGTTTGGCCGATGGTGCTGATGGCAGCCATTCCGGTCTTCCTGATGGGGGCAGTTGGATGGATGGCCTACAATGGGGATATGGAAGAAATCAAGCAGACGGCGCAAACTTGGCTCCTCCTGAATGCCTTGCTCGCTGGACTGGGAGTACTGATCGCAAGGGGCCATCCTCTCTCGATACTAGTTGGCGCTGTAGCATCTCCCATAACCTCTCTAAATCCTACCTTGGCCGCCGGCTGGTTCGCGGGATATACCCAGTTGAAGGTGGCCTCTCCTACAGGAAAGGACGCGCAGGACTTCCTCAAGCTGGATGAGACCTCTCTGTTCTGGAAAAACAGAGTTGGGAGGGTGCTTCTGGTGACGGCACTGGGAAACGTTGGCTCGATGGCTGGGGCATGGCTGGCTGGGGCATCTATTCTGGGTATTCTAATTAGCTGACACGAATCATTTTGCGTCGAACCCCTTGCCGGTGTCAGTGGTGAACTACGGATTCGTGATCAACAACCAGACTTGCATAGGATGTCACGCTTGTACCGTGGCATGCAAGTCAGAGCATGACGTTCCGATAGGAGTCAATAGGACCCACGTCAAGTACATCGAGAAAGGGACCTACCCCGATTCCACAAGGGAGTTCACCGTCCACAGATGCAATCACTGCGAGGACTCTCCATGCACGAAGATTTGCCCTACGACCGCTCTGTTCACCAGAAGTGACGGGATAGTGGACTTCGATGACGATCGGTGCATCGGTTGCAAGTCTTGCATGCAGGCCTGTCCCTACGATGCACTCTACATCGACCCAAACAAGGGGACGGCTGCTAAGTGCAACTACTGCGCCCATAGGATAGAACACTCTTACGAACCGGCATGCGTGATTGTCTGCCCCACGGAGTCCATAGTCTCCGGAGACCTAAGCGACCCGGAGTCCGCAATCTCTCAGCTAGTTGCCACACACAACACCACCGTCAGGAAGCCCGAGTCCGGTGCAGAGCCCAACCTCTACTACATCGATGCTAGTGAGGAGATGCTGGATCCTAAGGCAACGGAGCTGACCGGTTCAGGAATGTGGACCGAGCAGGCATTCGGAGTAGGGCACTTCGCGAAGTACGCCGAGAGTAGGTTGGGAGAGGCGGACACCACCTCAATGATAGTTCAGCTGGCACTCGAGAAGAAGGCGAGGAGCTCCGCCCCTCGTGACCAAGCCATAATCAAGGACGTGATGGAGAGGCTA
>MDSX01011282.1_pt1 | contig 10788 bp, 9 predicted proteins | sample 811141 | NCBI WGS metagenome assembly MDSX01 (sample SAMN05326642, study PRJNA326480) | marine metagenome | isolation source: seawater | place: Atlantic Ocean: South East | collected 2010
CACGGTAAGAGATGTTTTTGGATTTAAAGATTGCATCAATTATAAGACGGAAGACATTGATCAGAGAATTAAAGAATTATGTCCCAATGGTATAGATATTTATTTTGATAATGTTGGTGGAGATACGCTAGACATCATGACTAGAAACCTTGCCTATGAAGCCAGAATAGTGCTATGTGGATTTATGACTCAATATAATTTATCAACGCCACCACCAGGACCAAATTTAGGTCCAATTGTTGGAGCAAGAGCAATCATAAGAGGTGTCGTCGTCTATGATCATTATGATAAGCAAGATGAATTTATTTCAAAAGCTGGGAAATGGATACAAGACGGAAAAGTTAAATTCATTGAAGATGAAGTAATTGGAATTGAGAATACTCCCGCTCAGTTCTGTAAGTTAATGAGAGGCGAGAATTTTGGTAAAACAATCGTCACCATGCAGTGATTAACCGCCTTAGATTTTTATGCTGATTGACCTTCGATCAACATGTCATATAATCATTAACACTATTCGGAGTAAAAAGGGGGATTCCTATGAGTGGTCATGATATAGCTTTATTGATCCATCTACTGTTATTTGTTTACTGGCTTGGAGGAGACATTGGTGTCTTTTATTCAAGTGGTTTATCAGTAAATAGAAACTTATCGCGTGAGGCAAGACAAATGGCAGGGAAAATAATGATCAATCTGGATCTCATTCCAAGACTTTGCTTAAGCTTGATGTTAACTATTGGAGGTATCCTCACAGAATACTATGGTATTGATCATCCTACATGGCAATGGGTTGGAATTATCTTGCTTGGACCCGTTTGGTTTTGTGCATTGATTTACATGCATTTCAATGAGGGCACAGACCTAGTAAAACAAATGACTAAAGTAGATTATGTTTTTAGATGGGTCATGGTATTTACTTTATTGGCATCTGTTTATTATGGATTTTATACGGACCGATTAGATGCTGAACCATGGGTGGGATACAAGCTAGTTGTATTCGCAGGTCTGATCTTTTGTGGAATCATGATTAGAAAATACATCGGTGGCTTCATCAAAGGCATTCATAATATAGCAATTGATAACATCAATGAAGCAGACGATATTGAGATGAAAGCAAGTTTAGATAAAGCGAGAATTTTTGTCCTTAGTATTTGGGTTTTGCTCATCGTTGAAGCATGGATCGGTATTGCCAAGCCTGGAAGTATGAGCTAAGAAATTTGTATTGCTTTCTTTTTGTCGCCTGAACGAACAAGCAGGAAACACAAATAACAAAAGCATGTTGAAAGCCATACAATAATAGCAATTGGAAAGAATTCACCTGAATATATTGATCCAGATAAAATACTGAACATGCCCCCAGTTACTAAGCCCAATGAGCTTGAGAGTCCTGAACTTGCGCCAGCTATATTGGGGAAATCACTAACAGCTTTAGCCATGGACATTGAAACTATAAAGCCATGAGCAAAAAACATAAGAGAAAGTGGGAAGACTATTGAGAATATATTTGTACCTGTCAGATATATCAATAATGCAAACAAAAATCCTGCTGCCAGATTAAGTATCGCTCCTATACTTAAGACCCTCATAAGTCCTATTCTAGCTGTGAGATTTCCAGCAAAAAATGATCCTGAAGCATACAAGATTGTCAATGAACTCCAAATCAAACCAAAACCTGTGCTCTCAATACCTAGATCTTTCGAAAAAACAGTAGAGCCAACTGCTAAGATTGCAAAGAAACTACCTGTAGTAAACCCGTAGATAAATGTTGATCCTACAAATGTCTCTGATCTCAGTAGTTTGTAGTAGTTCTTATACCAACTGGCTTGAGTCTTTTGTGAGTCACCCTTAATGACTGTTTCTGGCAAAAATAAGAGGACTGGAATAAGAATCAAAAATCCGATCAATAAAGTAATCAGAAAAATTCCACTTGGCGATCCTAATATCGAGAGTGCAATCGCCCCAACTACTGGTGCAATCATCGGAGCCATACCCATTGTGGCTGTCACTCTAGAAAGTGGCTTTGCAGCCTCATCACCAGGATAGCTATCTCTGATAATTGCTCTTGATGTCACGGTACCAACACTCGCTCCGACACCCTGGAAAAATCTTGCAATGATCAAGGTTGAAAGAGTCTCTGCCGTCATGCATACGTATGAAGCAATAATGAAAAGAATGATTCCCGAGATCATAACTGGCTTTCTGCCAAGTTTATCGGATAAAAATCCCATAAATGGCTGAGCAATCGCTAAACCAAACAAATAAGCTGAAATAATGAATTGAATGGTGGAATAACTGGATTCGAATTCATTTGCAAATAGTTCCAGTGTTGGGACGACAATTGCCATGCCAAAAGGAGACATACCGCTCGCAAATCCTAAAAGGAGGGTGGAGGGTTTTCTATAACTTAATGAGTTAGTCAAGCTTAGAGATCAATTCGGGTATGAATTCAAAAAGATCTGTAACTATACCAATGTCAGCTATCTCAAAAATGGGAGCATCTGCATCTTTATTAACAGCAACGATTGTTCCAGCATCCTTGATTCCAGCTATGTGTTGAATGGCACCTGAGATACCTAGCGCGAAGTAAAGTTCGGGAGCAATAATCTTTCCTGTCTGTCCAACTTGCATGTCATTTGGAACAAAGCCTGCATCAACAGCTGCCCTTGATGCACCAACTGAGGCTCCTAGCTTATCTGCAAGCTCATATAGCAATTCAAAATTATCTGCGCTACCGACACCACGACCTCCAGAAATAACTGTTGATGCAACCTGAAGATCGGGTCTTTCTGTTTTTTCAGATTGAACTCCGCCATATCTTGTATGGCTTGGAACATCAACCGCTGGCATATCAGTATCTATCACATTTGCATTGTTAGAATTTCCAAGCTCTTTAAAAGATGCGGTTCTGACCGTTGCCAATATCTTTTGGCCGTCTGCTACTTTTATTGTTTGTATTGCATTGCCGGCATAAATTGGTCTTTTAAATAATCTTGGTCCTTCAACAGACATGATGTCGGTCACCTGATTAACATCAAGTATTGCTGAAATTCTAGGAGCTAAGTCTCTGCCAAATGTAGTAGATGGTAGAAGAATGCAATCGTAGTCATTTGCTATCTCTGCTACCACTGGTGCCATACTTGATGCGATCGGATGCTCAAATGCTTCATTACTTATCGAAAGTACATTTTTTACTGAATCAATCGTACTTGCTTGCGGCGAGATAATGGAATCTTTCTCTAGCACCAGAATATCAATGTCTTCTGAGATTTCAGAGGCACAATTTACTGTTTTGGATGTTGATGCCAGAAGATCGCCATCAAAATGATCTGCAACTATAAGAACCTTGCTCATGACATCAATCCTTTTTCTTTAAGCGCTGCAAAAAGTTGATCAACGTCTTCAACCATAATGCCTGATTCTCTTGGAGGAGGCGGTGTAACAGCGATCACCTCAATTGAAGAACTAAAATCTGTTTCCATTTCAGATGACTCAATGATATCAAGGGTCTTTTTCTTTGCTTTCATGATGTCAGGAAGTTTCACATATCTCGGCTCGTTCAACCTCAAATCTGTTGTGATGATTGCAGGCAGATCAATCTCGAGAGTTTCTAAACCCTGGTCGATCTCTCTGACGACTGTTGCTTTCTCTCCCTCTATTGATACTTGAGACACAAAGGTTGCTTGTGGAATTGAACATAGCTGAGCGAGTATCTGACCAGTTTGGCTACAATCGTCATCGATCGCTTGTTTACCCATCAGGATTAAACCTGGCTTTTCTTTCTCAACGATTTCAGAAAGTGCTTTTGCGACAGTTAAAGGCTCTATTTCCTCATCATGCTTTATTAGAACTGCCCGATCTGCTCCCATCGCCAATCCTGTTCTAAGCTGTTGTTGGGAGTCGTCTGGTCCAATTGAAATGACGATGACTTCTGAAGCATCTCCATTTTCTTTAATTCTGAGGGCTTCCTCTAGAGCGATTTCATCAAAAGGGTTGATGCTCATTTTTACCCCTTCTGTAACGACTCCTGTTTCGTCTGGCTTGACTCTTATTTTGACGTTGTAGTCAATAACGCGTTTTATGCAAACTAATATCTTTTCCATAGGTTATTTTTGTGATTGTTTTATGAACAGTTATATAATTTGAAGTATTCTGACTTAAAATGGCAGAAAATAATAGTTAAATCAGGAGAAGAGAAGTCAAAAGCAAAATCTCAAAATTAATCCCAATCATATTCATCAATTTGGCCATCATTGGATGTGCTTCAGATGGAGAATTGTCAGGAACAAAATCAAGCGTAAATACAAGCACAAGATCGTCATGTTTTAATACTTCGAGCATCAATGATTATGAAGTCTTAGATAGAGGAAACCTGATTGTATATGGGAGACCTAGGAAACGAGCGTATCATCTTAAAATCAGTCCTGCTAACCTTGATCTTGGTGGATCTGATATGATCAGTTTTAGAAGTTGGACAGGGAGAATATGTGGTTATGCTGGAGATGAGCTGATCATTGCGAATGATATCTTTCAGCCTAGGTATTCCATTACCAATGTCACAGAACTCGATGAAACAGGACTTTATAACCTAATGGTTCAATTTGGAAAAGCAGAACCTTTGGAAAAAGTAGAGCCAGAAGTCACTGGTGAACCAGAAATTACAAGAGAACTAGACAGCTTCGATAAGGAGGAGTCATGAACGATAAAGAAAGCATCATACAAATTGACCATGAAACAGTCATGGGAAAGATCATTTATCTCTCAAATAAGGAAGATAGAAAAGGTCAAGAAAGAGGAAGAGAGAATTTCATCATCAACAAACATGCAAATGGTCATAGAAAAATAGTGGCTCATTGTGAGATTGATGATCGCCCAGCAGTTATGAGAGACATCACATACTCCTTAGATGAAAACTGGCTTCCAACAGACTGCTTTGTAAGAATTTCAGTCGATGATCAATTCATGGGATCTGGATGGTTTAATTTTAGTGATGGATTTGCCGAGTGTGAAACAACTACAGCGCTAGAAGGCCGTGTGAGTCAGAAAATGAACACAAATGGACACTTAAAAACTTTTCAGAATCATGCTATTGCATGCGATGCCTGGCATTTAAGACTTTTTGATAGGAACAGTGGTGAGAAAATTCAAAATACAGGTGAGATTCTTTTGTCTTCTCCAGATCACAGGGGGGCCACTGGACCTATGCTTTTTCCAATCACGATGAACATAGAGTATGTGGGAGAAGAGGAGGTCACAGTTGGAGCCGGAACATTTGATGCTCTGCATTTCAGATTTGTAGGCACCCCTGGTCTTCCTCAGGATCATCCACCCTATGACATATGGTGCACAAACGACGGTGATTATCTTTTTCTAAAAGGTGCCGTTGGTGGATACATGCAAACCTACTATGAGTTAGTTGATCTTTACTAGCGTTCTGTGGTGAAATAACAACATGTTTGGTAGGCAACTGTCATATCTATGTAGTATGATTTATCAGACAAAATTTTTTTAATTAGGGGAACTTATATGAAAAAGCTAATTGTTTTATCTAGTGTTTTCTTTGTCGTAATGAGCGGGGTCTTATCTCCAGGATTATACGCCCAAGACACATTAGAGGAAATAGTAGTTACGGCTCGTAAAAGACAGGAAAATCTGTCTGAAATCCCGCTTTCAATATCAGTCTTTACTGAAGAAGATATTAAGGAAAGTGGATTCAAGAACCTTGAAGATCTTTCATTGCAAGTTGCTGGTTTTCAGCACTCTGGTCAAGGCGGTCAAGCACCAGGAAGGGTTAATTCGCAATTGAGATTCAGAGGCATGAACGTCAACAGTCTATCCGAGGACCCATCACTAAATATTGCAACAATGTTTGTTGATGGAATTTATGTGATTGGTGGTTATCACTCAATACCATTGGAAGAGGTTTCTCGAGTTGAGGTTGTTAAAGGGCCTCAATCAGCTCTATACGGGCGTTCTACTTTTGGTGGAGCAGTAAACTATATTACAAAGGATCCAAATACGGAAGAAACTGAAGGTAGCATTGATCTAACGCTTGGTGAAGACGGTGAGATGATCTTTTACGGCTCCTTCGAAGGTCCTATTACAGACATGCTGTCTGGACGTATTGCAGTTAAGTCTTACGAAAGAGACGGAATATTTACCGCATCAGATGGTGGTGATATGGGTGCCGAGCAAACAGAATCGATCATTGGTAGCCTTGTTGCTAAGGGCGATAACTGGAAATTAAAGCTTAGAGCTTTCCATAGTGAAGACAGAGATGGTGGACCTGCTGGTGGTTATATCCTTGGATACAGGAATGACACGTGTACTGGAAAAACAGTTTCAACTGGCGATCCAGCTAATCCAACTGTAAATCCAACACTTTATGTCTGCGGTAATGTTCCAGGACCTGGGCAAGCAATAGATTATTTCGGTGGCACTAATGTCATCGATATGAATACTGCCATGAGCTCACTTGCATCTAATTGGTTATTTGGTGGAAGCCCGGTTTCTGAGAGTTTTGATGGGAAAGTTCCTACACTCGCTGTAGGTTCGCACGGTATGGCTAGAGATGTTGATCGAATCAATGCAAATTTCTCATATGACATGGATAACGGTGGAACCATTGAAGCCAGTGCTGGATACAATCATGTTGCTACAATGTGGGTGAGAGACTTTGACTATAGTGCTAATAGCAACTCTACGTCTAGAGACCCTTACATCTCCCATGATAGAACTTATGATATTAAATACATAAGCAATCAAGATGGTCGTCTCAGATGGCTGATTGGTGCCAATAGATATCAGCAAAACTTTATCCACAGAGGACAAGGTGGAGCGATTATTATTGAGTGTGTAAACAGCTTTGGTATGCCTATACCTTGGGGTGGAGCAGATATATCTAACCCGTCTAATCGACCATGTGCACCGTTCTTGCCAAATGGTTACAGAGGCAATAACTCTGTTGATACAGGTGCTGGTAATAATTCAGATGATGTTATATCGCAAGGCATATATCTTGGTATCGATTACGATATCAGTGACACACTTACTCTTAGTGTAGAAGTGAGGAAACAAAAAGAGGAAATTGAACAAATCCTTGCTAGAACAAATATCAACCAGCTTGAATTTGATAGCACTCTTCCTAGAGTGATCTTAAGATACACTCCAAATGATAACTCAATGATTTATGCGAGTTTCTCACAAGGGGTACTTCCTGGTAAAGCCAACGATGCTGTAGCGAATGCAACAGATTACGAGCTAGAACAATACAGAGCCACTCAACCAAACGTGAGGAGATTTCTTGAAGAAGAAGAACTCGATAGCATTGAGATTGGTTGGAAGGGAACGCTTCTGGATGGTAGAGCGACACTTGCGGTTGCATTATATCAAGCTGATTGGGCTAACCAAAAAGGTAGAAGTACTGCTGTTGTAAATGAGTCTTGTAGAGCGGCTGATATTGGCGGAACTGCTGCCAATAGAGTTTGTAATGCAATAGGTGACCAGGTTAAAGATATAGAAGGAAACCTTGTCTATAACGTAAGAAACTTCGCCACGATGGGTGATTCTGAAATATCCGGTATTGAAATTGAGGGTAACATTGCCCTGGATGATAACTGGACATTGACAGGAACGCTTGGAATGGCTGACTCTGAGTTCAATGACTATCAGTACAACTTTGTAAGTGCTTTTGCGAAATACTCACAGATGGCTGGCAATACCATGCCAAGATATCCTGAAGATATGGGTTCATTGAGTGCTTCATACAAAAATACCATGAATAATGGTTGGGATATGTTCTTCAGAGCAGACCTTAACTATTTCGGTGAAACATATGCTGATGAGAGTAACTTAGCTACTTGTGACAGCTATACTCTTATGAATGCTCGTGGCGGTATTCAAAGAGATAACCTACGCATGGAGCTATACGTTAATAATGTAACTGATGAGGAAGCATGGTCAGCTTGCACAAGATGGAGTGACTTTGCATCTCCTAGTGTTTTTGCATTATTCACTGCTTTCCAAGGTATTTCTGTGTCTCCATTGAGGCCTAGAAATATGGGTGTAAGAATTTCTTATGATTTTTAATCATTAACTGAAGTTCAACTGAAAAAACCCTGGCTGGAAACAGCTGGGGTTTTTTTTATTGCGCTTTTGAGTTTTTTATTTAAGGTAATAGATTGATTATTTCGGAGTAACTTGATGTTAGATAGGCTTAAGAAATGGTGGACACTTGATGAAGCAGCTGAAGAGAATAGTGCTGATAATCCTTTAACTGCTCTAAAGGAGGATCAAAGGAGAAATTCAGGACCCTTGCTTGCTCTTGCCTTTGGCTGGGGATTTCTTGTCACAGGACTATTTACGGGTACTCAGCTTGGGAATGGCATACCTTTTTGGCCAGACATCATATACACCACTTTCCTAGGTAACTTAGCAAACTTTATTGTTGGCGCTGTAGTTGGATACATAGGATATAAAACTGCTTGTAATAGTGGGCTTCTTTACCGTTATGTTTATGGAAATATTGGCGCATATATTCCTGTTCTTTTCATCGCAATTCTCACTATTGGTTGGCAGGGTATTGTCGTTGGTGCATTTGGAATCACTTGGACGCTTGCTCTAAACCCTGGTATTGGCGCTGCTGATATCTTTTCATCTTCAACATTTCTTATAACAGCTATTTTTGCTGGTCTGCTCTATACAGCTACTACCTATTTTGGAGTCAAGGGATTAGAGAGAATCAGTATTCCATCCGTTGCGATTTTGGTTTTCATTGGGTTATATGCAATTTATCTAAATATCATGCAAGCAGGAGGGTTATCTGGCTTTCAATCATTGTCCATAGACCTTGTATCAGGGAGTACCATGACAACAATCGAGGCTATTAATATCGTCATTGGTTCTTGGATAGTCGGTGCGGTGGTCATGCCTGAATACACAAGATTTGCAAAAAAAGCATGGGTTGCCATTGCAATTCCTTTTATTGTTTTAATCATTGCACAATGGTTCCTTCAAATACTGGGGGCTCTTGGCGGTGTCGTTTCGAACGACTCATTGTTCTCTGCATTCTTAGGCGTTGATCTAAATATCTTAATGAATGAGGGGCTAATAATAGGGTGGATTGGGATCATTGGAATGAGTTTGGCTTTATGGACTACCGGTGATGCAAACCTATATCTACCTGTCATTCAAACTTCAAGTATCCTCAAAAGACCTAAAGGAGTTATGACAGTTATTTGTGGAATACTGGGAACGATTCTAGGGCTTGGTTTGTATCAATATTTCTTTACATTTCTTGCGGTTTTAGCAAGCATCGTCCCGCCTTTAATTGGGCCGGTTATCATCGAATACTATGTGATTGATAAAGCTAAGTTTCATAGTCGAAGTTTTGAGGGCTTAGAACTATGGAACCCTTCTGCTTTTATCGCATATATCACAGGAGCTGCAAGCACATATTTCTCTCCAAGCTTTATCATGCCAGCCCTGACTGGTCTAATTACATCCATGATTGTTTATTGGATTTTAAGAAAATTAACGAAATAAATTATGGAATACAAATGTTTTAAATATAACCTTAAGGATCATATTGCTCATGTGATTCTATCTAGGGGTGAAGAGCTCAATACTATGATTAAGGACTTCTGGGCTGAGCTGCCAAATTTAATTGATGAGATCTCAAATGAAGGCAAAGCCAGGGTGATATTAATATCTGCAGAAGGAAAACATTTTACTGCTGGGATGGATCTTAGAAATTTTACCGACTCTGATCTTGCTGGAAATAATGAACATCAAGGGCTTCAGAATGAAGCGATTTATCGCCTGACAAAAGACTTGCAATACAGCTTCTCATCACTCGAAAAGTCACGTATTCCGGTTATTGTTGCAATTCAAGGAGCATGCGTAGGAGGAGGAGTGGACATGATCAGTGCCTGTGATATTCGATATGCTACAAAAGATGCATTCTTTTGCATTCAAGAGACAAACTTAGGTTTGGTTGCAGACGTCGGTACACTTCAGAGATTACCTAAGCTTATTCCAGAAGGCATTGTCAGAGAATTAGCACTCACTGGAAGAAAGTTTCATGCTGATGAGGCACTAAAATATGGCTTGATAAGCTCAATCTCAGATGACCATGACTCCATGATGGAACAAGCTATTAATGCAGCCAAAGAAATAGCTAGTAAGTCTCCCTTGGCAATCAGTGGCATAAAAGAGGTGATAAATTACAGTCGAGATCACAGCGTGGACGAATCACTCAATTATGTTGCGCTATGGAATGCCGCAATGAAATATGAAGACGATTTAAAAGAAACCTTCATTGCAAAAATGGAAAAGAGAGAAGAGGTGTTCCAAGGCTTAAAAAAGAAAGGCAAATATTTCGAAAAATAAAGAATAGTTTGTAACTACTTTCTAATACATGTTTAAGAAACTTATATACCAGCCTCAATTCTTATTGGTGAACCATCAAAAAAACGCTCCAGGCGAAACTCTTTCAAATCAATCGTAGGCCTGTTTTGGATCATTTTGCTAATTATGCTCCCAGCACCTGGTCCGATGCCAAATCCATGACCACTGAATCCTGTGGATAGATAGAAACCTGGAATTTTATCTATATGTGAGATCACCGGAACAACATCGGGCGTTGTTTCAACCATCCCAGCCCATGATTCAACGATATTCGCATCTTTTAATTCTGGGTAAACTCCTCCCAGTTGTTTTTGTATTTGAGCAATGGTCTTTTTATTTGGTTTTGGATTTAAAACTCTATTCCTTTCAAAAGGAGACTCTTTATCG
>MDSX01027984.1_pt1 | contig 10786 bp, 17 predicted proteins | sample 811141 | NCBI WGS metagenome assembly MDSX01 (sample SAMN05326642, study PRJNA326480) | marine metagenome | isolation source: seawater | place: Atlantic Ocean: South East | collected 2010
AAATTATCTATATAAATAATATTAAATGCCATATCATGCTTTTTATAGTGAAAAACAAAAAAATTATAATATAAGTATTAATAATACCATTACTAATACACGCCGATCTATTCATGGTATACCAGTAACATATAATTATATAACATACAATAATCAAGTCCTTGAAACAACATCTGTATATAATATTGACTTTTATCCGACAGAAAATAGTTGTCATCTTATTTATGATGATAAAATTTATTTAGGTATTGTAGAAAAGTTACATTCAGCTGGTTATAAATTATAAAATTTTTTTTAATAAAATTAAAGATGCTAAATTTATAGGAATTGTTGATAAATTTATTAGATATGAATATTTATAATTATTTTTAAAAAAATTTAGAATTAAAAATAATAATTATTTATATTAATGGATAGCGAAAAAAACAATGAAGACCAAATTAATATAATTAATGAAAAAAATGAAGTACTACATCATGCTTTTTATAGTCAAAAACAAGCAGATATTATTAAAAAAGATAAATTAGGGAAAAATCAAGGTTACTCTTATTGGTTAAGTACGAATGGTACTAAAATAATGGCAACATCTGTATTTAATATTAAGGATTATCCTGCGGAAAACGATTGTAAACTATATTTTAACGATTATAAATATGTAGGTATGGTATATAAATGGTTAGGTCATTGATTTATAATAATTACCAGTCCTATAATAACTGTTATAATTGATGTTACACTTTTCATATTAAGATGACTATCAAATAATACATATGATAATAGGGATAAAGTTATAACATCAGAATAAACCATAATAGTTCCATAACCTGTATTTGGAGCAGTGTTATATAATTTTATTTTACACCTTTGAACATTTAAAACGCCGACATTATACAATTATTTATAATTAAAAATTGATTTAAAATAAATTTAATAAATACATATTAATCATGGAAGGTATTAAGCAAAGATCTACCATAGAATATGATTTAAAAGAATTAAAAATTATTCAAAAAAAAAAAGAAATCTTAAATAGTCAAATTGAGCTAAAATCATTAGAAGGTATTAATATCATATATCCCAATCAAGAAGATTGTGGGAAAAGGATAAAATGTATATTTAATAGTAGATCACGTGTAAATTGTTTAGTATATGGTATGACTCAGACAGGTAAAACTGGTTGTATGACATCACTTATCCAACATTATATATTATCTTATAACATTCCAATTGATAATATTTATATTATTACTGGTTTATCTGATAAAGAATGGAAGAAAGATACTAAAAATAGACTCCCTGGCGCAATTAATTCAAGAGTATTTCATCGGGCGAATCTATCTAAAACATTCGTGGAAGATATTAGAAAAAAAAAGAACGTATTGGTTATTATGGATGAAATACAAATTGCGTGTAAAGATGATCAAACAATAAATAAAACCTTTAAAGAGTGTGGATTTTATGATTTAGATTACCTTTTTGAAAAGGATATTAAATTAGTTCAATTTTCGGCAACACCTGACGGAAACATATGTGATATATCTGATTGGGGTGATAATTCTGACAAAATTAAACTTGAACCTGGTGAGGGGTACTATGGACCAAAACAAGCCATAGAACAAAAAAGAGTAAAACAATTCAAGGATCTAACTATTTTTGATAATGTGACAGAACTAAAAAATGATATAGCAGAAAAATATATAAATCCAAGATATTTTATAATTAGAGTTCCAAGTAAGAGAGAAAATAAAGATGGGGTAAATAATCAAGAAAAAGTAATAAATAATTTTAAAAAGGTATTTGGTGAAGGGTATGATTATAATAAAAATCATCTTAAAGCACTAAAAGGAGATATTAATGATATACTTAAACTTAAACCAAATAAACATACATTTATCTTCATTTGTGAAACACAAAGATGTGCTAAAACACAAGTCAAAAAGTATATAGGTGTTTCATATGAAAGGTATGTTATAATTCCAGATGATTCAAGTATTATTCAGGGATCATTTGGAAGATTAACTGGATATGATGATAATGGTGATAGTATATGTTATACAAATATACCATCACTAGAGAATTATATTAAATTATGGGAAAATGATATGGACTTTAAAGAAGGAATTGTATGGGATACAAAAACAACCCATTATAATAAAAATGATAATACTACATATAGTAAAGGAACATACAATAGTGTCAAATATATAGAACAACTAAAAGATAGTTGCTCTGAAAAGGTTAAAGAAAATAGAGGTGACCCAACTATTATGAAATTTTATGGCAAAGAAGGACAAAATGAAATGATTAAATGGTTCAAGGGTAATCTTAAAGATAAAATGAAAGGGAAAAGGGGTCCAAATAAGAAACAAATAACTAATGGATTTTATAAAGGTTCTATAAGAAAAGGTTTAGAAATTTTATCAACCAATGAAGTTAATAAAGAAAAAAGATGGGGTTTTGGTAAAGAACCTGGTATTAGAAGTTATCCTTGTTATTCCGATGTAACTGATCCAAATACACTTGAATGGTGGTTAATCTATTACGAAAATTAGGCGTTTTAAATGTTCAAATGTGTAATAGAATAATAAATAATATAAAGTGATGGTATTAAAAAATGATTGTCCTTACTTATATCTATAAAACTATATTTTCTATTAGTTGTAATTATTAATATAGATATCTTGGGCATGAATATTTGCATATTTAAAACGAGTGGTTTCCATTGTTTATGAATTGAGAGGTATTTATATAATGTAATAAAAACAGTGCTTACTATAATAGACAGTATACCTAATTTTACTTATTCCATATAATAATCAGAGAAAATTATTTATTTTTATTTAAATATTTTATCTAATAATTTCATTTCCATATTTTTTTCACTTTTATTAAAAACCAATATCAAAGACATACCTATTACAAGCAAAAATATTCCGAGGATTGAAAATTTATTAATATTTTGTTTAAACACAAATATACTAATTAGGATAAATAGGATACAATTCATATTTATAATACTTAGTGTATAGCTTGGATTATTTACTAATTTATTTGATTTTATTAATAGTATACAATAGAGTAATAATAATATAATTCCTAATACAACTAATGATATGAATTTAGGTGTAATAATTTTTTTATCTAAAATTAATAATTTCCTATCTTTTTTAATTATAAATAATAGTAATCCAACCATACCAACAATTATACAAAAATTGATAATCAAATCAAAATTAGAATAACCTTCTAATCTATCCCTAATAATATAAGTATATATTATAACATATAATGTATTAATAATAGCGGCTAAAATGGCAAATATAAACCAATTCATTAATATATATAGAGAAAAATAAATAAGATAGCTAATTATTAGAATATTAATATATAGTATATGAACACGATACTATTATTATTGATATCCATAATAATATTAAATATTGGATTTTCCGCAGCGAAAACATGTAATATTAATGATATATTATATATATTCTTAATCGCTGGTATACTATCTATAATTATGATCATATTAAATGGTAAGAATGATAAAATGGTAATTAATAAAAATATTTTAATAGCTGGAATATGTATTTTAATAGGTTATTCCATTTTTATTTATGTAATTCAGAAAAATGAAATAAGTAAAATGACATGCTACGCAAACATTTTCGGTATATTATTTATAACCGCTATAGGTGTTATATATTTTAAAGAAAAATTAAATATATATAATTATATAGGTATAAGTTTGTTATGTATTGGTATTTATTTATTATCTATGAAAAAATAATAATATATTATATATGGAAAAAGTATTAGTAATAATAGGAATAAGTAATATTGAAAACAGTCATTATGCTGCGAATGATTTACATAAGATTATAATAAATAAACAGAAGATACATAACAATATATTACATTTTTCTTTTATTAATAGGAAAAATTTAGACATAATCGCTAATATTAGAGAACAATGTGACCAAATAAAATGTAATTTTAATCATAATAAAGTATATATAATTGGTATTTCATGTAATACTATGATTCTTTATTTAGATTACTATAAACAGTGTATGAATTTTAATAATGTAGTATTATTAAATCCTGTCATATTAACATGTGAATATTTAAATAAAAAGGGGTTTAATAATGTAGGTATTTTGGCAACAACGACATCAATAAAAATGAATTTATTTGGAAATTATTTAGATAATTATGGAATTGATCATATGACAATAAATGAACATGACCAAAATAAGTTAGATAAAATAATTAGATCTAAAATTACTAAAAATAATAGATCTGAATTATGTAAGATGGTAAAATATTTAATTAAAAATGGTTGTCAAGTTATCATATTAGGTTGTACCGAATTACCATTAATTTTAAAAGAAAAAGTAATAGATGGAATTCAAATTATTAATACTATGGATATACTGGCCAGAAATATGCTAAAATATTAAAAAAAGATAGCTATTTTTTTATAAATCAATATAATTATTATTCTTTTGTTTATTACCATAATGAATAATGAGATAAACACCTATCAATACAAAACCCATACCAAGAACGACTGGTTTATTCATACGCTGTTTATATATGATTAGTGTTACTATTAATATAAGTGCTACTTTTACATTTGAAATAGCTACACTATAACTTGGATTAGGAGCTGTCCTAAATGCTTGTATAAATAATATCATAGTAATAAGATAGATTGTGCCTAATATTATAATATCACGAATACTATTTTTTTCTTTTAACATTGGATTACCCATTTTGGCAAAATATATAAGTCCCAGAATACCACACCATATATATATATTAAGCATAATATTAGGTACAGACATATTTTTATAATATTTTTTTGCAATATATGAATAGAGGACAATAAAAAGTGATCCAAATAATATATTTAAAAATGATGATGTTACCCAATTCATTTATATATATATTATATTTTATTTAAAAACACTTCTACATCTGGGATACTTTTTCTTAGCTTGTGAATAACTAACAGCTAAAGCTTGTTTATGACTTTTATATCTCCCAAGTTTATATTCGGACATATTTATTTTTATTTTCTTTTGTAAATATTTTTTACATTTTTCTTTGGTAGATAATTTTTTCCTACTATTTTTTTTTGAACGTCTATTATTTTTTTTTTTAGATATTTTATATATTTTTTTAGATATTTTAGATATTTTTTTAGATATTTTAGATATTTTTTTAGATATTTTTGATTTTTTAGAACGCATATTATTTATATAATATAGATTAATATTAAATTTATACGTTTAATATTCATTTTTTTCATCAATTACTCTTTTAATTTCGTTTTTCCAATCCCTATTAGCCAATTCATTTAAATTATATAGTTCATATAATTCATTATCATCTCCCGACCAACATTCAAAATCATATATATCATCATTATGTCTACTATATAATTTATCACCAACTAATTTAATAGACCATTTTGTCTGTAATCTCTTATATAAATATATTTTATCACCTTCTATTATTTTTCCTGGATTTAATACTTTTAAAAAAATACCACCCAATGTATTCCTTAAAATAAATAATCTTAATGTTTGATCTTTATATTTTCTTGTCCATCGTGTACATGGTTTTCTGGGTGACGTTACTTGTAATAAGACACCACTATTTGTTTTAAATATATCACCTATATATGTATTTTTAGTATTAATACCATTAACATATATATTTTCACCACACCCAGCTTTATCTGGTGTTATATTAGGTATAAATGGATAATTATCATTAATTATAGTATAATTATCCATAGTTTGTATTAAAACAGCTCGTTCCTTACTTATATATTGATTATTATCATCTATAATACCCTCTTCTGTAATATAAGTATCTTTTAATGGAACCCTACTAAAAATGGTATCATTATTTATATCTTTTTTCCATATTTTTTTTATTTCTCCAAATGGAATAGTATTAACATTATGACTACTTAACCAATATGGTAATAAATGTTTTTGATAAGTTACAATTCTATTCATGACTTATATAATATATTTAAATATTATTCTAAAATATTATATTTTAAAATTATGGTGATTAAATATATCAGTATGAGTAAATAACATAGAAATAGAAAATAATATTAGTTATAGAATATTATTATTATTTTATGATTGAGATAAACATATAGTAGTAATATTATGTTGTGACATATAATCACTATAACTTTTAAAAATAGTATAAAGCCTGTTCCTATATTGATCTTTATATATTTTATATTCTTTTATAATATCTTTTTTATAAAAATAAATAATAATATCATATTCAAAGCGATTATTAAATATAATATCTAATATTTTATAATTACTCCCGAGTTTTATATTAGGATATTGATTAACAAAAATGTCTGTTAATCTTTTAGTGAACTTTATAAGATGAACGTCAGATAATTTTTTATCAGAAATAAGTCCAATAGTAATAGATCCATTCATATATAATATCTATAAATTAAATATCCACTTGTTCCAATTATAATCCAAATAAATGGGTTCATATCCCAATTCCATGGATACCAAAATGTTATATTGTTACAAGAATAGAATATCATATTGATAATATTTATTGGAGCGAAAACTATATTACTTTCTGAATTTTCTCTTAACCAAATATTTCCTAATTTTGGATTAATCTCTAAATATAATATCCATAATATAAATGAAATACTAAATCCTATAAAGAAATGTTTATAAAAAAATTTATATTTATTAATAGTAATTATAAAATCATTTATAAATTTTTTATTTTGTAAGGTATAATTATTATTATAAGTATTATTAAATAAATTAGACATATTCATGTATTATTTATATATTAGATATAATATTTTATATATATTATATATATGTATAATCTATATGGTGGTAATTTAAATAATTATAATCAAAATCATTATAACCAAAATGGTGGTAATTTAAATAGTATTCAAAATGGTGATATGACTAATTTATTAATGGCAACAGGGTCTATATACAGAGGAAATGATAATAAGTTTGATGAAAATTATTTAAGAAACACTATGGATAAGTTAATTAAAAAAATTAATAATAATGATTTATCAAGGGAAGACGCAGAACTATTATATAAAGAATTAAAATTTGTAGGATATAAAATGAAAAGACAGAATAGACATATTTTAAAATGTAAAAAAAAAACTCTATTTTTTGATGATGTATTATCTAATTTTGGTGATGATGATGATAATATACAAAAAAATTGTAAACTAATTGGATGTATATTTTTAGAAAGTCCATTAGATATAGATGGATTAGCTATTATTATTTTAAAGATAAAATTAGGTAAAATAAAAAATATATTTTTTGATTGGGATAAAACATTAAGTTATCAAGATGGTTTTAAACAGGATATGATAACTAACAATAATAGTTTATCAACTAATTTAAAATCTTTTCTTGGAGATTCAAATAGATGCAAATTAATTGAAAAAATTTTCAATAGTGGTATTAATATAATTATTTTAAGTGCTAACCCAGTAATACAATATCAACATAATGAAAATCCAATTATTTTATTATTAGAAATTATTGGAATAGATAGGAAAAATTATAAAAGAAAATATTCGCCTTGGAAAAATACTAAATCTGAAAAAATGGACCGTATATTAGAATTTAATTTAAATTAATTTATTTAATTGATTTATTTAATTGATTTATTTTATTGTATTTGATTTATTTTTTATTATATAATTATATACATGGATAAAAAAGAATCCACGTGTAATATTATTACCCATGGTGGTAAAAAATGTAATAATATAGCTAAGGAAAAATTAAAAAATATTAATTTATGTGGTGTTCATAAAAATGCGGTTGTTAATATTAAATCGTCGCCATCTAAATCAAAATCTAGATGACTAAAGTCCAAATGATTAAAGTCTAAATGACTAAAGTCTAAATGACATAATTAGTCAATTAATTTTTAAATTATTATATATATATTACCCATAATGATGATTTATAGTGAAACTGAATAAAATATAAATCTGAAAAAAATATATATAATAATAGTATGATTCATATTCTTTTAATTATAATTTTTATACTCTTAATGATTAAGGAATATAAAAATGATTTTTATTTAAGAACGGTAATACACCGAATAGAAAATAATGTTTCATTTATTAAAAATACATTAAAACAAACTAATGTACAATCAAATAATGGTGATTTTATTAACATTGAATATTATATACCAGATAAAATAAAACATAATAATGTAATATTATTTATACCAGGGTATTGTTCTGGTATTGAATATGAACCTCTTATATCATTAATGAATGAATATAAAAAAAGAGATTATATAATTTATGTTAAAAATTGGAGAGGGATCAAATCAGATATTGTATATGAAAATGAAAAATTTTTTTCAGAAACAGCAATAGATGATTTTAAAACAGTATTAAATTATATTAATAAAAAGCATAAACTGCCAATTATAGGTATTGGACATTCTATGGGTGGTATATTATTTTTAAAATATAATTATTTGTATAATGAAAATAATATTAAAAAAATGATTTTAATTTCTACACCATTAATGTTAAATAAAAACTATAATAGATTTAAAAAAACATTTATAAATTATATTTTTTTAGGTAGTTATATTGATATTATTAAAAATAAAAATGAAAATGAAAGTTTAAAAAAACAATTATATGCCAACACCGATAAAAAAAAAAAATATATAATCTGATGAGGTATAAGTCTGCTATTAATAATTATGATCAATTCTTTGAATGGGGAACTGTTGGTAAAGAGATAATAGATAATATTAATAAACCAACATTATGGATAACATCTAAAAATGATAAAATAAGTTATTATAATGGAATAGAAGATGATATTGATACAGATAATCCATTTTTTAAAAAGATTATCTTTAATTATGGCGAACATGGTAATTATTTCAATAATATGTTAAGTAGGAAATATAATTTATTTAATAAAATAGATCATTATATTAATAATAATTAAAAATTATTTTTAGAAATGGTTAGAATATATTTTTTAAAAATTTGAAATAGATTTTATAATTATTTAAATTGTAAAATGTATTCCAGACATGACGATGATGATTATGTAGATAATGAAATTATTTATATTGAAGATGATGAAAGTTATGAAGAAACTGAAGAAGAACAAGAGTATGATAGACAGAATTTTAATTATAGTGAATTTATTAATAATTTTATGACAGAAACAAATCAGAATTTTATTAAACAAATTTGGGGTTTTTTAATTCCACAAGAAAAATTCCCTATTTCATTTAATGATTATAATAGAATAATTCATACAGAAGTAACAAATAGCAATCTTATTTATATTGGATTTAATCGTTTTTGCCCACATACTGAACTTATTAAAAAACATGGTGACCGATTTAAAGTAATGACCCCATATACGGGAGTAAGTATATTTAGACATAATAGGAATATTACATATTATGATATTTATGATACACTACATAACGAATATATTAGGAATAATGTATTGAAGTGTTGTAATCATTGTCATCATTTTATTCATTCTATTCAACCACTTGAAAATAATACATTTTATATTTGGTTTAAAAATAATTTGGAATATTCACAAATTGACAATCAATATAATTATATGCTAAATAGAATTATTCAAAATAAAGATCCTTTTGCTACTGAAGAAATTATTAATTTTGAAAAACTCAGTATATCTCAAGGGTTTGAATGGGATATTAATACTAAATATAATTTCGTATAATTAATTGTTTTATAATCTATTATTTTTTAATCTATTATTTTTTCAATTAATTGTTTTATAATCTATTATTTTTTCAATTAATAATTAAATGGTGATACAATTTATGTTAATTATTATTTTAATTGTTATATTTTCAGTTTTTTTATATTTTAGGCATAGTGGTGTTAAAAAAGAGAAGGGTAAAAAATCTAAGTTTACAACAATTATTCATTCAAATAATAATGATCCAAAAAATACAGAATTATTATATAAATCAGTAAACAATCTAATTCTTATACAAAATAATACAAACAGTGATATTTCATATTTAGCTTTTATTATAAAATATTGGGAAAATATGCCACATTATTCTATTTTTTTACGTGATAATGATCTTAAAAATAAAAAAGATATATTATTTTGTCTTAATGGAATAGACCAAACATGGGGAAGCCGAAAATATATGAATTTAGAACACTTTTTAAAATACATTTGTATCGTAAAAAGTGAAGACGATAATTTAGAGAACAATAAAATAAATAAAAAAGTGATTGAGACCATTAAAAATCAAAGTGTAGGTATATATCAGACATTTGATTATAATTCTTTACAAAAGGGTGATTTTAAAATATTCTGGGATATTTATATGTTACAATATTTTGGTGAATTACATAATCATATACCGAAGATCATGAATATACATAAACAAAGCACTACTGGACAATTTATAGTATATTATAAACAATTTTATTGGAGACCATTGGATTTTTACAAGAGTCTATTTAATTATCTGAAAGCAGGTGGTATAAATTATTTACCAATATTATGGGATATTATATTAACATAAATATAATTATTATTAATAATTCTAAATCACAAACCATTCGTTTTAATTTAGTAAAAACCCTACAACTCTCTTTTTCCCCAGTCATATATAATTAATTATATATATACATATTACCATATAAATCGTCTTATATAAATCGCCTTATATA
>MDSX01030359.1_pt1 | contig 10786 bp, 10 predicted proteins | sample 811141 | NCBI WGS metagenome assembly MDSX01 (sample SAMN05326642, study PRJNA326480) | marine metagenome | isolation source: seawater | place: Atlantic Ocean: South East | collected 2010
ATCTGTAGATGATGCTCTTTTTTCTGCAAGCATCGGAGATGTCATTGGACCAAATCAAGAAAATGGAGTTTATAGCGTATACAAAATAACGGACACTGGTTTGGATAGTCTACCATCTATAAGAGGAATTCATATTCTTATCAATGTTGCAGGTACAGATACCGTAAAAGCTGAAAGAGATGCTCGTGAACTTATCGCCCAGATAAAATCCGGAACTACCACATTTGAGGCAGAAGCCAACAATAAAAATTATGATGCCTCAAGAGGTAAAGGAGGTGATATGGGCTGGGTCAGAAAAGACACAAGGTCTTATCCTAGACGATTGATTAATCGTTTATTTACTTCTCCTCAGAATCAATATTTTGTAACACGCTCAAAAAAAGGCGTACATATTGGAAAGACAACATCTAAAATCAGTAGAAAAACCATACAAGTAGCTGTTGTTGATCAAAAAATATTCCCTAGCACCAAAACAGATGGGGAATACTACAAAATGGCAGGGGAATTCCTTTCTAAGATCAATGGAGACAAATCGTTTGAGGAAGTTGCTGAAGAACTTGGTTTAACCAAACGTGTTGCAAATAAGATCAATGAGAATACATTAGCTATACCTGGGATTAGCAATCCTAACCCCATTGCAAAATGGCTCTTCAATAATTCTACTAAAGAAGGAGATGTATCAAGCATCATTGATATAAACGGCAGCTATTTTGTAGCTAGAGTCACCCATGTTAAGCCTGACGGTTTAGTTGATATAGAAGAAGTTCGTACCATAATTGATGAAATTCTGCTAAATGAAAAGAAATCAGATAAGTTGTTTTCAAAACTTGACGTTGCACTTAATAATTCAAATACCCCAGAAGAATTAGCTGAAAAATTAGAAACCAATCCGGTATCTATCCCTGCCGCATCATTCTCTAGCTTAAGTATTCCCTATATAGGAAGTGATCAAATAATTACTGGAACTATTTTTGGGCTTCCAGTCGGCACGAAATCTGAAATCATCCGAGGAGAAAGAGCATTAGCAGTAGTCTACCTAAACAATGACAACGAATACGAAGCATCAGATGTGGAAGTTCTTAAGTTACAAAATACAGACCAATCAAAACAAGATTTTCAACAGAAAGTAAGACAAACAATCATTGAAAACGCAGATGTTGTTGATTTAAGATATCGTTTTTACAATTAACTTGACAAAGACATACCATAATATTTCATATTCAAAGGTGGGGAAAGGTCCTCACCTTTGTTTTTTACATGGTTTTTGTGAAGACTCAACAATTTGGGAAAGCACAATAAGTCATTTATCAAAAACACATACGTGTATCAGCATTGATTTGCCTGGTTTTGGTAAGAGTAAGAAGTTAGCATTTCAATCCATTCCTGAAATTACAGACGCTGTATTTCAGATATTAAGGCACGAAAAAATTGAAAGCCCTATCATTTTTGGACACTCACTAGGAGGGTATATTGCTTGCGAATACGCATCGAACCATCCCCAGGGCATTTCTGGTTTAGGACTAATTCACTCGACCAGTATGGCCGACAATAAATTAAAAAAAGAGAATCGTAATAAAGCTGTAAATTTTATCAAAAGACAGGGTACTTCTGATTTTTTTCAATTATTTATAAAAAATCTAGTTGCTAAAAGCAACCAACTTTTAATTAATGATAAGTTGATTAAAGTAATTCAAAATACCCCTACAAAAAGTGTGATCAATGGGATGAATGCTATGATGAATCGATCTGATCGCAGATATTTATTGTCTCAGCTAGATTGTCCGATATTATTTATTTTGGGCGATAAAGATGAATATTATCCAAAAAATGAAATCTTTAATCAGGCATCAGAATGCAAACTTGCACAAGTAAATATCATTAAGAATAGTGGTCACTTATCCATGATAGAAAATCAAAAAGCTTTTCTAAGTGCAGCTCAAAATTTTTTATGGTTTTGTGATAACATGAAGGAAACCATCAGCAATTAAATTTATATATACACTATTTTCACAACTAATTTGTTATAAATTTAAATGATAAAACCAATAACTATTTATTTTACGTGCTTTTTTACTCTATGCATGCTACTCTGCAATGCTCAACAAGGAAGTAAGATATTAATTCAAGCAAACAAGGCATCATTAGATCGAGATTATAAAAAGGCTTTCAATCTATATACTGATTATATTCAAATTAACACAAATGATTTTAGGGGTTATTTCAATAGAGGAACATCTGCTTACAATGCAAAAAATTATTCCTCCGCTATCCAAGATTTCACAAAAACACTCCAGCTCAATCCCATATTTATGGAAGCCTACTATTTCAGGGGACAATCTTTCTACCATTCAAAAAAATATAAGGCTGCGATTTCAGACTATTCTTATGGTCTATCAAAAAAACCTAACAATAGCTCTTTTCTCAAGTTAAGAGCAGATGCCTATGCTGCAAGCGGTCAAAAAGACTCTGCACTAATTGACTTAAATAATGCCATTGCAACTGACAAATTATCAGGAGATCTCTACAAAAGAAGAGCAGAACTTAAAATTAAATTAAATGATATCGAAGGTAGTCTTAAAGATTACAATGCTGTTGAAAAACTAATTCCATCCTATAAAATGGTGCACTACATCAAAGGGAAATTATATATTCAAATTAAAGAAATTGACTTTGCATGTGAAGAATTTGAAAAAGCATTAAAACACAAAGTTGTGGTTGCAGATCAATTGAATGAGGAATATTGTAGTTCACACTAATTGATAATATTATACGAATCCATTACCTTTGAATGACATGATAAATCTTCGATTTTCTAGATTACCAAAGCACCGAAAATTTAAATACACGCCTGTTTATTACGACGAACAGAAGGAAGAATTGCATGCGAGGGTTCAAGATGTCAAGAGAGAAATGGGTGAGATCAAAACCGATGAGAATAGTGCTAAAGAAAATATTCGAAGACTCTATAAAGCAAAACAGAATTCACAACGCTATGGTTCCTTCTCACAAAAAAACTATATGCTCCGATTAGGGGCAATAATCTTGGTTCTTATGGCCATTTTTTATAAACTTATAAATTCTGATGTTCTAGAATTTATCATAAAAGGTTTCAGTAAATAATATTTTTTAATGGCTGGCATTATTCAACTTTTACCCGATAGAACTGCCAATCAGATTGCTGCTGGTGAAGTCGTACAAAGACCTGCATCTGTAGTAAAAGAGTTGCTCGAGAATGCAATAGATGCACGAGCAACTGTTATTAAATTATACATTAAAAATGGTGGCTGCACCCTAATTCAGGTGGATGACAATGGCACAGGCATGAATACATTTGATGCTCGCATGTGTTGGGAAAGACATGCCACTTCAAAAATTACAAAAGCTGATGATCTTTATAACTTAAATACCCTTGGCTTTCGTGGAGAAGCTTTAGCAAGTATTGCCTCAGTAAGTGAGGTAGAAATGAAAACTAAATGTGCTCAAGAAGATACAGGGACGCGTATAATTATTGAAGCAGGAAATTTCATTAATCAAGAAAATACTGCTGCTACCCAAGGTACATCGATTGCAGTGAAAAACTTATTTTACAATATCCCAGCTCGTAAAAATTTCCTCAAGAGCATTTCTGTTGAAACCAAGCATACCTTTGAAGAATTTCAACGAATCGCACTATCCTATCCGGGGATCACTTTTGAATATTACAATCAAGGAAAGAATCAATCGAAGCTTGAAAGTGGAAATTTAGAAAAGCGTATCCATGATTTATTTAAACTTAAGGAGGATGAACTAATCACAACTAATGAAGATACGGATATTGTTGAAATCAAGGGGTTTATTGGAACACCTAAAATTTCTAAAAGAACTCGTGGTAATCAATATTTATTTGCTAATGGGAGATTCATTAAGGATCCATACTTGAACCATGCAATAATTTCTGGTTACAGTAATCTATTAGAGGAAAAAAAGCATCCTTTTTATATCTTGTTCCTAAAAGTTGATCCAAAGAAAATTGACGTCAATATACACCCAACTAAACATGAAGTGAAATTTGAAGACGGGCAACATGTATACACGCTCTTGCAGTCTGTTATTAAAAAAACATTGGGTACTCACTACGTGCTACCTACAGACAAACAGCTCCTCAATGCTATTGAAACTTACCCGTCACAAAATATCAATGATCGATTTGCTACTGTTCATAGTCCTAATGTGGACACAAGCTTTAATCCGTTTGGCCACAAAAAGCCCAAAACGCCTACAAATTGGGAAAAATTAGACGCAATACTCAATACGCCAATTAATTCTCCAAAACAAAAAACTTTTTTCACTCAACCAGAAAAAGAAACTGAAAATACAGAAAATAATTTTGATATTTTTCAAATTCAAGACACCTACTTGGTTGCAAAAATTAATGGAGAGCTGAGCCTCATCAATCAACATCGTGCACATAGGCAAGTCTTGTATGAAAGATATTCTTCTGAGCAAGCCGTATCTTCTCAACAACTACTTTTTCCAAGAACTTTGGAACTGAGCAAATCAGATTTTGCTCTGTACCTCGAAATGCAACAAGACATCAATGCCCTGGGGTTTGATATTAGCGAATTTGGTCAATCAACCATAATCATAAATGGTTTGCCAAGTGAATTAAGTAAAGCGGATGGTTCATCGGTTATTATTCAAATCATCGATGATTTTAAGACGAACTTTCAAGACTTAAAGATTGTAAAAAAAGACGCACTGAGACAAGCAGCTGCTAAAAATGCTGCCATTAAGACAGGTAAGAAGCTCAATCCGACTGAGATGCAAGCATTAACAAACGATCTGCTAGCTTGTAAACAAAAAACCATTGATCAATCTGGCAAACCTATTATGGTGAAGCTAACAAAACAGAGTTTGGAACGTTTTTTTCAATAGATAGACTATCATGCAATTTAATAGCAACCGTTTTGGTATTCCTGAGGTAACAAGAAATATTATTGCCATCAATGTTTTACTTTTTGTTGCGACCATTTATAGTGGTGATACCATGTACGAATACTTGGCTCTTTTTAATTACAAGAGTAACTATTTTCACGGTTGGCAAATGATTACCCATATGTTTATGCATGGAAGTTTTAGTCACTTACTTTTCAATATGTTTGGACTATACATGTTTGGTAGTCGATTAGAGCAAATGTGGGGAGCTAAACGATTCATTAACTTCTACTTAATAACTGGACTTGGAGCTGCACTATTACATACTTTGGTTCAAGATTATGAAATTACGCAAGGTTTGATAAGTGTCAACCAACCTACAGTAGGAGCGTCCGGAGCGTTGTTTGGGATTCTCGTAGCATTTGCAATGTACTGGCCAAACACACAGTTATTCCTGATGTTCATACCCGTTCCCATCAAAGCAAAGTGGGCCGTAATAGGGTATGCTGCATTTGAATTATTCGCAGGCATTAGTGGTTTCCAAGCAGGTGTTGCTCATTTTGCACACCTTGGGGGTGCACTATTCGGGTTTATTCTTGTTCAATATTGGAATAAAAATAATCGCAATTCGTTTTACTAATCGCAATGACTACTTGGGAAAAGATACAATACGAATTTCATAAGGGTAATTCTGCTATTCGCCAAATTATTATGGTTAACTTGGCAGCTTTTATCCTCACGATATTTGTTGGAGTAATTGCTAAACTATCTGGTTTCTCTCCTGAAGACTTGCTTGAATATTTCTATATACCAAGCAATATAGGCAAGCTAATTATACGCCCATGGTCTATCATTACAAACATTTTCTTTCACGCAGGATTTTGGCATCTTTTGGGCAATATGATTTTACTCTATTTTATCGGTAGAATTCTAGAACAATTCATGGACTTCAAAAAAGTCTGGAAAATCTTCCTGTATGGTGGCATTTCCGGAGCTATGTTATTTGTGTTGAGTTATAACATATTCCCAATATTTAGTGAGGTTGTTGGCTACAAAAAATTATTAGGAGCATCGGGTGGAGTTACAGCAATTCTAGTTGCTACGGGCACTTTTTTACCTAGATATCAGGTAAGGCCCTTTGGCTTATTCAATATTGAACTAAGATGGGTGGCTCTTTTTTTTGTATTCCGAGATTTATACATGTTTCCTGTAAGTGATAATACGGGTGGATTATTTGCACACATGGGCGGGGCTCTTTTTGGTCTAATTTACATACTCAACTTGCAAGGTAGAATTACAAAACCAACTCGAAATCCCAATCAAAAACCATTTTTTTGGAATAAACAAAAAGATGAACGGACCATGGTAACAATCAATGTAAACAAAAAACAAAAACCAAATCAAGAAGAAGTTGATGCCATACTTGATAAAATATCTCAAAGTGGGTATGACAGTCTGAGTAAGCATGAAAAAGATATCCTGTTTAAGGCCAGCGAGTGAAAAAGTTACTAAAAACATTCCTCAATTTAATCAATGCTGTAGCAGTAATTGGTCTTGCTTTGTCTTATTCATCACCCTTTGTTAACCCACAAGACTTTTGGATAATTTCTTTTTTTGGACTAACCTATACTTTTTGGTTAGGAATTAATATCGTATTACTTCTAATTTGGGTTTTATCACTAAAAAAAAGAGGAATATACAATGCCATAATTCTAATTTTCGGATTTCAATTTATTGCTCGAAATATTCAATTCAACACCAATGAAAACTCGTCTTTAGGCATTAAGATATGTAGCTTCAATACATATGTGCAACAGATTTACAACGGAGGTAATACGTCCGAAGCAATTGACCAATATTTAGCCAATCAAAAATATGATGTTGCTCTTCTTGTTGAATGGCTTAATAAAAAAGGGAACATTAATAAGATAGCATTCCCTCACCAGCAATTTATTAATACCCAAGAAAGTAATCAAAAAAGAGAATATGGCTTAAAGTTAGTTTCAAAACATCCCATTTTAAATTGGGAACGAATCAAATATGATCATAGTACAAACAACCTTGCGGTGTTATTTGATATTGATATTGAAGGTCAAATTATTCGGTTTGTAGGGGTACATCTTCAGTCCAATAGCATATCCCCAAAAGACTACCAAACCCTAATGCACAGTGATTTAAATAAACAGTATAAAACCTATGCCTTAGCATTTATTCATCAACTAAAGAAACAATCCCAACTCCGGTCTATCCAAACTCAGACTATTCTTGAGGCCATTGAAGATAGCCCTTATCCCGTAATTGTATTGGGAGATTTTAATGATACGCCACAAAGCTTTACCTACCAACAATTAAAAGAAGGCAGAAAAGATGCCTTTGTTGAAAAAGGGTCTGGATGGGGAGCTACCTACCTAAAACCCCTTCCATTTTTAAGAATAGATTATATTTTTTATGATAAAGAGCTTGTCTGTACGGATTACCAATCCTCAACGTCCATCAAAAGCGATCATAGTTTGATTGAAGCTAGTTTTAAAATTTCTAAATAGTGCACCCATGGAATTCATTGATAAAAAATTAAGCCAGTATGCTGAACAACATACTACTCCAGAAAACAAATTGTTAAAATCCTTAAACAGAGATACACATGCCAATGTATTAGCCCCAAGAATGTTAAGCGGACACCTACAAGGCCGATTATTAAGTATATTCTCAAAGATGGTTCAACCCAAAGCAATTTTAGAAATTGGTACCTACACCGGTTACGCTGCTTTGTGTTTAGCAGAGGGATTGACTAAGGATGGGGTATTGCATACCATTGATGTTAACGAAGAATTAGAAACACGCATCCAAAAATATTTCAACCAATCTGCTTATGTAGATCAAATTAAACTTCATATTGGAAATGCTTTAAATATCATCCCAAAAATTCAAGAAAAATTTGATTTAGTATTCATCGATGCTGATAAAGAAAATTATTCTAATTATTATGATCTACTCATCGATCAACTACCATCTGGGGGTATCATTATTGCTGACAATGTACTTTGGAGCGGTAAAGTCATTGACCAAGAGGCAATCAAAACAGATAACGACACTCGTGAATTAGACCACTTTAATGCAAAAGTTCAAAGTGACCCACGTGTAGAAAATATATTGGTTCCAGTGCGAGATGGTATCATGGTAGCACGAAAATATTAACCACTTGTTAGTTTCTTGAGTATTACCCAACTCAACTCTATTCACGATAAAATCATGTTTTAAATTAATTTTGTTTCATGAAATTTGGTGTAATCATTTTCCCAGGAAGTAATTGTGATCAAGATCTTATTCATGTGTTGAACCAAGTTAGCAATCAAGAAACGGTAAAGCTTTGGCATAAAGATACTGATTTGCATGGTTGTACTCACATTTTTGTGCCTGGCGGATTCTCTTATGGGGATTACCTAAGAAGTGGTGCCATTGCCAAATTATCTCCTGTTATGGAAAGTGTTATTGCTCATGCAAATGCTGGCGGATTTGTTATGGGCATATGCAATGGATTTCAAATTCTATGTGAAAGTGGCTTGTTACCAGGAGCTCTTCTCAGAAACGAAAATCAAACCTTCATTTGTAAAAATGTATTTCTAAAATGTGAAAATACAGATACCATTATCTCTCATGAACTAACGCATAAACCTGCCTTCAAAATACCTGTAGCTCATGCCGAAGGAAGGTATTATGCTGACGAAAGTACCATTGCTCAATTGGAAAATAATAACCAAATTATTTTCCGTTATGCTGATGTAAACGGTCAGGTAAATGACAAGAATAACCCCAATGGATCAATTCAAAACATCGCAGGAATTGCCAACGAAAGATTTAATGTGTTTGGCATGATGCCTCACCCAGAACGTGCTGCTAGTGAAGTGCTACGCAACACAGACGGACGATCATTTTTTACCTCAATTATTAAAAATTCATTGGTTACCTAATTTGGATAACCACTCCAGAACTTAAAGCGAATATCCCCAGACCACCCTCCAAATTAGAAGGCAATAAGGTAGGCTCTCCAAAAGGATTTTGCGGATTATAATCCTTTAAAAGTCTTCCATAATTATAGTAATCCTCAGTGATTGAACTGATAACTAAATAGATATACCTTTTATCACCCCCAAATGACTTATTATATTCTGTAAACGAGGTACTCAATTGTTTTTCAGAACCCGTAAGTTTAAAATACTCTCGATCCACATAGATACCTTCAGCTTCGACCATTGACAAATTTTGACCAAATACTTCAATACGATAATACTGATTGAGTGGATTATCCAATTCAATAGATACACGGTAATCCGTGTCATATTCTCTTTCAGTTGAGTCTATTCGAATAGTATAGGCCCCTAACGGCAGAGGCATCGTTTGTGTACTTTTCAGCTTACCAAACTCTGGGCTGTTTACTGTTAATGTATACTCTGACCCTGATTGAAGGTTAACCACTTGGCTTGGCTCGTATTCCTCATCTCCTGGTTCGTAATAAAACTCGTAGTTATCTCCATTGCCTGTTATGGTAATTTGGGCATCTTGAATTGGCTCATAATCTGAATTTTGACTATTCGCCGAATAAAACACGGGCTTACTTTTTGTTAAGGAGATGTTCTGTTTATTGGACAAGTTTAAATTGTCGAAATATCCAAACGCAACAGCCTTTACTTCTGTCTCCGGTAATGGAACATTCTCAACAATTGACTGACATCCAAAAATGGAAATGAACGATATTATTGATGCTATTTGTTTCATACGTTTAATTAAATTTATAGTTCCAACTTACTGAGGGTAGTATTGGGAAGATGCTTATCTTTTTTAGCACTTGACGACTTGTATCATCAAACAATCGCTCATTCCCAATATAGTAAAAGAACGGATTTCTTCTGTTGTACATATTGTAGACACTAAATTCCCATGTTCTTATACCATTTTTTCGAGGTTTAGAAATTTGCAGTCCAATATCTGCTCGATGATAGGCTTCCATTCTAAAACCATTTCGTTCGATATATTCTGTACCAAGGTTGGTGTAATCAAACCAACGATTAATACTTGAATTTGCTGTAATATCTCCCAGTCTATAGCTACTAACAGGCAAGGTAATTGCATTGCCAGTACCATAAACCCATGTGCCTGATAAAGTTACATTTTCCTTGATTTTATAGACTAATACCATCGAAATATCATGTCTTCTATCATATCGTGCAAAAAACTCCTTACCGCCATTGAGCTCTGGGAATTGTTGCTTCGTCCAAGATAATGTGTAACCAACCCAACCGTTCAAACGACCTTGTTTTTTTTGAATTAAAAGCTCTCCTCCATAACTAGTCCCCTTACCACTTGTAATATTTTCTTCCCATGAAATCGATTGGATAGAGCCATCATCAACATTATCTTCAATTGCTAAAAAGGAAGCACCTTCTTTGTAAGCAATGATATTATCCATTTCTTTATAGTATCCCTCAAGTGTTACCGAAAATTTTTGTTTCTCAAAGTCCTTTGCAATACCCGCAGCTACCTGTTTTGAATTCTGTGGTTTCACACTTTGGGTTGCTGGCACCCATAAATCCGTGGGTAAACCTACACCACTATTACTCAATAAATGAATGTATTGATTCATAGAGGCATAGGATGCTTTTAATGATAAATCTTTCTTAAGTGCATATGCTAATCCTATTCTTGGTTCGGGTTTTACGTAGGTTGTTCCTTCTGATGAAAAAGTACTTAATCTAAGCCCATGTAAAGACTTCAGTCGCTTATAAATCTTCCATTCATCCTCAATGTATAGACCTGTTTCTAAAGATTTATATTCTGTTTTACGATCAATGAGCGAACCATCAAAATTATCTCTAAT
>MDSX01104269.1_pt1 | contig 10777 bp, 10 predicted proteins | sample 811141 | NCBI WGS metagenome assembly MDSX01 (sample SAMN05326642, study PRJNA326480) | marine metagenome | isolation source: seawater | place: Atlantic Ocean: South East | collected 2010
AGATATTTTTTTTAGATCATTTCAGTCTACCGGGGGTGTAGGCGCATGTGGTAGAAATGGCAAAATGCTGTCATGTGCGGGGTCGGGGGGACAGACAGTTGAGCCTGGACGAGAGACGGTGGCGGCGTTTTCGCGAGCCCTTCCCCCTGACTGACACCATGACGAGCTATCACACGTGTCAGTGGGAGCTGATTGACATTGACAAGGCGGGGTGTACGCTCTGCGGGGCAATTCATCGATGCAAGGACGGGCGGTGTCAGTTGATACAGACTGAGGATGCAGAGGTCTGTCACGTGACAGGTTTCTGTGTGCGGGACAAGATGTTTGCGGAGACGGAGTTTTCAGACACGGTGGCGTCCTACAACATGGGCCAGAAGATGGACGAGCGGCAAAACGGCGTGGACCGACTGACGGTGCAGAAATATGCCGAGCAGCTCCTCATGTCGAAAAACAGCGAGAGTGCATACGTCATGGAGCTGACTCGGTTTCGGGGAAAGCTGGGCAGTCAGATTCAGCACGAGATCAACACGACTAAAGGCAAGCCCGTCAATCTGGTACACGTCATTGAGCATGTGCTCCGCAGCCTGCACGGCAGCCGGATTCTGAAGCCGCGCTATTCGAAACATCAGTGCAAGCGGGTCCTGCAGCAGTGTGTGGACTTTATCTGCTTCATTATCAACACGTGCATCTTTTACTTCAAAATGTCAACGCGGTCGTCGGAGATGCGGGTGCTGGTGTATGGGCTCTTGTATCTCATGCGGTCCGGGGTGGTTGTCAACTCGATCCAGGTCATTCCAAAGGTGCAGGCGCTCTTCAGCCTCTTGCCTGCGGAGAATACGTTGCAGAATGTGCACAATTTCAGGCCAAAATTCATCACCGACGTCGAGAACAAGTTCAAGTTTATGTTTCGGAGCATGAGCTTCGACAAATTGCGCGTGCTGGGAGAGCATTCACGCAAGACTATTGTCCGTATGGTGGCCAATGACAGTAGCAGCGAGGATTGAGATACTGAGAATGAGGAAGGTGGCCGATTCGGCGGCCGGGTGGTAGTTGTAGCATGGCGCGACGCCGTATGTCAGAATGGCGAGGAACGTCACCGCGTCGAAGAGATGGAGAAAAAGCTTCAAAATTGTCAGGAACCCCGGTGTATGGAAAAAATTGAGGCTTGGTTTCGCATTCTCAAAGTCCATACTGAGTGTTGGCATTGTCATGCGGTTGATCATCTTGTGTGCACTGCGCACCCCAAAAATGGTGGCCAGGATCCAGCTGTATGGGTTGTCAAATGTGTAATGGATGCGAGCAGTAAGCAGGAGTAAGGTTGCGGTGAGCATGCTGACACATCTGACAGTCCCGTTGCTGAGTCGTCGCTGGTTCGGATCCGTGGAATCGTATAGATCCATCACCACGCCAAAGACATACCATATGTACTCTGTCAGAATAAAAACCACGAGAATATAGTAGAGCGTAATTTCATAGTCGAAGAGGAGAAACTTAGTTGTTGCTTCCGATGCGGCGTCAGTCACGACAAATATCAGGGCAAATGTGAGCATGAAATTGTAGAAGAAAGAGCGTTGAATCTTGCGACTCGTTTCAGTGTCAGCACTGATGATAACGCGTATATTTTCTGCCAGCGAGCTGACGAGATAAATGCCAATGACGCTGATGACAATGTACACCAACAAGCTGGTTTCGTCAAAGCGATACATGAGCGATGACGAGTGGCGGTCATATACAATATCCAACTTGTTGTCGATTAGATCGCACAGGGACAGCTCGTAGCGGGTGTCGCTGGACTTTATTTCGCGCCCACTGGCAGAGTTGGTGCATGTCTTGTTTCGGTGCATGATGTTCTGCACGTAGGGCACCTGGCGAAAAGGCTGGAGAGATTGGAGGTCGTCTGGAAGGTCGACGACGCCGGTCGGAAAGTAGAGCATGGACTTCGCATGCAAATTGACTTCCTCACACAAGGCGTCTGCGGTAGGGAAGCAGTCTGTGATGTTCCCCCAGCCTCTGGGAGCCACCTTGGAGTCTCTGAATCTCCAGTTCTTGCGGTTGTTGTACGCGGGAAAGTGGACGCCGCGCGCCGTGATGCGGATGAACTGTGAGCACTGACTAATCTCGTGCATCTCGCCAGTATTCCATGGAATAGGCTCTGTATTGGGGTCAAAAATGAGGTGTGGGTGTGAGTTATCGCGAATGCTCATGAAGGGCATTGGTGGATTTCTTTCCTATCGTCTTATATGCCCATCAAGGTTTGCTGTTTCCACTTACGCGCGTCACTCCTGTCTGAGTTTTGAAGTTTGTACCTCTTCAGCGCATCTTGCCTTTCTTTCTTGATTTGATTTTTCTCCTGGCGAATCGAAACCTGTTTAGCCCTGCTGTACTTCATGTCCAAGGCTTTCTGCTCAGCGGCTTTGATTTTGGCCTGGGTCACCTTCTTCGGGTCGGGGACTTGCTCATTTATCTCGTACGAGACAAAAAATTGCATGAAGTCTGCAGCGGAAGTTGCCAGGGTCTGCAACGCTTCGCACGGCTGTGTGAGGCACATCGCGTCCCCTTCTTCCATCAGCGCCTTTCGATCCGTCACTGTCGTGGTCGGGTTTTTTTTGGGCTTGGGGCGCCAGATCGATGACGCCTTGTGAGATGGTTTGCACAGAAGTTCGGTCTCCGCGGAAACGCTCTTGCCCTCCGCGATCTCTCCTTGCGTCTTTGTGGAGTGAGTCGTCACTGGCCTGTACATGGATGGGGGCTCGTATACCTTTGTGTGTTCGTCGTCGATCTCGCCTTCCTCTGCTATGTCGTCGACGTACTTACTCTTGTGATGTTCGCATGGCTGCTCGGAGTCTTCGGGAATGTGCCAGCGATCAATTTCAATGACAGGATCGTCTGGATCTTCTGCCGTATCAGGATCGTCGTCGACCCGCTTCTTCTTCCTCCTGTCGCCGGACCGCCTCTTCTTCTTCTTCCTGTGGCAGCCGCCTGCTTCCAGCAAGGCCTCGGCTTGGTCGAGCTCGTTGTATTCGTACCCATCGTCGCCTGGTTCAAGCATCTGGTACTCACTGGGAAGCGTGGAGAAGGCAAACGCGCTGAACCTCATGTCTTGCTGCGGGGACGGCGACCTGAAGGGGTCCATGCAATGGTTCTCCTCCATGGCCTAAGGGCTTCGGAAGCCTCCTTAAAGGCGGGCTTTTTAAAGTTTTTTTCCCAAGACTGAAAAAAATCTGGACTCTATGGTCCTTTTTTTTGACTTTCTACGTCATTTTAGGCCCCTTTTTACGTCTTTTTAGGACCCACACGTACAAGCATAACTCGACAAAGTCGGTGAATCCTCCGGGGAAGGGCAGAGTTGGCGCGCGCATGGGCACGTATTTTGGCCGCGGCCCGCCGTCCTTCGCCGCGGTCTTGCGGAGTTCGGTGACGGCGGGCAATGCCATACCTGTGTCACAGTCCGGTCAGCCCACGTTCATGTCTGTGTTGGGTTCCTACCAATGCTCCGCTGGACATTTGCCGATGGCATCGCCGGATCCGCCATGGGCCACTAGGAACAGCGACGCTGTCGTTCGCACGTACGAAAGTCGGCATGGCTTCCGCCAAATCCCGCGCGACGTTTATGATCTGGTTTCGCTGCAGATCGAGAACGAAATCCGCTCGACTGCGGAAGGGATCAAATCCGTCCCCGGCGGAAGTCACGGGGTTCACAATGCGCTTCAAGTTCACCCGATGCGCCGCAATGTCCTTGCGATGCGGAACATGAGCTGCGTCTCCAAGGACTTTCACAAGATCTATACCAAAAAGCGCAAGAACGTGTTCACGGAAGTGGCCAATAATCTCCGCAGGGCGATGATGATGCAGGCGGGCAAGGGCGATAAGGTGAATGTCGCTGGGCTTATCTTCGCTGCTAGGATGTTCCAGGGGGATCTGAATGTCTATATCACGGTCTTCAACACTTTGAATCACGTGATTGAAATTCAGAGGTCCAGTGCGACTTCCGTCCTGGCCGAGTTCAAAGAGGAAGACCTCTACTTCATGCTCAAGTTGATGCGGTGGGCTACGGGGCAGGGATCTGAGCAGGCGTTTACTGGCACACTCTTTACTGACTTTGCGACCGAAGTGCCGGCGAAGATGCAGACAGACGAGTACCGCTTCGCCTGCACACTCCTCATCCAAAGCGTCTTGAAGCTATTGAGTGTGTATCAATCCCGCCTCATGCAAGAGTCGTCTCTCGCTTACTTCGACCAGCTCACGGCCTATCACACTACGATTTTTGGCCAGATACAGGCGATGCGTGACCCTGACCAATCAATGATCGCGGCCTCCTCCATTGAGATTGGTAGGAGGAATTCGTATCTGCAGTTCATGCGCTATTACTGGGATACTCTCTGTGACGTGGCGCATGTCCATCACGATTACTGGAACGTCACGTGCTTTATGGACTTGGCACTAGATTTGATCCGGCATGAGAAGAGGATGCTGCGCGACGTGGACGAACCTTCCGCCAACTTCTCCTTTCTTCGATCCAAGGTGGTGGCACATGTGACTGGCTGTGTCTTGCGCCTCTGGACTGTCGACAACATCAGCAATCTGTCACACGTATCTCAAATAATGGAAGAGAACGTGGATTGTTTGTTTGACGGTCACAGCTGGGATGAGCATGTGTATTTGCTGTACGAAACTTACATCGCGACCTTCATCGACCCGTCCTGGGTCTTGGATGTGCACACCACGGCGAATCAGAATGTGGTGCATGACATGCTCCGTGACTTGCGCTCCAACGTAAAACATGTCGAGTACCAGGGGCAATCGAGTACGGAAGAGGTCAACATCATGAGTGTGATTCTGTACATGATCGACAAGGACTGCAAGGCGGAGCCGATCAAGATTGACCTCGCTGCTGATGCCGGGGAAGATGATATGGTGGGGCAATTCTTCTTGAATTTCAACAACACCCAGGCCTTTATGCAAGATCACACCAAGGTTGCGTGCAAGATTCTGATGAGTCTCGTGGGGGCAATGCTCAAAGTATTCTTTCTTCTCACCAAGCATTCGAAGATTTTGTCGGCGTTTCGTCAGCAGCAATGCTGCAGCATCTTTAACCAGTTTCTTCTCGGCAACGGAGGGGACCTACTGAAAAACTTGCTGGAGACGTATTCGCCATCGATTCTTTCGAACGAAATCAAGAACTTGGTTGAACGTCATTTCACAAGTGCGTATACGCCAGCGCTGATTGCGGAGGAGCTCAACAATATTTTTTCAGGCGCACACCTCGTGTGGAGTCCTACTCTTTCTTGCTACGCACTGAAAGAAGCCTCCGCTTGAAAAAGAGTCGGGGCTGCTGGACTCCGATGATTTCCTTCTGTCTGGTGTCTACTTCTTCTTCTTTCTTCAATTCTGCCGTTTCTCTTTGCGCCATGTCACCGCCTTCCTTTATGCACTCTATCAGGCGACTACTCACCAGAAAGCTGACAAAGATCGCGCTTACGTACCGAAAAGACTCGTGGACGAATATAGATTCACTTGAAAAGATCAGGAAGAGCCCTGTCATGGGCGTAACAATCCGACAGAAATAAAACGAGGTCACAGTCCACATGTATGCATTGTCTATCACAGACGCCTCTCCCATTCTCTGTAGATGGTGCATGACACTCTCCGCGACACACCCATTCAGTGCGAAATCGAGCACCCATGGAATAAAGGCGTAGGAGAGAACGGATGTGTCCACGACTGTCGTTTTTGCGTACAAGTAGAGTGTGTACTGCAGTGTGATGGAGATGCCCACGGAGTCATACCAGAAAGCGCTGGGCATATACTCAGAGGAGCGTCGGTTGGCCCTCCTCAAAACAGTTCGCCTGCGGGCCTGAGTTAGCTGTCGCTGTCTGTCCTGCTGCATTGCGGGTTGGAGAAAATTTCGGTACAGAATGTATGCAATGATTTCAAAGAGGGTCAGGGCCGCCACTGACACGATCGCATTCAGCTTCATGAAGTATCCCGCAGGGGCCTCCTTGCTGGACCAGTCGTTTCGGAAGAGCAGAATGAAGTAATCTGCGCTCTCTGCCGCGTCATGCTCCGTCACGCCCCATATGACGGCAACGTGTACAACGTACACGACGTAGAAAGCTGTCAGAAAGACAAAGGCCGCGTCGGAAATTTCGCGCACGTGGGCCTCCGTGAATGTCAGTGAGAGCGAGTCCTCCTCGTACTGAGTCAGCATCGCGACGGATTTTGTCAGGAAATTCCAGTGCGGGTCCCTGATGATGTCCCCGCGCTCGTGGTAAAAAAGAGCGAGCACTGACATCACCGTGAGGAGAGCGAGGACACAGAGACCGAGGCCGGACACGACGGGAAGGGCAAATGAGCCGACTGTCAGGAGCTGCAAGCCGGCGATTGCGACCCAAAATATGACCAACTCCACAGTCATTACAATGATAAACTCCGCGATAGGCATTGGCGGGCTGTGGGGGGCTGGTAAATATACATTTCAGTCCTGAGTATTATATTTCGGCCGGTGTGCCGGACGGGCAATGCTCGTGGTGACGCCAGTGCAATCTATTGCAATTTTTGGTTACTGGGACCAGCCCAGAAAAATCGTGGCTTGGGACGATCTTGTCAAGAAGGGCTGGACGTGGCGGCGCCTGCGCAATGAGCTGAACTTCTCGCCCCTGGAACTGCTCAAGATCCAAAAGGACAAGACGGCGTGGGTGACCCGAGGCTCGCTGACATTGCATGATTTGCCCGAGATGATCATTTTCCCCGTGAATCCCTTCACTGACATGCAGGCGGACCTGGGGGAGGTGTGGAGCATGCAGTGGCAGCCGTCATTGCTACATGAAATGGGCGTCACGTTCGATCAGATGAAGTCCCGCGGACTCAGCGCGCAGATCATGTCCCACTTTGGCTTCTCGCTCAGCTCGTGGTTCATGCTAGGCTTTCGAATCCAGCACGCCGAGGCGCTTTCAAACGACGAGTGCAACCTCGTGTTTGGTCTGGACAAGCCTGAATTGGAGAAGATAGTGAGGGAATTCAGCCCCACGGCGTGAACTTATGTTATCGAGGCGAAAGTTATATAACTTACCACCATTACAGAATAATGTACTTGTCATCTGTGTCATCATACCAGATGGTCAATATGGAGCCAGAGCCGTACACCGTGGTGATGCAAGACACTGCCATACAGGTGTCGGATGGCGTGTCGGGTGAGAAAGCGGACAAGGACGCATCACAGACACATGCGAGCACGACGGCTGTACCTCTGATGCAGTTGCTGGGGTTTGGCTTGTTTGACGTTGGCTGGAATGCCCCGAGTCACCAAAAGTCGGAGGGCGAAAAGAGTGCAAGTCCGGAAGAGAGCAGTTGTGTGTAATAAGAAATTAAGAAATAAAGCATCTATTTAGCCGGCAACGCCCCAACCATAAATGGCTTCCAATGACTGTGAACCGTCAATCGATTTCAGTCTCGTACAGACTTACATTCCCGGCCTGATGCTCTTTTTCAGGTGTCTTATTTTCCTGAGCGTGTACGCCCTGCTCGTCTTTGGCATGACGCAAGAGACCCTCGGCCATATCCGCAGCTCGGTGCGGCCCGACATTGTCCTCTTCATTCTGGCCACCCTCGCGTATTTCGACGGCTTCTTCTTCCGGCATGACAATCTGAGCAGAGCCGTTGGCTTTTTAGCCCCGCCCTTGCTGCTTATTGCCGTGATGAGCAACTGCATACAGTCGTCGGTCGGGCAATGTGATGACATGACCTCGAATATTCTGTACTGGGTGGCCAGCATTGCGTGGGCTTCGTCCTCGACATTCTGTGTACTCGACATGATCCTCCGCCTCAAGAGTGTGAACATTCACATCATGTCGGTGGGCTGGACGGTTGCGGGTCTCATACTGCTGTACGTGGACTGCCAGAAAAAGGGCGTATTGGAGATCGCGACTCGCAGTTTGTTGTACTACGTGCTGGCCACCCTGCTCTGGTTTTCGCAAACACTCCAGCCGGACGTGGAGCGAAATCGGTTTTCCTACAGTGTATTACACGGGCCTCTGCACATTCTCTTTGTCAATCAGTACGTAATGTGCGCAAGCGTCTGCATCTGGGTGCTCATATTCATATACTACTATCACTCCCAAAGCAAGTCCAAGACCCGAAGGTCGAAGGACCCCCCTCTCGTCAAGACGAGCCCGAAAAAGATTGAAGCGGGCGACGAGCTTCTGAAGCAATTACAGGCTGCGAAGCAGGCTGGGGGCATAGTCTGAGCCTCACGAATTCTTCTTGTGGAAGCATGGATTGCATTTGTAGTCCTTGCCGCTGTACGGGAAGATGCCCTTTCTGTAGTCCACATTCTTCATCTTTTTGCACGTCTGGCACATCCTGCTCACCTGCACATCGTCCATGCTCATGTAGGTCTGAAGAGCGGTGAACTCGGCGTGCACATTTTTGAGCTCGAGCTGTGCCTTCGTCAAATCATTGGCCTTGTCGTCCAGCATGAGGCAGAGCTTGTCCGCCTGTTCGTTGAGAGATTCGATGCTCTTCTTGTCGACGCTGATGGCTGTCTGGCTCTTCTGCACATCAGCAGTGAGCATCCTGTTCGAAGAGAGCAAGCTGGCAATTTGCATCCTGAGCTTACGCTCCGTCGCCTGCAGTGCGGAGATGGTTGCTTCGGTGGCAGTGACGTCGCGTTTCAACTCGGCGTTCAATCTGTTTGACGAGCTTTGCGCCGATTTGATCTTCTCGGCGTGCTCTGCTTTGAGATCTTGCATGGCCTGCTTGTGCTCATTCCTGGTCTGCTTCTGGTCCATGAGCAGGTTGTGGATGCGAGTCTCGAGCCGCGCGATGTACTCATCTTGTTCCGCATTTGCGAAGAGCATCTCGGTGTATGCTTCCGGGGCTCCACTCTTGGAACCCGTTGGCAATGGGACAGCCATCAATTGCAAGTCAAAGGAAGTCGATTCGGAATCCACCGCGCAGAGGCCATTGTCTGGCAGCCACACTTGAAGATTCGTCTGGTCCATGTTCATGCCGCTCACCCCGAAGAGTACATTCGTCATGTCTCTCTACGGGCCCGTCGCTTCTTCCGAAGTCTGTGAAAAGGGGGTTGAGAAAAAAAGAATGTGTAAAGTTAATTTCTTTTTTTACTTTACGACCTCATGGTCTAAAAAAAATATCTTTACCACTGGAATTGCGTCCCATGCTCTTTTGATACACGTTCATAGGAGGCTGCTTAAACAGCGCGGATCCGTGGGCGGTGAACCATCGGCGCGAGGCTGCGAGACGATGCCCAACTTCAAAGTGGGATATAAGCAAAGCGTTGACGGGGATTGGAACGAAGTGACTTCGACGCTGAGTGGACAACATTGGCACTACAATTTACAGGCGAACAAAGAGGCCTGGAAGGCAGCGGCTGAGCGTTCCAAAAGCGGTGACGGCGCGCTTGGGAAGGGGAATGTCGAGCTGAAGCCGGAGAAGCAGCTGTGTCCAGTCATTGTTTTCGAGAAACAGATGCAAACCTTGGATGTGTGTGCGGATGTGGGCGTGAAGCGCAAGCGCGATTTTGAGCGTGGGATTATGACAGGGATGAAGAAGTGGGCGACGAAAGATTGGTATGCCTACGGCGTCCACAAGATCATGGGATTGACATTTGTATCGGACGTCCATGACCACGTCATACTTCATGCCTGCAGTATCTTCCGGAGATTCTTCGAGACCAAAGCGTGCAGAGAGTTGTCGCAAATTCCAGAGACCTGGAGCATCGAAAAGTGGATTGTATGCCACGCAGTCGCATGCTGGCTCCTGGCGTCGAAGATGATCGATACAGCTTCGCCATCGCTTCAAGACCTGTGTGACGGCCTGAAAGATCACGTGGACCAGAAAATTCACACAGTCGACATTATCGACGCGGAAAAACGAGTTCTTTTCGGCGAGGGTGGATGGTTCAATATGATGACGAACAACGGCTTTGTGGAAATCCTGTTCGAAATGCTGGATGCGGGTGCCAAGAAGTTCCCAGAAGAAAAGGACCTATGGAAGGACTCGCTCATGAACTACAGTTTGGAATGCCTGTATTGGGCCGCGCACGACTTGGAACTGATGAGCGCGCCCTCTTTCGTGATAGCTGCTGGTGCTCTCGAGATAGCGTTTGAACATGAGAAGAAGGACAAGACGTCTTTTCGGATGATTCGCGACTCTCTGGTGAAGTCGTCCGCGGATGCCAAGGGATCGAAAGCGTCCGCGCATGTTGAAGAGATCGACAAGTGGGCTGCGTCGGTGAAGGATTTTTTCCACAAGTTGAAACGGCGTCGCGTGGAGTAAACGACATCGCGAGGATCAATCGATCTTGAAGGCGGGCGAGTACGTCGGACAGAGGAGCTTGAAGGGAAGTAGACACAGTGATTTTACCAGGTGAGCGATGGAGATGTCGTATTCTTCGAGTTTGACACCGTCTGGGGCATGATGAATGGTCCAGTCCTGGTCGGGTTCCGGTAGCGGTCTTGTCATGGGGTTGTCCATGTAGTCGACGCGTTTCCCGGGATAAATAAAAGCACGGTAAATATATGTAGCCATACACGGCTGGTTGAGATTAGGATGTGTCTGCGATGCCACAAGCTTAGCATGGGCGTCTGGAAGTTTACTCCAGTGAAGGGTTGGGTGCATGTGGTGCACCGTGTGGAAGCCGTTGTTGAAGGTGAGGACGTTGATGGCGATGCCTGTGAAGTTCCTACTCCCATTCAGGATTTTGGTCGGGTCCGTCTCACAGCCGTCATGCTGGAGGTAGTTCATGGAGACGATGGCC
>MDSX01086385.1_pt1 | contig 10775 bp, 17 predicted proteins | sample 811141 | NCBI WGS metagenome assembly MDSX01 (sample SAMN05326642, study PRJNA326480) | marine metagenome | isolation source: seawater | place: Atlantic Ocean: South East | collected 2010
TACTGTACCAAATGTTGAAGGTGGTTTTAGTGAAGGCGCTACAAAGCTAAAAGCTATATTTATGGTTGGTGGTCCTGGTGCTGGTAAAACAAACGTTGGTAAAGGATTACAACTCGGCAGACGTGGTTACAAGGTAGTTAATCAAGATATAGCTTTAGAAGCTATGAAAGAAGAATCAGGTTTACCAGCTAAAGAATCTGACTATACTGCAGAGCAAAGATCGTTAAGATCAAAACTTGGTGCTGCCGCTAGAAAAGCTGCTGTAGCTAAATTTGATAAATACGCCGCCGCAGGAAATGGCATGGTCATAGATGGAACTGGCGCTTCTTACAATGCTACTATTAAAAAAATAAAAGCTTTACAAGACGCTGGTTATGAAGTGCACATGGTTGTAGCTACAACGCCTCTTGAAACTGCAATAGCTAGAAACAAAGCTAGAACAGAAAGATCATTACCTGATTTTGTTGTAGAAAAAACTTACGAAAGTGTTCAAGAGAGTTTAAAGAGATATAGAGAAGACTTTGGTGATCGCTTATATGAGATTAATACAGAGACTATAGAGTACGGTAAACCACTGCCAAACGATTTCTTACAACAAGTTTATTCAGGTATAAACGCTAATAAAGTTGGTAAAGTTAATGCAACCAGTTTTGCTGAAAATTATGACGCTTTAGAAGAACAAGGCGCGGAGTTTGATTTTAGAGAGTTTAGCAAAGTAATTGATGGTAAGAAAGGACCATTATTTAGTGTGGCTGAAAAAATAGCTGCAGCTAGAGGTACTGATGATGTATTTATATTAACAGCAAGACCAGCTGATGCTGCTAAACCTATACAAGAGTTTATGAAAGCAAACGGTATTGATATACCTTTAGCGAATATAACTGGACTAGGTGACGGCGCGGCTGAAGCAAAAGCTGGCTGGATAATGGGTAAAGCTGCAGAAGGTTACAATGATTTTTACTTTGCTGATGATGCTATTAAAAATGTTAAAGCTGTTAAAGGCGTACTAAGTCAGGTTGATGTTAAATCAAAAGTACAGCAAGCAAAAGCTAGTAAGCGTATAGTATTTGACAAAGTATTTAACGATATCATAGAGCAAAAAACAGGTATTGAATATTACAAGCAATATTCAGCTGCAAAAGCTAAAACTGTTGGATCAAGTAAAGGTAAATTTACTTTCTTTACAACACCATCAGCTGAAGATTTTTTAGGTTTACTTTATAAAACTTTAGGCAAAGGCAAAGTTGGAGATGCTCAAATGGCGTTTTACAAAACAAACTTATTAGATCCATATAACAGGGCTGAAATAGCTCTATCACAAGCTAAAGTTTCAGCTGGTAGAGATTACAAGGCTTTGAAAAAGCAATTTAAAAATATACCAAAGACTTTAGAAAAAGAAACTGGGATTGCTAAGTATACATATCAGCATGCTATTAGAACTTATATATGGAACAAACAAGGTATTGAAGTTCCGGGATTATCTAAGCGTGATCAAAAAAGATTAACTGATTTTATAGCTAATAACGCAGAGCTTAGTGTATTTGCTGATAACTTAATAACGATACAAAAAGGTAAACCATATCCGGAACCAGGTAAAGAATGGACAGCTGGCACTATAACCACAGACGTTATATCTGGTATTAATAAAGTTAATAGAAAAGAGTATTTACAAGAGTGGCAAGAGAATGTAGACATTATATTTTCTGAAAAGAATATAAATAAGCTAGAAGCTGCTTTTGGAGCTAAGTATGTTGAAGCATTGAAAGACTCGCTAAGAGCAATGAAAAGTGGTAGTAATAGACCGCTAGGCGGCGATAGAGTATCAGACGGCATACTAGACTGGTTAAACAACTCTGTTGGTGCTATAATGTTCTTAAATACAAGATCTGCAGTATTACAGACCATATCTGCGGTAAACTTTGTAAATTGGGGTGATAATAATATATTAAAGGCGGGTAAAGCGTTTGCTAACCAAAAACAATTTTGGGGTGACTTCTTGACTCTTATGAACTCTGACTACTTACTTGAAAGACGAGATGGTCTTAAAATTAACGTAAGTGAATCTGAAATAGCTGATGCTGTTGAGGGTAGTAAAAACAAGGTTAACGCTGCTATATCATACTTACTTAATAAAGGTTTTGTGTTTACTAGATATGCAGATAGTTTTGCTATTGCTTCTGGTGGTGCTACATTTTATAGAAATAGAACTGAAGCTCTAGTTAAGCAAGGTATGGATAGAAAAGCAGCAGAAGAACAAGCTTTTAACGACTTTAGAGCTATAGCTGAAGACAACCAGCAGTCTAGTAGTCCATCGAAAATCAGTCAACAACAAAGATCTTTAATTGGTCGTATTATACTTCAGTTTGGTAACACTCAGCTTCAGTATGTACGTATACAAAAAAGAGCAGTACAAGATTTAGTAAACAAAAGAGGTGATTGGAGAAGTAATATATCTAAAATAGTTTATTACGGCGCTATTCAAAACTTATTGTTTAACGCGCTACAAAGCGGTTTAGCTTGGGCGTTGTTTGATGATGATGAAGAAGATGAAGAGCTAACAGAGAAAAATAAAGAGCAAAAACTACAAAGAACTTTAAATGGCGCTATTGATTCTCAGTTGAAAGGTCTTGGTATACAAGGCGCTGTAGTTTCAGGTGTTAAAAACGCTTTAATAACTATAGCTGAGGAAGCTGATAAGAAATCACCTAAGTTTGAAGAAGCTCTTGATGATTTATTTTCTATAGCTCCAGCGCTTGGATCTAAAGTTAGAAAAATAAAATCAGCCGCAAGAACTGTTTCTTGGAATAGAAAAGAAATAAAAGAAAAAGGTTTCAGTATGGATAATCCAGCTTATTTAGCTGGTGCTCAAGTTATATCAGCTGCATTTAATATACCATTAGATAGAGCAGTTATGAAGATGAACAACATGCGCAATATATTAAATCCTGCTACAGAAAACTGGCAAAAAGTTGCATTAGCTTTAGGTTGGTCAGGTTGGGATGTTGGATTACCTTATTTTGGTTTAGCTGAAGACAAACCAGTATTAACTGAAACTGAAAAGCAAAGTATAAAACTATTTGATTTAAACAGGTCAGATCAAGTTAAAATGCTACTAGACTTAGGTTTGACTAAGAAAGAAATTAGAGCACTAACTAAAGAACAACAAAGAGTTGATCAAATTATAAAATTACAAAATAAAAAGAAAGATGCCGGATCCAAAAAATAAAAAAGTTACAGATACTATTAGAATTAAAAAACCTAGTAAGATGTACAAACCAGGTGATTACGTCACTGAAGATGATTTTGAAAAGCAATTTGCTAAAAAAGAGGGAAATTCTTCTACTTTTCCTCAGTTTTCTGTTGAAGATTATTCTACAATAAAAGTAGATAAAAAAGGACCTTATGTTGTTAAAAGTCCAGTAGAGATGAAATCACCATTATACGCTAAATTATCAGCTAAATGCAAAGCCGCAGCAAGAAGAAAATTTGATGTATACCCTAGTGCTTATGCTAATATGTGGGCTTCAAAGCAACAGAAAAAAGGTAAGTGCTAATGGCTTATATACAACCGGGTAATACACCTTTACATAAAAAAGAGGTTAAAAAGGTTAAAGCAAAAGGTGGTGGTACTAAAAAAGTGTGCTTGCCTAAAGCTAAGATTGCTAGCATGAGCAAAGAAGAAAGACAAAAAGTTATTAACGCTAAAAGAGCTGCGGGTGCTAAAGGCAAGTATAAAAGATCTAGTAAAAGTAATGTTACTGGAACAAGTAGTGGTGGTGATCTAAAAACTTGGGTTAAACAAGACTGGAGACAAGTCGGTGATCCATCAAAAAAATGCGGAGAAAAATGAGTTTATCAGACATAAAACTATACGCAATGAACGCGGGAACGTTAGGCGTAACAACATTTACACAAATAGAAGACGGCTTAAAATTATTGCTACTTGTTATTACAATTGGATACACTGTATCTAAGTGGATACACATTAGAAGAGATAATGAATAATGAAATATTTTAACTACGAAGAATTTGATTCACCTGACATACAAGGTAGTGGTCAACTTGTGGATCCAAAGCTTCTTGAGATGATAGATGAAGCTAGAGAGATCTATGGTAAGCCAATACGTGTAACTAGTGGATATAGAACAGAAGCTCACAATCGTAAGGTTGGTGGAGTTAGTTCATCTTCGCATTTAAAAGGTTTAGCAATAGATGTAGCGTGTAAAAAATCTGATGAAAGGTTTGAAATGCTAACTGCATTGCTAGAGGTAGGTTTCAATAGAATAGGTGTTGCAGGTACATTTATACATGTAGACATCGATAAAGATAAAACACAAAACGTAATTTGGACATATTAATATGAATACACCACTTAACATTAAAGAAAAAGCTTACGAAAAGCAGAACAGAAAAATGCGTTCAAAGTATAAGTCTGAAACTGGTAAGTCATTAGGTAAAAGACTAACTAAAGGTGTTAGTAAAAGAAGAGTATCATTTGCTTGTAGATTTGCCGGTATGGCAGGTGCAATGAAAGATGCTAAAGGCGAACCAACTAAAAAAGCAATGGCTTTAAAAAAATGGGGGTTTGGTAGTGTAGAAGCTGCTAGAAACTTTTGTCAAAAAAATAAATCTAAAAAATAAATGAAAACATCTAAAAAAGGATATTTAAGAAATAGCCCAGATGTTAACAAACCTCAAAATATAATTCAAGGAGGTGATATAACAATGAAAGGAGTAGATTTTAATGTGCACGGTATAGATAGCAATGGCTATGCTAAAGTTATGACGCCTGGTAATGACTACAAATTTCCAAACGCAAAGTATGTAATAGAAACACCAATAAAAAATAACAAAAAAATGAGCACATTTATGTCAAAACACTGTAGCCCTGTAAGCTATGGTACACCACTAGAAAAGAAAAGTTGTGGATCACCTAATAAACAGATTGATACTAAGGCTATAAGCGGTAAAGTAGAGCAATTAAAAAGATATAGAGACTATGTAGGTAAAAAAGAAAAAGGATACATGGACGAAGAAGATGGATTTATCAAAGGAGATCCTTCTAAAACTGTATCATTTGATAGGTTTGCTATATCAGAAGAAATAGCTAAAGGTGGAAAAGCTGGAAGTAAAGCTGTAAAGCATTACTATGCAAATAAAGATGATTACAGTGGTTATATGCCTGAGGAAAAAAGACAAGCTGTTAAAAAAGGTTTAAATATAAAATAACTATGGGAAAATTTTTTATAAAAATTGGAAATAAGTTAGTTGCATTTAACGAATACTTAAAAGGTAAATGGAACTCGTTACTATATAAATTAATGTTTAAAAAGGAACAAAAATGAAACCATTTACATCAAAACACTGCGCACAGTACTTAACTAAAGAATCACCTTTGAATCAAAACAAAGTAGATCCAGATGCTCCAGGTACTCCAGGGAAACCAGGTTATGAGCCGCCAGTTGTAAGAGAAGAATTAGACGATAAAGGTAAAGAAATTTACGATAATTTAAGAAGAGAAAATGATAGTCTTTTAAAAGCTGGTATGACTCAAAAACAAATAAATGCTATGAGATTAAAAAGACATAAAGAAAAAAGAAAAAATAAAAAATATAAAAAATAAATGTAATGGGTTTTTCAAAAACATTTAAAAACAAATCTCCTTTTAGACAACAAGATCCTCCTGCTAGTATTAAAGATCAAGTTAAAAACTGGGTACAAACTAGAAAAAAAACAGGAAGATTTGAAGATCAATTAAGTGATGAAGAGTTAAAAAGAGGTTTAACAAATCTTGATAGAGTTAAAAAAGTTTCTAAAGAAAAATATGGAGATGTAATTGGTGAAAGTTTATCAAGATCTCAACTAGGTGGATATGGTCCTGATGATCAAGTGTATTTTGCTAAAGATCCTAGAACTGAGTCTCATGAATTGTCTCACGTTTTTGATATAGGTACAACTGGAGCACCTGAAATAGCAGACTTTACAGATCAGTATATTACCGAAGATGATATTAAAAGTAGTATTCAAGACAAAATAACTAGCATACCTATAAAACCTTATAGGCCTAATTTGTTTGAAAAAACTTTTGGTGGACAAAAAGAAAAACAATATAGTCTTGATGAATATGCGTTAAATGCTCCTGAAGTTTTTGCAGAATTAATGAGTTTTAGATTAAAGCATGATATAGATCCTAATAAAGTTTTTACTACTGAAGATTTATCTGAACTAAGAAGAAAATTAAAACAAGAAAAAGGATACGGTAGTGACAGAAACATAGACCAACACTACTCTGATGAAAACCTTTTAAGATTATTTAATGAAGTTGTTGATGTAAATAAAATTAATAAAAACAAAAACAGGTTTGCTTAAAAAATAAGGAACAAAAATAAACTGGGCGTACCATACCCAAAAGTTCCTGTAACCAAGAAAGGGGACCTCGTTTGAGATCCCCTTTTTTAATTATCCATCACAAGCCAAACAATCTTCACTCATTGCTTGTTGTGCTATATCTCCACGAAGCACTGATTCTGTCCTCGTATAATATAAGGTTTTAATACCATTTTTCCAAGCTTGCATATGCACCTGATTAATCCATTTAGGTGTTGCTATACTAGGAAAAGCTAGATTTAAACTTACTGCTTGATCAATGTACTGCTGCCTTATACCAGCTTGATTAACTAACTCTAGTTGATTAATTTCCTTAAACGTCTTAAATACTTCTTTCGCAGGGATTTCGTGTGGGCCAACAACAACCCCATCAAGCTCAGATAAACCTTGAACACTACCGCCATCTGCGAGTATTTTATCCCAAGTTTCATTTGTATTAATTTTAAGTTTTCTTAATAGTTTTAGTAACGTAGGGTTTTTACGTATAAAAGTACCTTTAGCTGATTGCTCTGTAAATACATTAGCTGCCCAAGGTTCTATTCCAGGCGAGATGTTCCCACTAAGCTTTGAATTGCTAACAGTGGGAGCAATAGCACGAAGATGAGTATTACGCATACCAGTACCAGCACACCACAAAGGCTCGCCATAAATTTCAGCAAGATCTCTGGAAGCTCTTTCACTTTCGATCTTAATCTGCGAAAAGATTTTCCTAGTTTCAAACTGAGCGAGGAGACCTTCAAAAGGAAGGCCATTTTCTTGGAGATACGTATGCCATCCGAGTACACCCAGCCCAAGTGCTCGTCCTTTAGTAGCAGAACGAACGGCGTTTTCAAAACCTCTAAGTCCTTTGGCTCTTTGAATAAATTCCTCCATAACGCCATCGAGAAACCATACGGCGTCGTATATAAGGTTAGTACCTTTCCATTCTTCATATTTAGCTAAATTTAATGATGATAAGCAACAAACAAAGCTGTGGTTTTCATCTGTGTGTAATGTAATTTCTGAACATATGTTTGTCATATGTACTTTTAATCCGTTTTCTTTGTATGCTTTTGGATTTGATTTGTTAACATTTCCTTTAAACATGATATACGGTTCTCCAGTTGCCTTTCGCTTTCTAAGTAGTTTACTCCATCTATTTCTAGCGTCCTTATCTCCTTGTTCAAGCTTACGCATAAACTTGTCACCAACAACTGCGCATTGATGTAGATTAAGCGATTGTCTGTTGACATCTCCTTTTGGCTCTCTGATTTCAAGCCATTCTTCAAAATCGTCGTGCTCAATGTTAATGTTAACCGAAGCAGCTCCTCTTCTGACAGATCCTTGATTAGTTGCGAGAATTGTTGAGTCGTATATCTTGCAGAACGGGACGACTCCGTCTGATGTTCCATTTCCTGTAATTTTAGCGCCAGCGGGTCTAATCATATTAACTCCGATACCAACTCCACCGCCGTGCTTAGCGAGTAGCATCATCTCTAAATTCTTTTGCCCTATATCCTGTATACTATCAGCCACATCAATGCCAAAGCAACTAATAGGCAAGCCGCGATCAGTACCTGTATTAGATAGTACTGGGCTAGCGAGGCAAAGCCACCCGTTCCAGATGTACTCGAAGAAAGTTTCTGCCATTTCAGGCTTATATAATCTACGAGCAACCGTTTTAGCGACGCGCATGTATGCTTCTCTAGGCGACTCGTCGTCGAGTAAATATCCCCCGGATACAGTCTTCTTGTATACGTCGTTATTACCCCACGCAGGGTAATCTTCACCTTTTTTCCAGTTTTCATTCCACATTTATATAATTGTTAAGTGTTTTATCCATGCTATTAATCCGTTCATATTTAAAGCTACAAGATTCCATTGCTTTCTTGAAGCTGTTTGTACCATGACCATTATAAATCCTACTATGTATAGCTTAGGATCTATAGTCCATTGAGCAGCGATTAAAAAACCACTGCCCATATAACCTGATCTAGTCGCTAGTCGTTTCCAAGGACTCAGTCTCTTTTGTCTCACTAGAGTCCTTAGCAACTTGTTCTTTAAGCTTTTCGATTGCTTCATCATAATCTGGCATGCATTTAATTGTTTCTAATGTTCCTACGGCTAGATCTTTTAAATAAGCATTTTCATCTAACAGTTGCTGTACAACACCAATTAAGGCTTGTACCTTTTTCTCAAGTAGATCTGTCCTACTCTGTTTTTGTCCTTTCATTATTGTAGTCTATTATAAACCCTATTAACACTATTATATTCATAGCTAAACTAGCTAGTATTTCATATACATCTTTAAAGTCGTGTATAGATAAATGTATATGTCCTACAGCCCAAAAAGGTATTGCTAAGTTTTGACTGATCCATATAATAGTGTATTTAATAAAGTTTTTCATTTATATAATTGTTCAAATATTTCCTGTTCAGTTACTATATTACCAAATGTCTTCGAAGTCTTCGCCTTCGTTAGCTTTCGAATAATCCGTCGGCCGTATCGCGAAAAAATCAGTATGAGTGACCCCGCCGGTAAGATGATAGAACCAATCAAGATTAGACGCTGCATCTTTGTCATACGCGAAGTACGAGCCAAGGTCAATGTAACCAAGTTCAACCAGTTTTTCATTTGTTCTCTTTTTTATAAAATGCTTAAGATCATTAGCTTTAATTCCTTCTACATCACCCATTTCAAACATTTTGTCTATATATTTAGTTTCAAGCTTTATCATGGTTTCCGCAGCTTTTATTATATCTTCTCGACATAAATTAAGCAATTGTCCGTTTTCACTGCACATATCGCGGAAAAGCTTGCAACCCATTTTACTGTGTAATGATTCGTCTCTTACAGACCATTTCATTTGCTGTCCAATACCCTTGAGTAAATTACGTAGCTGGAAGCTGTATAAAACAGCAAAAGCTGAATACAAACTAACGCCTTCTGCGAAAGCAGAAAATACGGCAAGTGACTTACCAATACCAATAGAATTTGTGCCGTCATAAGCAACCAGATTATCAAATCTCTGTGCTGTAGCAGGTTCGTGCAAAAACGCTTCATAATCTTCTAATTTTAATGTTTCATTTAAATAACTATACGCAACTGCATGTACTGTCTCTTGCGAGCCAAACATCATTGCCATCTGTTGTATTTCGTGTTTAGGAAACCACCCGACAATCTTCTGCGTCCAATAATCCGACACGGCACATTCTGTCTGCGCGAAGCCGAGTAATATGTTTCCAACCAAGTTCTTCTCTTTGTCATTTAGTTTTTCTTTCCAATCTTTAATATCGCTCTGCATTGAGATTTCAGTGTGTAACCAAAACGCTTGAGCTTGTTTTAACCAGCCTTCTGTATAATACTCAGGGTACTCAAAAGGCTTATATGCTATTCTTTCGTCGAATAATCCCATTATAACTCTGTTATTGTTTTAATTGTTTTTAAGTTTGTTTTCCAAGAGTCTATATAAGCAAATAGATCGTCTTTCTTAGTCGTTCTTTTAAGTTTAGACATATCATCTAGTACGTCGTCTATAAACACGCATATGACCTCTAATTGTGAATCTTTATCTTCTTTCATTGTTTATATACTTCTAATGCTATATCAATAAACGGTAAATAAAACACATGAGTTGTTTGTTCGTCTTCGTCGTATGTTCTCATACCCAGCAATACGCCAGGATACGTGCCTATTGAAAGACTCCATACTTTTTTAGGTTGTTTTGATTCCATATTGTTCTTGTAATTCTACTAGTTCTTTATATTTAACTTTACCTCTAACTTCCCAGCTCCATTTGACAAACTTATCAATTTGACGCTCGGCATATTTCTGTCTAGCTATCCTTTTCGCTTCGAAAGGATTATGCTTATTGTCTCGTCGCATTCTTTTTGATTTTGTGGTTTGTACAATGTTACGTTAGGAAATTGATTCATAACTAATCTTTTAAATAACTTCCAACGCATTGGAAATGATTCATTAGCTCTACCTTTTGTTTCTATTATAAAATCCTCACCAATGAAATCTGGTGTATACTTAATAGGTAGTATGCGTTTGCAACCTCTATTTTTATAATCACCTTTACCATTGGCTTGTCTTTCATATACCTCGTTATCAAAATGAAAACCGGCTAGTAAAACAAAAGTTTCTCCTTCGTATTTAGCTTTTATCTTTGCTTTTTTCAAAGCCATATACATGTAACGCTCAAGGCCAGAGGCGAAGTTGATGCCATCGTATGACACCTTCTTCGACTGCACTGGACCTTTTTTACGTCTTCTTTTTTTATAAGGTCTCTTGTTCATTTATTTCAATATCGTGATAGTGTAAACCATCATTACCATTTTGACCTATAACGTTTATACGATTAAGCATTGCCTCTTCGATCTCATCAGTCAAACAACGTTTAGCA
>MDSX01061589.1_pt1 | contig 10773 bp, 3 predicted proteins | sample 811141 | NCBI WGS metagenome assembly MDSX01 (sample SAMN05326642, study PRJNA326480) | marine metagenome | isolation source: seawater | place: Atlantic Ocean: South East | collected 2010
TCCCTCTCCGCGAATGCGATGAACGCCTTGGCGGACCTGTCCTTCCCCGCGTGCGTGAACACCTTCCCCTTGTAGAACATCGCGACGTGCGGGTACGACTTGATCTCCAGGTCCCCGAACAGCTTCTGGGACCCGGCGGCGGATTCGGCGACGGACGCCACGACGAACTTGTTGGTACCCGCGTTGACGCCGCGGGTCAATCGGTCGGCAGCCGTGTCAAAGTCGGGCGACATCTGCCGGCACTTGCTGCACCACGTCGCGTAGAACTTGACCAGGTGCGGGACCACGTCGGCGCCGCTGTGGATACTCGCGGCGAGCTGGTCGCCGGTCATCTCCGTCGCCATGGTGGGCCATCGCCGTTCACGCCTGGGCGGGGGCGGGGACGATGACGACGATGAACGTTCGTCGGTGCCGAACTCGTCGTCACCCCGGACGTGGATCGGCGCGGTGGACATGAGCGCGAGGATCGCGACCAGGAGCACCGCACGTCCTCGTGGGCGCATCGCCATGCTCGCCGTGCGTGTCGGGCCGGGCCACGAGCTCTGACTATGGTCAAACCGACTGCGGCTCTAGTAGAGCGTTCGGTTGTTGACACGAAAAGCAGACGTTTGAGAGTAAATTCCCCTTCGAGGCTGAGATCGCGAAGCTGTGATCGCATACAATATCCAGCGATTTGACCGCAATTTGATGTTAACATTACATTATTTCGAGTTTTTCGTGATTTGGGTATGAGCATTTTGTATAAAAGATATTTAGCGGGAGTTTGATTCGACCAAGTTTTTGACCAATGAGAAGCGAGATCTTGTTGTTGCCTACAAATCTTTTTTGAGTGACTCGGCAAAAGTGTATCAAAGTGCAGGGGGTACGCAGATTACCGCGCGCACGACCACGCTAGCTCGATAGACATCCGCACAAACATGATCGCCACGACCACGATGACCGCTCGCATCGCGCCGATGACCGCTCGCATCGCGCCGATGACCGCCAGATGCTCCGGCGTCAACAAAAAGGCCGTCTCCGTCCGCAAGTTGGCGAAGATCCCGGGGGCGAAAACAACATCCGCGATGGTTCGGGGAGGACGCGCGGGCCGTGGATGCGTGTCCACGCGCGCGTCCGCGGGCGACGACGACGGCGCGGAGGTGTCCACGTCCGACAAGTATGAGAAGTTCGATCTCGAGACGGCGTTCGCCAACCTCGCGTCCAGGTATGATTGGCTCAGCGCGGGCATCGGCGCGCTCATGGGGACCTCGTACGGGGTGGTGAGGGGCCAGCCCCCGTCGCAGGCGCTTGGAATAGCGGTGTGCGCCACCGTCGTCGCACTAGCAATCGACGAAATCCTCAAGGAGAACAAAATCTAAGTTTATATTCGGTGTGGTGAGGCATCCACCGTCAGGGACGCGGTCCCACGTACACTAGTTCGGTTTAGTATCAGTATCAGTTGTAACAGTAACCTCAGTTGTTGACTCCAATTCGTCGTCGAGAGCTACCTCACTACTTCTTCTTCTTGGGCTTCCCCTCCTCGTCGTCGCCGGCCTCTTCTTTCCCGAGCGCCTTCTCCAGCTTCACCCTCGCGGGCAGCTTGGACGTCCAGTCCTTCATCTTGGCCTTGTCCATCTCGGTCGCCTTGTCGAGCAGCTGAATCTTATCGAGCAGCTCATCCACGGTGAGCTCCTCGCCAGCCTTGACCAGCCTCGCCACCCTCTGCGGCGTGAGCACCGCCCTGCACGCCATGTCGATCGCACCCGACGGATACCCAACCGTGCAGGCACAGAGCATGGACATGTCGAAGTCGCGGGGGAGGGAGTACGGCCGGACAATCTCGGGCTCCGCGTCGGGATCCTCGACGTCATCCTCCAAGATACCTCCATCCGGCTCCGTCGCCGCCGCCGTCTCGCCGCCCTCAGCGTCAGCCACGGGTTCGGTCTCGCCCTCAGGAGTGGCGTCGGTATCTCCGCCCCCCTCGGCGGGTGGTGTCTCCAGGGTCGCCTCGGTGGCGGGCTCGGCGGGGGTCTCACCCTCCGCGGGCTCGGCGGCGGGCTCGGTGTCATCCGCCGCCTCTGTCTCCGCCTCGGATGCGGCGGCGGCATCTGCGGCATCCTCCGCAGCCTTAGGTTCGGGCCATACCAAGCCGGCCGCGACGGTCTCAGCCACGCGTCGCTCCACGCACCGTTCCCACACAACCCGCCTGGAGGTATCGTCTGGCACCGGGCAGTACACGAACCGGCTCACCTCCTTCATGAAACCCCTCTGGTCCTTCTTGACGCAGAGGTAGGGCTCGGAGGAGCACCCGACGATCATCACGCGCTCACCCTTCTTCATGCCCTTGGTCTCCTTGAGAAGGTCCTTCTTAACGCGGCTGAACAGCTCCTTGGACTTGTACTCCCTGAGCTTCTTCTTGTCAGAGAGGAAAACCTTCTCCAGCTCGTCGACGTAAATCACCGCCGGTTGCATCGTCCGCGCAACCTTGAACACCATGTGGATCATGAGCGTGGTCTCCTTCTTCCCGGGGTACTTGCCGTCGGTGTTCCGTGGGGAAAGGTTGAAAAAGACGGCGCCGGTGTGGTTCGCGATGGCGTGCGCCAACGCCGTCTTGCCGGTGTCTTTGCAGCCGTAGAGCAACAGAGTCTTGCAGTGGCCGGGAATCGTCGAGTGCACCGTCTCGCCGCTCGCGCCCAGGGGCAGGATGGCGAGTTCGGTCACCATCTGACGCACCTGCGCCATGGACGGATCCGGAAAGTATTTGTTCCGCTCTAGGGTGGAACCCAGGACGTTGATGTCACCCGCGTAGGCATCCAGCGTGTGCTCGGGAGGGACCGGCTGCACGATGCCCAGCTCCACCAGCTCGGCGTAGAGGCTCTCGATGGTTCGATCCGCGGTGAGGTCCTTCCCCTTACCTTTCTTGCCACCCGCCTTGGCCCCGCCCCCGCCCTTCTCCTTCTTCTCCTTCTTCTTACCGTCGCCCTTGCCTCCTTTCTTTCCCTTGGCCCCCTTCCCCTTCTTGGCGGGTCCAGCCTTGGCGGCTCGCTCCGCCTCCACCATCTCCCGAAGGTTCTCCAGCAGCAGTCTCATCTCCTCGTCAACCTCCCGGCGGACCTCCTCGAACACCACCGGTTTGAGCTCCTCCTCCACCACGGAAGATATGAACCTCTGCTCGAAGTTGCCACCCTTCAGTCCGGTGTCGTGAACCTTGGACCACGTTCGGTCGAACGAGTCGATCGCGTCGCGAATCGGGTTGATAAACTTAGCCGGGCACTTGGGCTTGGGCTTATCGTCCTCCTTGCCCTTCTTCTTGGCCGCCTCCTTCTTCTTCTTCTCCTCCTCAGCCTTCTTCTTCTTCTCGGCGTCAGCCTTGGCCTTGGCAGCCTTGGGGTCGAGGTCGGCGTCGTCCTCCTCCTTGGGGGGCGGGTTCAGAATATCCGCGCTGCCGCCGTTGCCGACGTCGGGGAAATCGGGAAACGCGCCAGTCTCCGGGTCCCTGTTCTCGAGGAACCACGCGTTGATCTTATCCTGCACCTCCTCGCGCATCTCCTGCCCGTGCCGTTCCTTGACCCGGTCCTTCAGGTTTTCGTACGCGGCCAGGTACTCGTCCTGGTTGGCGTACTGTGCCTTTTTACGCATCTGGTTGTTGGCCATGTCCCTCAGGATGGGGTCGTCGCGCGGATCCTCCGGCCTCGGCGCGGGTCTCATACCCAAAAACACCAGTTCCTCGTCCATCAACCGCTCGTACTCCCTACGCGCCAGCCACCCGCGCGCGTACTTTTGTATGACGGTCGCGATCTCGTCCTTGGTCTTTGTCGCCGCCAGGATGTTGACCCGCTCCTCCAGGTCGCTCCGGTACTCCTCCGCGATGCGCTCGTCCTCGATCCGCTTAGCCTCAGCCTCCTCCTGTGACAGCGGCGGCGGCGCGAACACGTCGCGGGTCATGTACTCGGGCACGGGCTTGGTCCAGTTCACCCGGCCGACGAAGACGTTGGGTTTACCCAGCTCCGGCTTTGCGGTTTCAAACTTGTGAAGGAGCGCCTCGAGAAACTTGTCCCTCGCGCCGAGCTCGTGCCGCCTGTCGTCCACGAAGTACCGCGGGACGGGTATCTCCATGGCGTCGACGGGCAGGTTCATGTCCTCCAACACCTCGTCCAAAGACACGTGCTCCAGCTCGCGTCCAAACTTCTTCAAGACCCAGTGCCTGAGCTCTAGGCATCGGCCTATGGTGGCCTCGAGGGTTCGTTTGACCTCGACGCGCTTCTGCGGGTGCGACATCTGGTCGTACGCGCGTTCGAGCCTGCGAAAGATCTGAACGTACTGCACGTACGCCCGTACCCACTCCGTCGGGTCCCTCTCCGGTAACTCGGGCGGGAGCTCGGCGCCGGTCTCCTCGTCGTACTGCGGTCCTGGGGGCGGGGGCTGGTCGGGGAGGGGCACGCCGTCCGCGTCCAAGACGGGTTCGGGCGGGGGTTGCTCCCACTCGAGCATGTGGTGCAGGTCCCTCATGCACTGGCGCCAATCGGCGTCGTACGAGCTGTCGGCGATGGGTGGGCACGGGGGTCGAAGGTCAGCGGGATGAGGGCCCATTTTGGAATCCGAGGGATCGATGATTTGCGGGTGATTTGCGGTGACGCCCGTGGCCTGAGCGGGGGTTCGGGGGTCGATCCGTGGGTTCGGGGTTGGGACTCACGCGTTCGACATGGCGCACGGCTCGGTCTTCTACCTCTCGCCGCGTCGCCTTCTCGCTCCCTTCCACGCCGGGCGTTCGCGCGCCGGCTCTCACTGGCCGCAAGCCTAATTGGGCATCTCCTCTCGAGCAGCCGAGGCTCGAGTGTGCTCGAGCCCGAATCCCCGCCGGCCGCGCGGCTGAAACGAACAGTCACAGTTTCCAAAACGGTTCGGGTCTTGGACCCGCCGAGGTCAACACTCGGGCTCACAGCGCTCCCTCGCCGCCGAACGTACGCCACGCGGGTGCTTCGTGTACATCTCTCGCGTGTTGGTAGCGCGCGCGTCACGTCCGGGGCCGTGAACGGCGGTGGCGCGCGCGTCAAGTGTGCGTGTCGTTTCTACTCGTCGCGCCCCATCCGTGACTCGTCGCGATGGGTGCTCCCCGCAGATCTGCGGACGACTCCGACGACTCCGACGGATCCGGCGACGACGTCGACGTCGACGTCGATTGGAACGAGCGCGACGGGATCCAATACGACGAGCGCGGTCGCAGGGTCCTGGCGGATGACGTCGTGGCCGCGATACGTCAGGCGCACGCGCGCGGTCTCACCGCCCCGATGCTCCCTCCCAAAAGGCAGATGAACCAACACCGCCTCAGCGGCGTCGCGCACAGGCCGGGGTACAGCAGCGTGGACATGAGGGACGGGTACTTCCATCCACCGACCGTCGATCCAGTGTCCCGCGGTACGACCAAATCGACGCATCAGCCGAGCACGAAGGACGCCAACGTCGCAGCCTCTACGGACCCGAGCACGAAGGCGGCGGTGGGCGCGTGGGGCGGGAATGGCGACTTCAGCGACGCCGTGCTCAACGCGTTGGCGGCGAAGAGACTGGACAAGGATAAGATGACCCACGGGCAGCGACTGGAGGCGAGGTTGGAGGCGAGGATGCGGGGCGGGTCCATGCCACGGGGAGGTAAGGGTCGGCAACGGCGGGGAAGCGGCGAGTCAGTGATCGGCGGCGACGACGACGACCCCGGGCTGGACGGGTCACTTCCATTGGACGCGGCGTCGATGGACCTGTCCGACGACCCGTTCCACGACGATAATGCCGGCGGGTGTGTCTCCCACGGTGGCCCGCTGCCGGTGGTGAGCGCGCGTCGCAGGGCGCGCAGGGTGGGCGTGAGGGGCGGTCGGTCGTTGCGGCGGCGGGCTTTGGACTCGATCGGTTCGTTCACTTCGTGTATATCGTCGGCGTGCGGGCCGATCGTTGAGAGCGAGGACTTCGAGCTCATCATGGTCATCGTCATCCTGGTCAACTGCGTGTCACTGGCGCTTTACCGGCCGACGGAGGGCACCGGGAGCGAGTGGAACGAACGACTCGACCGGCTCGAGTTGGGGCTCAACGGGTTCTTCACCCTCGAGTTGGTGTTGAGGATATCGCACCGGGGCGCCGGGGAGTACTTCAGGGACCCTTGGAACAGGTTCGACTTCGCGCTCGTGCTGGCGGGGTACTCCGGGCTGCTCATCGCGGCGCCACAGGGCGGGGCGGACAGCGGCGACGGAGACAACGGCGGGTTGCGGGCGCTGAGGGCGTTGCGGGCGCTGAGGCCGCTCCGGACCATAACTCGGTTCCAGTCGCTGCGGTCGGTCGTCGTCTGTTTCATCGAGGCCGTGCCCTTGTTGGTCAGCGTCGTCGGGTTCGTGGTGTTCTTCACGTTCCTGTTCGCCATCGCGGGGCATCAGCTGTTCCAGGAGGCGTACCACCAGAGGTGCGAGGACCCGGCCACGGGCGTACCCGAGACGTGGAACGACGCCTTCGGGTGCGACTCGATCGATAACCCGCTGGTCACCGGGTCGAACCCCGCAGGGAGCGAACGGGGCTCCGGACGAACCTGCTCACCCTTCGACGACCTCGGTAACCCGCTCGTTCACAGCGGGCGGGGTAACTCGGTGGCTGGGTACGACAACGTAGCCGCGGGGATGCTCACCATGTTCCAGTGCACCACCCTGGCCGGGTGGGCGCAGGTGATGTACCGGATCATGGACTCAGGGTCCGAAGTGGCGGTGCCGTACTTTGTGCTGCTGGTGTTCTTCGGTCCGTACTTCGTGGTGAACCTGTTCCTGGCTGTGCTCAAGACCAAGTTTGGCAAGGCTCAGTCTCTGTTCCAGTCCAAGATGAACGCAGCGAAAGAGTCGGACTCGGCCGGTGACGATTCCACCGCGTCACTCGCCAACCCAACAGCCGTGCCGTCATCCACGCAGGTCGACGGTGTCGTCCAACAACTAGGTGCAGGCACGGACGAGCAGGTAAAGCCGGTGGATCGGCGCAGACGCAACACGGTCACGCTGATATTCGCGTGGATCGGCGCAGTCGCCGCCGGGTTTGCCGAGAAAAGGAGAATCGCCGCGGAACGAAAGGAGGACGAGCTCGCGCTGACCCTCGCCGCCCACGAGGCGGAGGGGGGTAAATCGTGGAGGCTCGAGTACCGACGCAAGATGCAGGCGCTCAAGGAGTGGTGCTTCGAGGTCCAGGAGCACAGGTACTTCAACCGGTTTTTCCTGGCGCTCATATACCTCAACACCGTGTTGATGGCGATGGAGCACCACGGCATGAGTTCGCAGCTGGCGTTCGCGCTGTTGGTGACCAACTTCGTGTTCACATTCTTTTTCACCGTCGAGGTTGCCATCAAGATCACGGGCATGGGGTTCTGGGACTTCTGGATGGACAACTTCAACAGGTTTGACCTCTGCATCGTGGGGTTGTCGATCATCGAGGTTCTGGCCATCGGCGGGTCAGCGATCCCGGCGCTCCGATCGCTCAAGGCGCTTCGTTCACTGAAGGTGCTGAAGACGTTCAGGGTCTTTCGTATCTTCAAGATGTTCCGCTACCTCGCGTCGCTGCGAATCATCGGGGAGGTCATCCTGTCCTCGCTCGGTTCCTTCATATCCATCGCCGTGCTCCTCTTCCTCTTCCTCCTGGTGTTTGCCATCGTGGGCCTGCACGTGTTCGGCGGCTTGAGGGACCCGGACTCGTTCAAGTACGGCGTGGATGACCCGCAGCTGGGTGGTCGCGCGTCCTTCGACTCCTTCTACCACAGCCTGTTGCTCACGTTCCAGGTGCTGACTTTGGAGGATTGGGAATTTATCATGTTCCGGTCCGTCGAGTACGCCGGGTGGGGCGCTTCCGTGTATTTCGTCATGTGGGTCATCGTGGGTAAGTACACGTTCCTCACGCTGTTCCTCGCGGTCACCATGGAGGCGTTCGAGAGCAAGTACGATCCAAAGGCGAGCAGAGAGGCGAGGGTGGTGGCCAAGTTGCTGCGAAAGAAACGCGAGCGGCGCAAGAAGCGACAGGTAAGTTTATTTTAATTATCGTATGGGCAATTAGATTGACGTCGTGTTTTGTTTACAGGAGGCGTCCGTCAGGCGGAGACGGAAGGAGAAGAAACGGAGAAAGGAGCGCGAGGAGGAGCGTTCACGGAACACGGATGGCGGGACCCTGCCCGAGGATGGCGACGGAGCGTCCACCGCGGTCGTCACGCTGTCCTCCTCCCCGACGCCAGTCGCGGTGACCGAATCGTTCCAAGGCGAGCCCGAGGCAAAGTCCGGGTGGAAGCCCAAGCGTAAACCGACCAAGTTTGCGTTTGGTGATTCGCGCGATGCGGAGTACGACAGCGACACCGCCAGCGACGGCACAGCCAGCGGGGCCATGACTCCGTACCTACCCTCCGGTATGAGCTCCGGCGCGGTCACGCCCGGGGGTGACGGGTACGACATTCCGTCTGGTCTGGTATCCGGGATGATGACGCCGTCCTGGGGCGGGTCTAGCTCGGTGGTGGGTTCGAGGCATAACTCGTTCGGAGCGGTTCGGTCCATGATCGTGCGACGCATGAGCAAGGAAGACGACCTCGCGGACACGTCGTGCGGGTGCGTACCGCCGCACCACGAGCTGCGCGAGAGGTGCTTCGACGTGGTCACTCACTGGTCGTTCGACCACCTCATGTTTGCGCTCATCTTCGGGAGCTGCGTGGCGATGGCGATGGAACGACCGGACATGGAACCGGAGTTGCAGCGTAACCTGCTCATCGTCAATTACGTCCTGACCGCGTGTTTCACGACGGAGAGCGCGCTGAAGGTGTTCACCTTCGGGTTCAAGCGGTACATCCGCGAACGGACGAACCAGCTCGACTTTTTCATCGTCGTCACCACCCTGCTGGAGCTGATGCTGACCTCAGTCGGGGGTCTGAAAGCGGTGCGTTCGCTGCGCATACTGCGCGCCATACGCCCCCTACGTGCGCTGACTAAATCATCGGGTATGCGGCTCGTCCTCAAGTCCGTCGCTCTGAGCATCGGCGCCATGGTCAACGTGTCGGTGGTGATGCTCATGTTCTTCGTCATCTTCGGCATCCTGGGCGTGCAGGTGTTCGCCGGTCGGTTCTACAAATGCAACGACCCCAGCGTTCCCGACCGTGCCGCGTGCGTGGGTTCCTACTACGACCCCATCGTCGGTAACGTGGCGGAACGCGAGTGGTCCAACGCCTACCTCAACTTCGACAACCTGTACCGGGCTCTGATATCCCTCTTCGTCACCTCAACTTTGGACGGGTACGGACAGATCATGTTCGACGCTCTGGACATAACGGGCATCGACGAGCAGCCCAAGATGGACCACAACCCCGCCGCGTTCGTGTTCTTCGTAGCGTTCATCGTCCTATGCGCGTTCAGTCTGTTGAACCTGTACGTCGGTGTGATCTTCTACCAGTTCAGCAGGATAAGGATGCTCTCGCAGACCTCGTCCATCGACCTCACCGAGGAACAGAAAGAGTGGGCTGAGATGTGCAAGAGCGTGCTTCGCATGCAACCCCTCAAGAGACTACCCCCGCCCACGCAGTGGTTGCGCAAGATTCCGTACCACGTCGTGTCAGATAAGAAGTTTGATAGGTTCATCATGACCGCCATATGCGCCTCCGTGCTGGTCATGTCCGCGGGATGGCACGGCGAACCCGAGGAGTGGACCGAGATGAAGGATACGTTCAACCTCGGTTTCACGTGCGTGTTCATCGCCGAGGCTGCGCTCAAGATCACCGCCATGGGGTTCAGGGAGTACTGGAGCAGTTCCTGGAACAGGTTCGATCTGTTCCTGGTGTGCGGCAGCCTGGTGGACCTGTGTGTCACCGATCTTAGCACCTCCGTCGCTCGGCTGATCCGACTGTTCCGAGTGTCCAGGATGTTCCGGCTCATAAAATCGTTCAAGGGACTCAGGAGCCTCTTCGAGACCCTGCTGGTGTCGTTGCCCGCGTTCTGGAACGTCGGGGCGCTGGTCCTCCTGCTCTTTTTCATTTACAGTTACGTCGGTGTCCTCACGTTTGGCACGGTGGTGAGGGGCGACTCCATCAACGAGCACGCAAACTTTGAGTCGTTCCAAACCGCCATGCTCACCCTGTTCCGGGTGGCGACGAATGACGAGTGGGTGGGTCTGATGCAGGACTGCAGCCGAGCGGATGCGAACGGGAGCTGGGTGTCTTACCCGTACTTCATCTCTTTCGTCATCGCCGTGTCCATGATCATGCTCAACCTGTTCACCGCTGTCATCATCGAAAACTTCGAGAACATGCAGGACCACGAGCAGTGGAAACTCTCGCCCAACTCGCTCGAAGGGTACGTGTCAACCTTTCGTGAGTTTGACGACGGCACGGGGACCATCTCGGGGGTGGACCTGGAGAGGCTCCTGAAGAAGATTCCCCCGCCGCTGGGTATCGGCCATCACTCCTCCGGGGTTCTCACCGTCCACTTCATCAAGGCACTCAACGTGCCGCTCAGCAAGGAGGGCCGGGTTCCGTTCCGAAGAACCGCGTTTGAGTTGGTCCGGCGGGTGTGCGAGTGCGACATGCCGCCGGGGGAGATGCGCGATAAGATTGAGTACGGGATACGTAAGGCGTTCCCGGACATATGGGAGCCCATACCGGACGAGCTGTCGTGGTCGGCGCTTATGTGCGTGATACGGGTGCAGAGACACTGGAGGGAGGTGACGGCGGCGCGGTCCCAGCGCGCGCGGCTCGAGAAGATAGCCGCCAAGAAGAGGGAAAAGGAAAAGAGGGAAAAGGAAAAGAGGGAAAAGGAA
>MDSX01102936.1_pt1 | contig 10767 bp, 14 predicted proteins | sample 811141 | NCBI WGS metagenome assembly MDSX01 (sample SAMN05326642, study PRJNA326480) | marine metagenome | isolation source: seawater | place: Atlantic Ocean: South East | collected 2010
GCATTTGCCAATATCTGAATATTTTTTGTTACGCTATTATCTAAATCTAGTAAATTTTTGGGTAAATTAGAACCAATAGCAATTTTTTCCATATAGGTATCAGGAGCTGATAAAAGATCTCCTTTATTTGCAATAGCCATAACAGAAAAAGCATTTGGCTCATTATTGGCTGTAAATTTTGTACCTTCTAAAGGATCAACTGCAATATCAAACTTAGGTCCTTTTAAAGTTCCAAGTTTTTCACCAATAAAAAGCATAGGGGCTTCATCCATTTCCCCCTCTCCTATAACAACAGTGCCTTCCATATTAATTTTGTTTAATTCGTTTCTCATTGGGTCTACTGCCCCTTTATCTGCAGCTATTTTATCTTTTTTACCTATAAATTTAGAAGCACCTATCGCTCCTTTTTCTGTAGCTTTAATAAATAAATTTAAAAATTCTTTATCAATAAGCATTATATTTCACTAATACGTATTAATTTAGGTTTTTTCTTAATATATTTTTTAATACTAATTTGAGAGATAATTTTATTTAACTGATATTCTTTAGAACTGTGTGTTATTATTGATATTGAAGATGATTTTTTCCCCTTGTTAGGGTCTTGTACCAATCTCTTTATAGAAACTTTATTTTTTGAAAAAACTTTAGTTATATCAGACAAGACTCCAGATTTATCTGAAACATCAAATCGTAAATATGCAGAAAAAAATCTATTTAAGATATTGCTAAAAACTAATTTTTTTCTTTCTTTTGTTGATAATGAAAAAGGAAATTTGATATTACCTCTTAATATTGATGAAACATCTGAAACTAGCGCAGAAGTAGTAGCAGATGGACCTGCACCTTCTCCTTGAATTGTGGTTTGACCAACTGGTTTACCTTCAATTATAACTGCATTTAACACACCATCTATGCTGGCAATATATGAGCTTTTTTTAATTAACGCAGGGTGAACACGTTGGTAAATTTTATTATTTATTGATTCAGCAAATCCTAGTAATTTTATTTTATAGCCTAGCTTATTTGCATTATCTATATCGGTTTTTTCTATATTTTTTATACCTTCAATATAAATATTGTTATTTAAAAAAGAATTAAAACATAAAGAAGAAAGAATTTTTAATTTTGCTGCTACATCATCACCATTTAAATCTGCAGTTGGATTTGTCTCTGCATAACCAAACTGTTTCGCATCTTTTAAAACTTCGTCAAAAGATTTATTTTTTTTATCCATAGATGATAAAATATAATTAGAAGTGCCATTAAATATTCCAAAAATTTTTAAAATTTTGTTAGCTATTAAGCCTTCTTTCAAAGATCTAATAATGGGAACTCCACCACACACAGCAGCTTCAAATTCTAAATTGACTTTATTTTTTTCTGCTATTTTTGCTAAAGTATCACCGTATTTCGCAATTAAAGCTTTATTTGCGGTTACTACATGTTTTTTGTTTCTCAAAGCGCTAAACACTAGTTTTTTAGCAGCACCCTCCGAGCCACCTATTAATTCAATAATTAAATCAACATCTTTAAGTTTAGTTGAATCAAGATAATTATTTAACCATTGATTTTTTTTAAATTTGATATTTCTTTTCTTTTTTCTATTTTTAGCAGACACATATTTAACCACAGGTGTACAATTATTTTTTTCAGTTAAAATCTTTTTATTATCATTAAGGTATTTAAATAAATAGCAACCAATATTACCTAAACCTATTATAGCAATGTTTAATTTTTTCATATTAATTTATTGACGTGTTGTAATATCAGGAAATTTTTTTTTCTGTCCTTGTTTTAGTAAGTATTTTGATATTTCATCAATACTACAATTTTCTATTATTGTACAAACGTCAAGATTTTTAATTCTTTTTTTATTCTCATCTTTACGGGCGACTTCATTATTTTTAGTTATATTTTTTTTTTCTTTAATATTCTTAAAATCTTTTTTTTTATTTGTTTCCTTAGTTTTTTTTTTAATTTTATTCTTATTTTTCTTATTTTTAATATTTTTTTTTATTTTATCAATTTCAAAGCTAGATAATGCCCTAACCTCTTTCTTAGTGTTTTCTTTAGAATAAACGTTTATTACTTTATTTCCTGTATTATTATGTCTTAAATTCAACTCAACCAGATCAACTGTTGGTAACTCTTTTTTGTCAATTAATTTTACTTCTAAAGACAAATTTTCTTCAAAATATTGATTAGCTTCTGCTTTATTAATGCAAATATGGTCACCACAAATTAAAACTGTCCTAGGTTTAGTGCAGTTTGATGTAAAAAATAAAATAAATATCAAAACTATTATTAATCTCATGCTAATCCTAATTGTTCTGGAAAGTTATATAAATAATTCATATTTTGTATTGCCTGACCAGAAGCTCCTTTAACTAAATTATCTAATGCTGAAAATATAACTAACTTATTTTTAACTCTAGTTTCACAAACTGATATTTCACAATTATTTGTATTTAAAACATTTCCAGATCCAAGAGGTTCATTAATTTTTAATATTTTAATAAATTTTGAATTTCTATAAAACTTTATTAATTCGTTCCTCAAGAGTTTTGCTGAATTATTCTTTTTGGAATGCACATATATGGAAGATAAAATACCTCTGAAAGTTGGTAATAAATGAGGATTCATAGAAAAAGTTATTTTTTTATTTGTAAATTTTAATAGTTGCTGGTCTATTTCACAAATATGTCTATGAAGTTTTGGGCTATAAGCAAAAGTTGATGAAAATAAATTCTTGTGAGAAAATTTTTTTTCTAAGTTTTTACCTGCACCAGAATATCCAGATTTTGAGTCAATTGTAATATCGTGAATTTTAATTAAATTTTTTTTAATTAATGGTATTAATGGAATTTGTACCGAAGTTGGGTAACATCCAGGATTCGAAATTATTCTAAATTTATTTATTTTTTTTCCACTAAATTCAGGAATTGAATAAATTGAATATTTGATTAAATTCTTTGCTTGATGTTTAATTTTGTAATTTGCTTCATAAATAATTGGATTTGTTATTCTAAAATCGGCTGATAAGTCAATGAATTTTATATTTGTATACTTATAGAAAATTTTTTTAATCAATTTTTGCGCTCCCCCATTTGGTAATGACAAAAATACTAAATCTATATTTTTCCAATTAATTGCACTTATAGAAGATATTTTGGGTAGTTTTTTTTTAATTCTTTTGTCAAAAAAATTAATATTTTTTCCTAAATTTTTTGTAGCACACAAATTTGTAACCTTAACTTTTGGATGTTTAGACAATATCAAAACAAGATCTAAGCCTGTGAATCCAGTAGCACCTATTACCGCAACATTTATTTTATTATGTATAGACATATCTTACTATATCATCGTCCTAATAATTATTATAATTAAATGATTACCTTTTAGAAAATTGGAAGCTTCTTCTTGCTTTTCTGTGGCCGTATTTTTTTCTTTCAACAACTCTAGAGTCTCTAGTGGTTAACTTATCTTTTTTTAGACTCTTTTTTAAATTTTCATCATGTGAAATTAAAGCTTTTGATATACCCAGAATAATAGCACCAGCTTGTCCAGATAGACCTCCACCTTTGACAGAACACTTCACATCATAACTGGTTGCAACTTCAGTGATCTCTAAAGGTCTTGTTACTATTATTTGATGAACTGGTCGTTTAAAATAATCATTCATTTTTAAACCATTTACGTGAATATTTCCTGATCCTTTTTTAACCCAAACTTTAGCTATAGATCTTTTTCTACGACCCGTAGCATATTTACTGTCTTTAAAGTCTAATTTAATTTTTTTATTTTTTTCTGTTGTTTGATTAACTTGTTCCATTATTTAACAATATTCATTTTATTTAACTTTTCAAATTCAATTATTTTTGGTTTTTGTACATCATGAGGATGATTTTCACCATTATAAATTTTTAATTTAGTAAGTTGTTTTTTAGCTAAAGGACCGCCAGGGAGCATTCGTTTAACAGCCAGTTTTAATATATCACTCGTTTTATTTTTATTTTTTAATGATGAGGGAGTTGCTTCTTTAATCCCACCAGGGTGACCAGTATGTCTATAATATATTTTATCAGTAAATTTTTTTCCTGAAAACTTGATTTTATCTATATTAGTAACAACAACAAAATCTCCATTGTCAATATGAGGATTGAAAGTAGCTTTATTCTTCCCTCTTAAAACTTTAGATATGTAAGCAGCAAGCCTTCCTACTGCTGCGTTCTGAGCATTTATAATATACCAGTCTTTTTTAATCTCTTTTTTTTTAATAAAAGGCGTCATGATAATGGGCGATAAATACAAAGATTAACAGATAATGTCAATTTATTTAGTTTGAAAATAATAAAGATTAATAGCTGAAAATACTAATATCACACTAGTTATTTGATGTGCTGAAGCTAAAAAAATATTTAAACCACTCAATAAAGTGAAAATACCTAAAATTATTTGTATAAGTAAAAAAATAATTACTAACTTTATTGCAAAATATAAGTTAATCAAACGTTTATTATAAATATAAAGCACCAAACCCAGTATATAAAAAGTTATAAAATAAGCTAAATTTCTATGATAAAATTGAACTAGCGAATGATTGTCAAAATTAATAACATCACCCTTATTACTTAAAATTAAGTCATTTGGAAAGTACGTATAACCCATTAAAGGCCAAGTCTGATAAATTTGACCCGCGTCTAATCCTGAAACAAAGGCACCAAGTATAATTTGTAAAAAGATAAGCAGTATTAAAATTAAAAAAGGTATATTTTGTTTTTTAAAATTAAAAAAAATTCTATTGGTTTTCTTCAAAGAATTTAAAATCATCCAAAAAATACTAGCTATTATAATAATCGCAATACCTAAATGTATCGATAACCTGTAATGACTTACTGTAACGTCATTTATTAGACCACTTCTTACCATATACCATCCTACTGTTCCTTGTAGAACGATTAGAAGAAATATTTTAAAACATATACTTATAAATTCTTTTTTTATTGATTTAGAAAAATAAAAAAACAAAAGAGGAATTAAAAAAAATAATCCAATTAACCTTGCTATTAATCTATGAAAGTACTCCCAAAAAAAAATTATTTTAAATTCATTAAGATCCATTTCTGGATTTAAAATTTCATATTGTGGTATTTTTTTATACTGGTTAAAATAAAATTCCCAAGTCTCCTGTTTGAATGGAGGCAGGACGCCTTTAAATAACTCCCACTCTGTGATTGATAGGCCTGAATTTGTTAACCTGGTTAATCCACCAACTATAATTATAAAAAATATCAATACTAAAGATATTACTAGCCAGTACAAAAATAAATTATTAATATTTTTATCGTATCTTGTCATTTAATGTATTATATATAATTATATCAATCTTTTAATTTTAATATTGTCGCTATGGTAAATAAAAAAATATTATTAATAAGGAAACAATTAGATAAACTAGATAATTCGTTACTTGAAATAATAAAAAAACGAACAAAACTAGTTGATTTGGTAATAAAAAATAAAAAATTTAAAAAAGATATTATAGATAAAAAAAGAATTTCCATAATATTAAAAAACATTTCAAGAAAATCTAAAAGTAAAAATATTGACCCTTTAATAACAATTAAAATATGGAAAACAATGATAAGAGCTTTTATAGATTATGAGTTTCGAAACTTTAAAAAAAAATAGGTATTATTTACTGTGAGGTGGTAATTTCTTTTCGATAAATATTTCGTGTTTTCTAGTATTTGGATTATATTTTTTCATTTTTAACTTATCTTTAGCTTTTTCACCTTTTGTTGGTTTTTTAGCATAATAAACAAATTTACTATCTGGATTGCTTTCAGGAACCATTCTAACTTTTAAGTGCGTTTTTTTTGCCATAATTTTTTAATTTCTTAATTTTTTCTAAAAGGTTTTTACCTTTTTTTTTTAAACTAACTTTATAATAATCAGCTTTTAAACTATCTGAATTGTAATCGTCAAGTTTATTTATATTTAAATTCAATATATTTTTGACTCCAGAAACAGTCATACCTTTATTTTTAAGTAAAAATTTTATCAATTTAATGATTTCAACCTGTTCTTCAGTGTAATATCTACGATTATTAATTTTTTTAGGCTTTATTTGTTTAAATTCTTTTTCCCAATATCTTAATATATAATTGAGTGGTTTGTTATTGGATGCATCAACCAAATTTATAGCTTTAGACACTTCTGATATATTGAGTAATTTACTCATTATTATTAATTTAACAAATCTGACATTTGTTTAGAAGGTAAAAAAGTTAATGATTTTCTAGCATTAATAATAAATTCTTCCTTGGTTTTAGGGTTTCTACCAATTCTTCTTTTTTTTTTGATTATTTTAAAAACACCTAAGTTTTTTAGGATAAGTTTTTCTTCAAGAAGATTTTGAATTAAAATAAAGAGTAAATCATCAATAAGTTTTTTAGAGATGTTTTTTGAAAAACCAGTTTTTATACTTAATTGCTCAATTAAATCATTTTTGGTAAAGTTTTTACCTATCAACATTTAAATGATTGAGATTATTTTTAATTTGCTTCATCAAATCTCCTTTAACTATTCTATAGCACAGATCTATTGAGTAGTAAAAACCAAGAGCATCTGTACCACCATGACTTTTAACAACAGATCCATTTAATCCTAAAAATATAGCTCCATTATATTTTCTTGGATCAAGTTTATTTTTAAATTTCTTTAAAGAAAAATAAGAAAATATTAAAGAAATCTTAGTAAAAATATTCTTCATAAGTGATTTTCTTAAATTATCAGTTATAAACTTTGCTGTTCCTTCAGCAGTTTTTAAAGCGATATTGCCAGTGAATCCATCTGTCACTATTACATTCGAGTCCCCACTCATAATAGTGTTACCCTCACTATATCCCTTAAAAAGAAAATTATTTTCATTATTTAACTCTTTTAATTTTTTAAAAGCTTTTTTTAAAACTTCTGTTCCTTTTATTTCTTCTGAACCAACATTTAATAAAGATAATTTTGGTATTGTATTTGGAAATAAAGATTTATACAGAGCAGATCCTAACTCAGCAAAATCTACAAGGTTTTTTTCATCACATTCAATATTTGCCCCAAGATCCAAAACAACATTTAAATTTTTATCACTTGGCCATAATCCAGCTAATGCTGGTTTTGAGACTTTTTCCATCATCTTTAAAATCATTTTAGAAACAACTAATAACACACCGGTATTTCCTGCTGATAAACTAATATCAGAATTTCCATTTATTTGTGATTTAATACTATTCCACATACTTGTATTTTTGGAATTTTTTATTGCAGTAAGAGGAGTTTGATTATCGGAAACCACTGAGTCTGTGTGAATAATCTTTAATAATTTTGAAGAAATTTTAAATTTATGTAATTTATCGCTAATTTTTTTTTCATCACCATAAATATTTAGAAAAAAATCATTGTTTTTACTATATTTTTTTAAAAAAAAACTAATTCCTTGAATTGTTTTGTCCGGTGAGTTGTCGCCGCCCATTGCATCAATTGCAATAGTTATTTTTTTTTCCATGAAAAAATTAAATATCTAGAATTTTTTTTCCGTTATAATAACCTGTTTTAAGGTCAATGTGATGTGAAAGTCTATATTCACCACTTTTTTTATCCTCAACAATATTTATTGAAGATAATTTATGGTGCGATCTTCTCATTTTTTTTTTTGAGGTAGATGTTTTTCTTTTTGGTACAGCCATAATTATAATTTAAAATTTATAGAACTCTTTACCATATTTTCTATTGGTAATTCAAAACAAAAATCATAAAAATTAGTCAAATAATTTTCAAATATGCTACTTTTATCAGTATTTTTGTTTTTCAAATGCTCGAAATATTTAAAAATTATATTTTTATTTATTTTAGAGGGTGCTTGAGTCGATTTGGTTTCCAATTTTAGCAGTATATCATACAAAATCGTATTTAACTCTTTCATTTTTTTATTTACAGCAACATCGCCTAGACCCAATTCTCTCAAATTATTCTCTATATTGTGAAAAAAATAATCATATACCTTTTGATCAAACTTTATCTTTTTTTTTTTATAAATAATCAAAATTATTGAAAAATGTAGAAACATTAGGTAAACCCTTGTTTCAAAAGTGTCTGGTAAATTGACTTTTTGATAAAAAAACTTGTTTCTAGATAATGATAATAAAATACTATAAAGATCTATTAAATGTTGTTTTTTTTTAAATATCATAAGAATTTATTATTAATAAATATTTTTATTTTTTTAATTGGGTGCCAATTACAGGAACCTACAAAGATTCATGGAATATTATACTTAGAAAATAGAATAAAACAATTAAAAGTAAATAAAGATAACACAAATGATGTAATCCAATTAATTGGCCAACCACACACTAAATCTATAGATACTGATAAAACATGGATTTATATAGAACGAATTCTAACAAAAGGATCTTATCATAAATTAGGAAAAGATGTTTTAAAAACTAATAATGTAGCTGTACTAAAATTTGATAAATTTGGAGTTTTAAAAAGCAAAACTTTATATGATAAAAATAAAATTAATAAAATTAAATTTAAAAACAATAAGACTGAAAACGAAATAACTAAAAAAAGTTTTGTTGAAAAATTCTTATCGAGCGTTAAGACTAAAATGTATGGAAATTAATAAGCTCTTAATGCGCTATTACTGCAAGTAATAATAATGCTACAATATTTGTAATCTTAATCATCGGATTAACAGCTGGTCCTGCTGTATCCTTATAAGGATCGCCTACAGTGTCACCTGTCACAGCGGCCTTGTGTGCTTCTGAACCCTTGCCACCATAATTCCCATCTTCGATATATTTTTTTGCATTGTCCCATGCACCACCACCTGCGGTCATTGATACAGCAACAAATAGTCCTGTAATAATTACACCTAGTAACATTGCTCCTAAACATGATAAAGCTGCTTCCATGCCACCTATTTGTAAAATTACAAAGTAAAGTATTACTGGCGATAACACTGGTAGCAATGAAGGAATAATCATTTCTTTAATTGCAGCTTTAGTCAACAAATCAACTAATCTACCATAATCAGGTTTTCTCTTACCTTTCATTATTCCGGGAATTTTTTTAAATTGTCTTCTGACTTCAATTACTACTGCGCCACCTGCTCTTCCCACAGCTTGCATACCCATTGATCCAAACAAATAAGGGAGCATTCCACCAATCAATAAACCTGCAACAACGAATGGATTTGATAAGTCAAAAGTTACATTTACTCCTTCTAGAGCAGAACCGTCTACAGTAGAAAAATATTTAATATCCTCTGTATAAGCAGCAAATAAAACTAAGGCTCCTAAACCAGCAGATCCTATAGCATAACCTTTCGTAACAGCTTTAGTAGTGTTTCCAACTGCATCTAAGGCATCTGTAGTTTTTCTTACACTCTTAGGTAATTTAGACATTTCAGCAATACCCCCAGCGTTATCAGTAACAGGGCCGTAAGCATCAAGAGCCACAACCATTCCTGTTAACGCTAACATTGAAGTTACCGCTATCGCGATACCAAATAATCCAGCTAAACTGTTTGTATATAAAATTCCTGCTACGATAATTAATGCTGGAATAGCTGTTGCTTCCATTGAGACTGCTAAACCCTGAATTACATTTGTGCCGTGACCTGTTGATGAAGATTGTGCCACTGATCTTACAGGCCTATAATTGGTACCAGTGTAGTATTCGGTTATCCATATTAATAAACCAGTAATTACAAATCCTATAACACCACATATGTATAAATCCATACCAGTAAATATTTTTCCACTGTTGTTATAACTAGTTGTCATTCCCACAATCGACTCAGTCACTGGGTATAAAATTAATAAAGAGGTAATAGCAGTAACAATAAATCCTTTATACAAAGCACCCATGATATTTTTACTTTTACCAAGTTTCACAAACCAAGTTCCAATTATGGATGTAAGTATGCAAGCCCCACCAATTGCTAATGGGTAAACCATTAAATTATAATCTTGCGGAAAAAAAATTGATGATAAAACCATAGTAGCAACAATAGTAACTGCATAAGTTTCAAATAAATCTGCTGCCATACCAGCACAGTCTCCAACATTGTCTCCAACGTTATCAGCTATTACAGCAGGATTTCTAGGATCATCTTCTGGTATACCGGCTTCAACTTTTCCGACTAAATCAGCACCAACATCGGCACCTTTTGTAAAAATACCACCGCCTAATCTTGCAAAAATTGATATAAGTGAAGCACCAAATCCAAGAGCAACTAAAGCATTTATTATTTCTCTACTATCAACATTTAAATTTATCAAAATTATATAATAAATAGTAATAGATAGTAGCGCTAAACCTGCAACTAATAATCCTGTTATAGCACCAGATTTGAAAGCAATTGTTAAACCTGCTTGTAAACTTTTTCTTGCTGCTTCTGCTGTTCTGACATTTGCCTTAACGGAAATTAACATTCCAACATAACCTGCTAGACCAGATAAAGCTGCTCCAATAAAATAACCTAAACCGACTAAATAATTAAAAAAATATGTTACTATTGCTAAAACAATAATTCCTACAATCGCGATAGTTTTATACTGTCTGTTTAAGTAAGCCTTTGCTCCTATCTGAATAGCTTCTGCAATCTCTTGCATACGAGCGTTTCCAGCGCTAGCTGATATAATCTGCCCTGACAATAAATAGCTATAAGCTACTGCTAAAATTCCTGTGAATGATATTAAA
>MDSX01067403.1_pt1 | contig 10766 bp, 10 predicted proteins | sample 811141 | NCBI WGS metagenome assembly MDSX01 (sample SAMN05326642, study PRJNA326480) | marine metagenome | isolation source: seawater | place: Atlantic Ocean: South East | collected 2010
TTAAATAGTAAAAAAACAGTTTGGGAAGAAATTTCTGAAGGTAACGATATTCTTGAAGTTAATTCAACTATCATTAATTCCAGGGCATATGTTAGCGCTTTTAATTTCAAGGGCACTGATCAACAAAAGGTTGTTGGCCAACTCTCTGGGGGAGAGAGAAATAGGGTTCACTTGGCGAAAGTTTTAAAATCTGGTGCAAATTTATTATTATTAGATGAACCTACAAATGATTTAGATGTAGAAACTCTTCATGCACTAGAATATGCATTAGAAAAATTTTCTGGAAGCGCATTAATAATAAGTCACGACAGATGGTTTTTGGATAGAATGGCTACTCATATTCTTGCTTTTGAAGGCAACAGTCACCTTGAGTGGTTTGAAGGAAATTATTCTGATTACCTTATTGATTACAAAAGAAGGTATGGTGAAAGCGCAGAAATACCAAGTAGAATAAAGTATAAAAAATTTTCACGATAAATTAACGTGATTGAAGATTTAACCTTTCTATAAGTTTATTAATATCCCCATCATTTTTACTCAAAAAACTTGTAAAAGTTGATCTTTGTTCTTGGGCCATCCAAATACCAGATATTCTCATATCAAAGACTTTGTTTGTACCTGATTTATTTTTTATTACCCACCAATCAATAGATATAGGTTTAGGCCTGTCATTAAATTGTATTGACGAGTAAATAATATTTCCTCTCTTTCCTTTATCCTCATTCTTTATTATTTGAATATTTCCCGTGGGATATGAAAGAAGTCTTTTTGCATAAACTTCAGAAATAAAATCTTCAATTGATTGAAAATATTTTCCTGAGTTTTCTTTATCCAGACCTTTTCTGTAAGGGCCCAAAACAAAAAGAGAAATTCTTTTAATATCTAGGTTTTTGATAAAGATTTCTTCAAGTAAAACTTCTTTTTTATCTTTTGCAATGTTTGGCTCTCCTAAAATTGATAATGCACTTTTGCCAATATTTTCAACCCATAACGATGTCTCATCATTATTTGCAAAAAGCGAATTAAAATTAAAAATAAGAGTAAAAAATAATATTAATGTACTGATTGCTATTTTATTTATTGTCATTTTTATTCTCATAAAATTCCTCTAAATCGTTCTCAAAAATATCTTGGTCTTCTTCAAAATTATCAACAATATTTATTTCTCTACTTTGTAAATAAATTGACCTTAATGTTGAATAATAATCAATTGAGGTTTCTCTTAAATTATCGATTGTATCACCATTACGGGATCTTTCTGATAAAGCATAAACAATAGATGGTGAAAAGCTTACTATTGTATCCTCGTCTTTTAAAGCATATCTAATAGGGTTCAAACCAATATCAACTATTGTTCCAAATAAGTGTCTTGAGGTTCTTGGCCCAAGAAAAGGTACTACTAAAAATTGTCCTTCTTCAACACCCCATTTTTCAAGAGTTTTGCCAAAATCGGTAGCATTTTTTTCTAACCCTATGTTTCCTGCAACATCAAAAAAACCAACTAGACCAATAGTTGAATTTACAAGAAATCTACTTAATGAATAAACTCCAGAGGGTATATTTCCTTGTGATAGGTAATTGAAAATATTTGATGGTTCATTAATATTTGAAATTGCATTTGAAATACCTATTTCAACGAAATCTGGAAGCACTCCATATACTTTCGATGTTGGTTTTAAGAAATTTTGATCAATTGCATCATTGAAATTATGTATAGTTCTATTTGTTTTTTCATAATCATGATTAATTTCAGCAATAACCAAAGAATTATTCATAAATAAAACTAAAAATAAAAAACTTATATATTTATAAAAATATTTCATTAAATTTATAACCCTCAAAGATGTATTATATTAAAATTATAAATTTTTCTAGAGTTCTAGCATTTTTACTCTTTTGATTATTTTCTTATGAATAGTTTTATTTGTTCCAATAACTGACGGTTTCTTTGTATTTTCTTTATTATAAACTATTTTTTCGTTAGTATGCAGTGTTACAATACCTCCAGATTCTGAAATCAATAAATCACCCGCTGCTATATCCCAATCATTTTTTGAATTTAAAGCCATCATTGCATCATACTCTCCTGAAGCCACAAGGGCCATTCTATAGGCTATTGAGTTTCTATTCTCTATATCCATTTTTGGCCAAGGCTCCTTCCATGCTGGATGGCTAAACATTGGTTTAAATGCAATCATTTTACATTTTTCTAATTTTTTAAAATTAGAAATTATTACTTTCTTATTATTTTTCCAGGACCCTTTGTTTTTTTCAGCTTCAAATATCTCATCAGTCGATGGGCTGAAAACAATTCCAGAAATTGGCAAACCGTTTTTAACGATTGCTACTGATATTGAGAATTCTCTCTTTCCCTCTAAGAAAGCTTTTGTTCCATCAAGTGGATCAACAACAAATGTTATTTTTTTATCTAATCTTGATTTATCATCTTCATTTTCTTCAGAAAGCCAACCAAATTCTGGATTTTTATCTTTTAAAAGTTTATTTAATAAATCATTTATTTCAATGTCAGCTTTAGAAACAAGGCTTCCATCATCTTTTTCCCATTGCTCAGGATCTTTTCTAAACCATTTTATAGCTAATTTACCTGCCTCTAAAATGCTCTCTTTAACAAGATTATGCTCAGATGATGGTTTAAACCCCTGCAATAGTCATTCCTTCAATGGCTAATGTCGGAGTATTTATTGAATATAGAAATTCTAAATCATTGGCGATTATCATTTTTTTAAACATGTCATTTAAATTATCAGCAATTGTTACCTCATTTATTGGAAATGAAATTTCTCCATTTTCAATTTTAAAGCCCGATGCCCCTCTACTGTAATCCCCAGTAATCAAATTTACGCCTTGTCCAATTAATTCGGTTACATAAAAGCCATTATTCACCTCATTAAGGACTTGTTTAGCAGATTTGCTTCCATTATTGATGAACATATTTGTAGGGCTTGGAGTTGGCGGAGAAGAAACACCCCTTGATGCTCTTGAATTTGAAACCAAACCTAGTTGCTTTGAAGTTGTGGTGTCAAGAATCCAGTTTTTTAAAACCCCATTCTCTACAAGACTTATTTTTTCCATCGAACAACCTTCATCATCAAAAGGTTTTGAAGATAAACCCCTAATTATACTTGGATTATCTATAATATTAATTTCATTTTTAAAAATTTTTTGGTTCAATTTTTCTTTTAAAAAACTTGACCCCCTTACTATGGAAGAACCATTAACCAAGGATGTAAAATGTGCAAGTAATGTTCTTGCCACCCTTGGATGAAAAACAACATTCATTTTACATGTATTAATTTTTTTTGGATTACATTTTGAGAGTGTGTATTCAGCGGCTTTAATTCCAATATCTGAAGGATTTCTTAAATCGCTAAAAAAAACTTTTGAGTCAAAATCATAATCTGTTTGCATGCTAGAGTTATTTCCAGCAATAACTGAACAGGATGCTGAAAAATTACTTTTCTTATAACCATTTGAAAAACCCTCAGAAGTAGCAAGGTATACTGATGACTTGCTTTGTGAAGCTGATGATCCGTTAGAATTATTTATTCCTTCGACTTCTAGAGAATTACTTTCAATATCGAGAGCTAATTCTTTTAATTTATCAGCACCTAAATCTGTATCATCATATAAATCTAGCTCAGGAATTTTTTTAGTTGTCTCATTAGCTAGCCCTGGTAATGGATCATCAGGTGTCAATTTTGTCATCTCAATAACTCGATCAATTGTTTCATTAATCGATTCTTTATTAAAATTGTTTGTTGATGTTATAGCGTTTTTCTTACCAATAAATGTTCTTAATCCGAGTATTTGAGTTTCAGACTGTTCAATTTCTTCAACTTTACCAAGCCTACAACCAATATTTTTTGAGATATTCCCAATGATAACTACATCAGAAAAATTTGCTCCTTTTAACGAAGCTTTTTCAAGCACTTCTTCAGCCAATAATTTATAATTTTCTTTTTTCATCACTTAAAAATTTTATTTTTCATCATTTGTTGATAAACCTTTTTCATCAAAGTTGGTAATCCTAACTCATTAATTTCATCTATGCCAACCCACATACCATCAATCCTGTTTTTATTAAATTTGTTTTTTTCATAAACAGTTAGTTTAAGTTTAAAATGAGAAAACTCGTGTATTACTTTTTTGTTTAATTTCTTGATATTTTTTATAGAAAGAATTTTTTTATCATTTTCATTAATTTTATTTTTTGACCAATTATAAGATGGAAATTCTAACATTCCTGGAAGAAGCCCAGTTTCATCCCTTCTTTTTAATAAAATTTGATTATTTTTATTCTTTATCCAAAAAACAATACCTTCTCTTACCGGTTTATCATTTTTAATAATCTTTTTTGGAATTTCATTAACTGCATTTTTCTTTTTTGTGATGCAGAATTTTTCTATTGGACAATCATTACATAATGGATCTTTTGGAGTACATATTAGAGATCCTATATCCATTAATGCTTGGATATAATCTCCATTATTTAATTTTGGCGTAAGTTTCTTAGCATTTTGTTTTATTTCTTTTTTTATTTTTTTAATTGGTTTTTTCAAATAGAAAACTCTTGCTATCACTCTCTCAATGTTAGCATCTACTACTGTATCTTCTTCATCTTTTGCTATAGCTCTTATTGCCGCTGCAGTATATTCACCAATTCCAGGTAGTTTTATTATCTCATTCTCTTCTAGAGGAAAGACTCCATCAAATTGATTACTAATGATTTTTGATGTTAGATGAAGATTTTTTGCTCTCCTGTAATAACCAAGACCAGACCAAAAATCTAAAACCTCATTAATATTGCTTGTGGATAATTTTTTAACATTAGGCCATCTTTTTATAAATTTTTTATAGTATGGTATTACTGTTTGAACAGTAGTTTGCTGAAGCATAATTTCTGAAACCCATATTTTATATGGGTCCTTTTGCGAATTATTTTTATATCTCCATGGAAGATCACGCTTATTTAAGCTATACCAATTAAGAACATTTTTTGAAAAATATGTGTAATCCATTTAAACCTTTGTGTGAGATAGATACAAATTGAACAAATATAATAAACAATTAAAAGCCGCAACACAATTAGGCTGGTATGTAAATAAAATAACAAAATCTTTTTTTAATAAACAAGGTTTTGCTCAAAATTATATCTTAGAAAACTGGGATTCTATTGTAGGTCCGTCCTTTATAGAAAAATCATTACCTATTAAACTACAAATTGAAAAAATTGGAGGATATCTAGTTATAGCATGCGATGGTTCTACAGCTCTTGAGCTGGAGTATTTGAAAGAAGATATCATTAAAAAAATAAATTCTTATTATGGGTTTCAAGCTATAAATAAAATTAAATTTCAGAATTTACCAATTCAAAACGATATTAAAAACAAGAAATCAGAAAAAAATGAAAAAGATAAATTTTATTTTGATAACAAAAATAAACAAAATGTTGATCATGAGACTTTATCAAATTTCGAAAAAGCATTACTAAAATTACAAAAATCCATTATTAAAAAGAAAAATGATTTATAATAGCCAAACGACTCACTTTGGGATTTTGTAAATTATGAATAGAAAAAATATTTTTTTAATAGCTTCTGCGTCTGCAATAATAATAATTTTGGTAATGTTGTTTTCTAGTTTGAATAATGACTCTCAGTTAATAGATGAAAATTTCCAAAATATTCAAAATATTCCAAGCTCATCATTTGGTGTTGAAAGAGAATTGGAAGGAGATCATGTTATTAGTGTAGGCGAACCTAAAAATACAATTATTGAATATGCATCAATGACATGCCCGCATTGTTCAGATTTTCATGGGACTGTTTTTCCAAAAATAAAAGAAGAATTAATTGATACTGGTAAAGTGAAGTATACTTTTAGAGACTTTCCCTTAGATCCTTTTGCCATGGCTGGCACAATGATTGCAAATTGTGTATCTGAAGACAAATATTTTGATGTGATAAATGTTCTTTTGAAGACTCAGCAAAAGTGGATTGAAAAAGGATATGAGGGAATAATATCTATAGCTAAAAACTTTGGTCTTACGCTTGATGAAACTGAACAATGTCTTAGTAACAAAGAATTAATTAAATTGATAGAAACTAATATGAGCTTAGCTAGTAATAGTTTTGGTATAACCGGAACACCTACAGTTTTTGTTAATGGCAAAAAAATTCAATCTTTGGAATATGAAAATATTCTTAATGAAATAAAATAAAGGAATAAAATTGGATTTTAAAAAATTACGTATTTCAAACTTTAAATCATTTGTTGACCCTGTTGAGGTAAATATAAATGAAGGACTAACTGGTGTTGTAGGACCAAATGGATGTGGAAAATCTAACCTTGTAGAGGCTTTAAGGTGGGTTATGGGCGAGACCTCATATAAGTCTATGCGAACAGATGCCATGGATGATGTTATTTTTTCTGGAACAGAGAATAGGCCAGCTAGAAATTTTGCTGAAGTTTCATTAATTCTCGATAATAAAGATAGAAATGCTCCTAATGATTACAATAAAGAAGATAATATAGAAATAATTAGAAGAATTGAAAGAGAATCAGGGTCTGCATATAGAGTAAATGGAAAGGACATAAGGGCAAGAGATATCCAAATGTTTTTTGCTGATGTATCAACTGGAGCAAGATCACCATCACTTGTTCGTCAAGGTCAAATTGATGAATTAATTAGCCAAAAACCCGAACAGAGAAGAAAAATTTTAGAAGAGGCTGCTGGAATATCAGGGTTTCATGTTCGACGTCATGAGGCTGAATTAAGATTAAATGCTGCAAATAATAATATTGATCGTCTGGATGATGTTTTAAAAGAACTGTCTTCTCAAATTAGGTCTTTAAGAAAACAGGCCCGAGAAGCAACAAGGTATAAAACTTTGTCTGAAGAAATTCGTAATGCTCAGGCAGTAGTTCTGGCGGTAAAATTAGAACTCATAAATGAAGAGTTGGATGATTCAAATAAAAAATATAATGACGCAAAAAAAAATCACCAAGATACTATTAATTCTTTATCAAGAATTAATACAGAAGAAATTCAATTAGTAGATGAATTAAAACCTCTCAAGGAAAAATCCGCTTCAGACGCTGCTAAGTTTCAAAGATTAATAATTGAGATGGAGGGTTTGGATAAAGAGTTAATGAGGCAAGAACAAAGAATAATTGAGTTAGATGATTTTATATTATCAACCTCTTCTCAATTAGAAAGAGAGAATGAAATTTTAATAGATTTAAAAAACTCTCTTTCAGCATATAGTAATACAGAAGAAAAAATTAAGAAGAAAAGTCAAATCCAAATTCAAATCGATGAAAATTTATCATTGTTAAAAGCTAATAATGAAAAAATTAATAATTTTTCATCTAAATATTCTCAAAAAGAGAATTTAGAAAAAATTACAGATAATAATAAAGAAATTATTGATTCTATTTTGTCTCAAATAAAAAGAGAAAAAGACTATCATGATAGTTTAAATAACCTATCAAAAAGTGAGAATAATTTGGACTCTCTATCCCAGAAGGACAATCAAATTAGAGAGCTGATTAATAAAAAGACCGATGAGTTAAATCAAAATGAAAGTCTTATTAACAATATTGTTGATCTTTATTCTCAGAAAAATGTTTTGGAAAAATTACTTGGCTCTAGTTTGGATGTTAAAAATTCTCTAATAGATAAATTAGAAGTTGAACCTGGATTTGAAAATGCATTAGATGCTCTACTGGGCGACGAGCTCTATTATTCAGTCGATAATGATCAACCAATACATTGGGAATATTTAGGGGATTTTTCTGAAGAATTATCCTTACCGAAGAATTGCGAGCCTTTATCAAGCTTTATTAAAGGATCAAATGTGGTTAATAGAAGACTAAGACAAACAGGCCTGGTTAAAAAAGAAGACGGACAGAAATTAATGTCAGATTTAAATTTTGGACAAAGGTTGGTTTCAAAAGAGGGTGATTTATGGCGATGGGATGGCTTGGTTGTTTCTTCAAGCTCATCAAGTTCTGCAGTTAAACGGCTTCAACAAAGAAATAAATTAGATGAAATTAATCAGTCAATTAAAGACTTTGAAATTAAGCACGAGGATATTGAAAATCTTCGTAAAAAAAGCTCTGATATTCAAGAATCAATCACAAATTCAAAAATAGAGTTAGATAGGGTTAACACGCAGATTGATGCAAAAGAAGATAATGCAGAAAAAATAATTAAATCTAAAAATGAATTATCAATATTGAATAATAAACTTGAGGAATTTAATTCTGAAAGTAATGATAATCTTAAGCAATTGGCAGAAATTAAAAGCTCTATAGATAGTTTTGAGATCGAGTTTGGCGGTATTGAAAAACTTCGCAAAATAGGTGAGGAATATCAGGAAACTATTACCACTCTTAAGATTGATTTAGATAGAATTAGTACAGAAATAGAAAGTAAGGGTGATATTGAAAAGAAAATACCTCAAGCTATTGATTTAATATCCTCTCTTGAGGAACGTATACAAAATTATAAAAATGAGAAAAATAATTATACTAGTCTTCCTGAGGAGATTGATAAAAAGAAAAATACTCTTAATTCTCTTATAGAGAAGGCTAGGTTAGAAAAATTAGCTTCTGAAGATAAACTAACTGATTTAGAAAATAAAATTAACTCTATGAGATCAAAGCAAAGAGATGTTGTAGAGCAAGAGGCGCAGCATAGAGAGTCTGAAGCAAGGCTTGAGACTTTACTTCAAAATAATCGTGAAAAAAAAGATGAAATTATTAGTCAAATTGATAGAGATCTAAAGTTAAATAATAATCAATTACTGGAATTAGTAAATTTTAGCGAAGACAATCCTAGACCAGATGAAATAACAGCTGAACAAAATTTTGAAAGATTTAAGAATGAAAGGGAGGTTTTAGGGGGTGTAAATCTAAGAGCTGATGATGAACTCGAGGAGGTTCAAGACCGTTTTGATGAAACTAAATCTGAAAGAGAAGATCTAGATGCAGCGATATCAAAGTTAAAGAAAGGAATTTCTGGTTTAAATCAAGAAAGCAGAGAAAGAATGAAATTGGCATTTAATGAAGTTAATGAAAAGTTTCAAAATGTTTTTAAAAAACTTTTTGGTGGAGGTCATGCGGAATTAAATTTTGTTGACTCTGATGACCCTTTGGAGGCTGGTTTGGAGATGTTAGCTCAACCACCAGGAAAAAAACTTAAGTCCATGGAATCTCTTTCTGGTGGAGAAAAGGCACTTACTGCTATATCGCTGATATTTGCAGTTTTTCTTACAAATCCTTCTCCTATTTGTGTTTTGGATGAAGTTGATGCACCATTAGATGATGCTAATGTTGAAAGATTCTGTGATTTAATTGAAGATATGTCTAAAAGTGTTAACACTAGATTTCTTATTATCACTCATCATGCATTAACTATGTCTCGTATGGATCGTCTTTTTGGAGTTACTATGCAGGAAAAAGGAATTAGTAAATTAGTGTCGGTAGACTTAAAGACTGCAGAAAAATTTCGTAAGATAGGATAAGATTGTAAAAAGAATATTTTAGGTAAAAATTTTGGCCAAAAAAGATTTAAATCCGGAAGGTAAAAAAAAATTAGATGCATCTGATTTGATATCAAAAATAGATGAATTTAAAGAAAAGGAAAGGCTTGTAAAAACATCTGAAAATATTGAAAAACGAGGAAATTCAATTGGTTTGGCCTTTAGATTAAGCACTGAACTTGTGTCAGGTATCGTGGTAGGCTCTGTTATGGGTTGGTCGCTAGATAAGTGGCTAGGATCTCAGCCATGGTTTTTTTTAATTTTTTTTATTTTAGGTATTGCAGCTGGGATAATAAATGTTATTAAGACTGCTAAGAATATGAATAACGAGTCTTAAATTTAAGGAATATAATTTAAATGGCTTCAGCTGATAATATAGACGATCATCACTCTGCAGGATCCTTTCCTGCTGATCCAATGCACCAGTTTGAAATTTCAAGATATTTTGAATTAAATGTTGGTGGATTAGATATTTCTTTCACAAATTCTGCTCTATTTATGGTTATTTCTGTAATTCTGATAAGCTTTTTTTCAATTTTCTTTGTTAGAAAACAAGCATTAGTCCCTTCTAGAATGCAATCATTGGTAGAACTATCGTATGAATTTGTTTCTAATATGGTTAGGCAGAATGTAGGTCAGGAAGGAAAGAAATACTTTCCCTTTATTTTTACTATTTTTATGTTTGTGCTTTTTCTAAATATGCTTGGAATGATGCCATACAGTTTTACAGTAACAAGTCATATCGCGGTAACATTTGCTTTAGCATTTCTAATTTTCTTACTTGTAACAATTGTAGGCTTTGCAAAGCACGGATTTGGCTTTTTTGGTTATTTCGCTCCAAAGGGTGTCCCTGTTTTTATGCTACCCCTTTTAGTTGTTATCGAGGTTATTTCTTATTTTACAAGGCCCATTAGCTTATCTGTAAGATTGTTTGCAAATATGATGGCTGGTCATACTATGCTAAAGGTTTTTTCTGGCTTCGTTCTATCTTTGGGTTTTGTAGGTGGATGGTTGCCTCTTGGTGTAATGGTTGCATTCACTGGACTGGAAATTTTAATAGCATTTTTACAAGCATACGTTTTTACAATATTAACTTGTATTTATTTGAATGACTCATTGCATATGCATTAAATTTAATTATAACAATATTATTAATTTTTAAATAAGGAGATTAAAATGGAAGCAGAAGCAGCAAAA
>MDSX01052783.1_pt1 | contig 10765 bp, 12 predicted proteins | sample 811141 | NCBI WGS metagenome assembly MDSX01 (sample SAMN05326642, study PRJNA326480) | marine metagenome | isolation source: seawater | place: Atlantic Ocean: South East | collected 2010
TTCAAGAAGTGTGGAACCTCTTGATATTGTAAACCAAATCAAAATTTTAGTAGAAAAAAATTATAAAGAGATTGTTTTAACTGGTGTGGACCTGACAAGTTATGGCGATGATCTAAATAATAAAACTAATTTGGCTGAATTAATTAAACTTATTTTCAAATCAGTTCCAAGTCTCAAGCGATTACGCTTATCTTCTCTAGACGTTGCTGAAATAGGTATTGCAATTTTAAAATTATTAGAAAAAGAAAAGAGAATTTTACCACATATACATTTATCTCTTCAGGCAGGTGATAATATGATCTTAAAAAGAATGAAACGACGCCATTCTAGAGAAGATGCAATAAATATTGTTAAGCAAATAAAATTAGTAAGACCAGAAACTGTATTTGGAGCAGATCTAATTGCTGGATTTCCAACTGAAACAGAAGATATGTTTCTAAATACAGTCAAGTTGGTCGACGAATGTGACTTAACTTTTTTACACGTTTTTCCTTTCTCACCAAGAACTGGTACGCCAGCAGCCAGAATGCCCCAGGTAGATAAAAAAGTTATTAAAGAAAGGGCAAAAATCCTAAGAAATCTTGGAGAAAAGAAGCTATCTGAACATTTTGAAAAATTAAAAAATAAAAAAATTAGTGTGATAGTTGAAAATAATAATAGGGCCAGAACTGATGGGTTTGCCAAGGTATCTTTGGATAAAGAATATCCTAGTGGGAAAATACTAAACATGATTGTAACTGGAAAAAATAAATTTGGATTGATAGGAAAAGTAATTGCTTAAAGATTTTAAGGAAAGCATTTCAAAAATTTTTTTAAACCGAAAGGTTGATCAAGATACATTAGATGAATTTGAAGAACTACTCATTAAATCAGATATAGATATAGACACTGCTGAAGAAATAATAAGAAGACTAAGTTTAAAGAGGTTCGGTGATAAATTCTCTCCCGAAAAAATACAATCTGCACTTGAAGAAATAATTATTGAAATACTGACTCCAAGTGAAAAAACAATAAAATATAATGGTAATCTGTCCCCATTGGTATTGATGTTCATGGGGGTTAATGGATCAGGTAAGACTACAACTATTGCAAAAATTGCAAATAATTTCATTAAAGAAGGTAAAAAAGTTCTTCTAGTTGCCGCAGATACTTTTAGAGCTGCTGCATCAGAACAACTAGAAGAATGGTCAAAAAAAATTAATACAGATATTTTAAAAGGAGAAGAAGGATCTGATCCAGCAAGTATAGTATTTAAATCACTCGAAGAAACAAAGTTGAAAAAATACCAAGTAATTATAATTGATACTGCAGGAAGATTACATACTAGGAGTGACTTGATGGATCAACTTGGTAAAATAGACAGGGTTTTAAAAAAAATTGATAATAATTTTCCACATGAAACAATAATAACTATTGATGCTACGACAGGTCAAAATGCACTTAAACAAGTTGAAGAGTTTGATAAAATTGTAAAAATTTCAGGCATAATTCTAACTAAATACGACACAAGTGCTTCTGGTGGAACTATGATCTCTATTGCTGAAAAAACAAAGTTACCGATAATGGCAATTGGAATTGGTGAAACAATAAATGATCTGGTTCATTTTGAATCAAAAAAATTCTCAAAAGATATTTTGGAAAAATAATTAATCCTAAATTATTAAAAAGATCTAATTATTGAAATAGTTGCACTCTCAACACCTGGATTGGTATCACCTATACTTGCATTAGAAATATGATTTAAATTAAAACCTATTCTGTTTTGGTTTCCTATATCACGTGAAAACTCAATTTGACTTCTAAACTCAATGTTGTGGCCAAGATCTTTACTGCTATCTCGATCATAATATCCTGCAGCAAAGCTAGGAGTAAAAATCCACTTTGATGAAATAGAATAATTTTTTCTTAATCCAGAATAAAAATACTTACCATCATCTCCGTTTATCATAAAACCTATAAATGGTTTTAATTCCATATCACCGAACATATTTTTACCTGAAAGACGTTCAAGCCTAATTTCAGAAGAGTCATTGTTATCATTAACGTCAAACTGACCTAAAGAAAAAGACCAGCTGTTTTGATTTTCAGCTGAAGCTATAGGCATAAATATCAACGAAAATATGAGTACTAAAAAATATCTTGTCATAATGAAGGAATATTATCTAAAGACCGTATCTTACATAAATATCATCACCATCACCAGCATAACTAACATTTCCTTCTGACCAAATGACTATATTGCCGGAAGCATCAACAATTCCAGTATTTGCAGTTATTTCAGGTTCTATAGTAGTCTCTGGTTCAGCAACAGGTTCTGGTTCAACTGCGGGTTCATCTATAACAGATTCAGTTTGCTCAACAGGTAGCTCCTCTGGTCCTGGATCTTCTTCAAATCCTCCAGCAAGTGCGATAGTTACAAAAATTATCATAAGTAAATTAGCTATGATTGTTCCCGCAAAAATTTTTAACATTTTATTACCTCTTAATTAAATTATTATATCAGTAAATACTTTGAAAGTGTTCAAATTTTGTCTGATTAATGGTTTTTATAAGTATTAAGCTTTATTATTTTTAAACCTTATTACTTTATTTAAAAGAAACCAGAAACCTAGAATGAATATTATCAAAGGTGCCCCCCATAGCAGATAAGTATACTGGTTAAACCTGGGAGTCATTAATACCCATTCACCATATTTATCGACTAGAAATTCCTTGATTTCATCATCAGTTTTACCTTCTGAAATTTGCTCTCTAATCAATAGCTTAATATCTTCAGCTAATTCTGAGTTAGATTCATGAATTGTCTGACTCTGGCAAACTAAACATCTTATTTCTTTAAATAAATTTAGCTCTCTACTTGAATCTGTTGAAGAAAATGAGTTTCCCAAATTATAAAAGGTAGTAATGAGAAAAATGATGACTAAAGCTATTCTTTTCATTTTAGATCCTTAAGAATCGGTAAGATAGTATCATCGAGTTCTGAAATATGAATTGGACCAATATGTTTATAAATGACCTTACCATTATGAATAATAAATGATTCTGGAATTCCATAAACACCCCAATCAATTCCTGTTCTTCCTTGCTCATCTATACCCACATTGGTATAGGGATTTCCTAATTCATTAATAAAACTTTTCGCCTCAATTGGATCATCCTTATAATTGATTGCATATATTTCAACTCCTTCAAGCTGTGATAAGAGCATTAAAACGTCATGCTCAGCTCTACATGGAATACACCAAGAAGCAAAAATATTAACAATTTTAGGGGTTTTAGAGTAAAGAACTGAACTATTAAAATTTTCTTTGTTTTCAAAAAGGCTTACTAGAGAAAATTCCGGTACCTCTTTTCCAATTATAGGCGAAGATAATTTTGATGTATCGTTACTTAATGAAAAAAAGAAAAATAAGCAAATAAATACAGTAGCTATAATAGGCAGAAAATAAATAATTCTATTTTTCATCTTATTGATTCTTAATCCTATAAATTATGGAAAACAGACCTCCAGAAATAATCATAAATACCCCAAGCCAAATAAAATTCATAAATGGTTTTACATGAATTCTAACACTTATTGAATCTTGATATTGAGGAACATTCATTACAATATATATGTCACTAAATAAGCCATGAACTATACTAGTCTCAGAAGTTGCAGTTGGAGGATCATCATAAAACCTAATTTCAGGTGTAAATTGTTTAACGACTTTATTATCTTCTAGAAGACTAAATACCGCTTGAATTGAATTATAATTCTCTCCTTCAACTTGTTTTACTTTCTCAAATATAAATTGGTGATTTTTTAACTCTAATATATCCCTAACTTTCGCATCATATATTTTTTCTTCTGAATAAGTTGCATTTGCGATTACTGACAAAATGAATAAGCCAAATCCTGCGTGTGACAAAGTTCTACCTAAAATCGACTTAACAAAAAAATTATTTTTAGAAAATTTAATACTTGAAAAAAAAGTTGTAACTATCAAAGAAAAACTCAAAAATAAAATGGTCACTTGAGTAATAGAGAAAAGATCAAAATATAGGCTAATCGCAAATGCTAAAGTGAGACTAAAGATTAATGAATATTTTATCTTAACTAATACCTGATTGATGGAACCTTTTCCCCAACCTACTAATGGAGTAATCGTCATAAAAATAAGTAATAAAGAAACAATAGGTACAATTGTCACCACATAATATTGTGGACCAACGGTTAAACTTTTTTCTAAAATTAGATCAATAAATAAAGGATATATTGTGCCAAGAAAAACAATAAATAGAATTGTTAATAACAACCAATTGTTAACGAGTATACCAGACTCTCTACTGATCATTCCAAATGAACTAGGTTTCTCCAATGTTGAGCCTTTTGAAGCAAAAAGACTAAATGAAAAAAGTAAAACTATAGCTAGAAACAATAGAATAAATAAACCTCTTCCTGGGTCTGAAGCAAAAGTATGTACTGAGTTTAAAATTCCTGATCTAACCAAAAATGTTCCTATTAAACTTAGTGAAAACGTCAAAATCGAAAGTAGTATTGTCCAAGACTGAAGAGTATCTTTTTTTTCTAATACGATAATACAATGTAATAAGGCTGTAGCAGAAAGCCAAGGCATTAAAGATGCATTTTCTACCGGGTCCCAGAACCAATAACCTCCCCATCCCAATTCATAATATGCCCAGAAAGATCCAAGAGCTATGCCGAGTGTTAAAAATATCCAAGCAATTAAAATCCAAGGTTTTAATGCAGAAGCCCATTCTTTATCAACTTTATTATTTAACATTCCTCCGATTGCAAAACTAAAAACTAAAGAGAACCCAACATAACCTAAATATAATACTGGAGGATGAATTGCTAGGAGAGGATCTTGTAAAATAGGATTTAGTCCTAAGCCTTCGGAAACATTCTCTTTCAGTAAAATAAAAGGGCTCGACATAAATAAACAAAATGAAAGAAATCCTAGTATTAAGAAACTTTGACTAGCTATTATTTTATTTCTTAACTTAATATCTAAGGAATTACTAATAGCATAAACAAAATTGAATATAGTTAAAATTAAAATCCACATCAGTAAACTACCCTCATGATTCCCCCATGCCCCAGAAAGTTTGTATAAAAATGGTTTTTCAGTGTGAGAATTAGAATAAACTATTTGAAAATCAAAATTTGAAGTTAAAAAAACATAAATAAGAATTAAAAATGAAAAACAACAGGAAATAAATTGTACTGTTGATAATAATAAATGGTTTCCAATAGCTGCTTCATATTTACTGAAAAAATACCGCATTTGGAAAAGGGATATAGCAAAACAAATAACAAGAGAGAATGTAGCTACAAAACTTAATGTCAAACTCATTGACCCTGCCATTTACCATCATCCTTTAATGCATTTATAACTTCTGGCGGCATATAATTTTCATCATGCTTAGCAAGAACTTTATCAGCTCTAAATACAGCTTCCCTAACATAAGTACCTTCAACAACAACACCCTTTTCTTCAGCAAATAAATTGGGCAAAATACCTTGGAAAATAACGTTAATTTCATTCACTTCATCAGTAATTATAAATGAAAAATTTTGTGATCCATCATTATTTATGGAATTTTTTTTGACCAAGCCTCCAACTCTCATTATTTTTTTTTCATTAATTTCCATTTTTGATAACTCAGTTGGAGTATAAAAATAAACAATATTATCCCTTAAATTAAGAATAATTATAAGAACTGCTATAATCAATATCAGTAAGCTTAGTAATATTTTGATTAATCTATTTTTAACTGTTTTAGTCACTTTTATTTAATAATTTATCTAACTGTTTTTGTTTTTTATTTAGTTTAAGAGAATTAGAAAAAAACAAATAACCTAATATTATAAATGCAAATACATATGCAGACCAAATATAAGGTCCATATCCATTCATTGAAATAAAATCAATCATGCTTCACTTAACCTAATCATCTTTTGATCAATTATTTCAATCCTTAATTTAATAAGAAACAAAGTTATCAAAAAAAACATATAACCAAGAGTCATAATAAGAAGAGGAATTAGCATATTAATATCAATACTTGGTGCAGATAATTTTGAAATGGTTGCAGGTTGGTGCAAGGTATTCCACCAATCTACAGAGAACTTTATAATAGGAATATTTATAAAACCAATAATTCCTAATGCAGCTGAAATTTTTGCTGCGGTTTCTTGATTTGTAATTGATTGCCAAAGTAAAATATATGCTAGGTAGAGAAAGAAAAGTAATAACATGGATGTAAGCCTTGCATCCCAGGCCCACCAGACTCCCCACGTCGGTTTCCCCCATATACTTCCCGTTACTAAAGCAATTAATGTAAACGCAGCTCCGATTGGCGCAATTGATTTTGCAAACAAATTAAATATTGGATTCCTAGTAACAAACCATGCAATACATGAAATTGATAAAATAGTGTAAGAAAATAATGATAGCCAAGCAGATGGTACATGGACGTACATAATCCTCATTGAATCGCCTTGTATGTAATCAGGTGGAGATTCTATTAGAGAAAAATACAAACCAACTATAAAAATCAAAAAAGTGGAGCCAATTAAATATGAGTTTGCTCCTTTTATTTGCTCAATTTGACTATTTGATATTTTTAAATTCATTATAAAAAATATATATTTGGAATCTATTAAGTCTATTCTCCATAAAGACGCAGACTATAAATAGATGCATACATTGAAACAACAAAGGCAATCATTGAAAGACCTATCAAAATTGGCCATGAATCAGCATCCACTCCAAATATGATAAAAGGAATATATAGAGGAATAATTATAATTCCTTTTAAAAATGTAGTTCTTTTTGCTCCTAAGGTTAGAGCGCTAATACAGGTTGCAATAAACACCATTCCAATAGAACCAATACCAAGATTGATCATAAGAGGAACTGTTTCCAGAAAAGTAAGATTAAATAATTGACCTACTATTGGTACAAATAGGACTAATGGTAAACAATTTGTTATCCAGTATGCAATATACTTAGCACAAATAATTAATTCTAATGAAATGCCAGATCGAAATATGATATCTAAATTACCATCATCATAATCAGAGTTAAATATCCTAGCAAGGGTTAATAAAATAGATAAGACTAATGCTATCCAAATTAAACCTTTAAACATAATTTTTAATAAACCAACCTCAGATCCAAAAATAAATGGAATTAAAATTAAAATTAATAAAAAGAATGAGGTAGTAAATAAAAAGTTAGTGCTTGTAAAAAAAGCAATTTTTAAATCTCTAACAATTAAATTTCTAAACATTATAAAATTATTCTTTCACTAAATGGTAAATCAATTTCTATATTGGAAGTAACAATTACAATTCCATCCTCTTGATTAAATTTTAAAATTTTATTATTTAAATCAATTGTATTTTGTTCATCTAAAAACACATAAGGTTCATCAAGTAACCAAACTGGCTTCTTGTCTAAAAATAGTCTTGATAAAGACAATCTTTTTTTTTGCCCATCACTTAATGTTGCAACATCTTGATTAATAAAACTATGGAGTTTAAAAATTTTAAGAAAATCATCTATATCTATTGAAGCATTAAACAGCATAGACCATAGAATAATATTATTTTTAACTGAGAGATTATCTTTTAATGCATTCTTTTCTCCAATGAATTGGAAATGATCAATATCGTTTCTATTATCAAAAAATATTTCACCTTCATGCGGTTTAATAAATCCTGCTATGGTTCTTATCAAGCTCGTTTTTCCAGAGCCATTACTACCTTTAATCAAAAAAGTTTGCCCCGACTTAATTTCAAATGAAATTTTCTCAAAAACTAAGTTAGATCCGCGCTTACAAGCTAAATTCTTAATAGTTAATTTTTCCATAATTAAAGTTTTTAATTGATTGCTGATCAAATTAGTCTTATTAATACTGCGAGTAAACCCTCTATGCATAATAGCTATAAAAGCAAAAAAACATTCAAAATCGGCAAAAAAATATATACATTTTTTAGTCTAAAAGCTGCTGAAAAAAATGGAATCAAGAATATTTCAAGTCTTCCATTTTCAATTAAAATTTTGCTTGAGAACCTACTTCGTAATGAAAATGGAGAAACAGTCCTAAAAGAAGATATTCAATCGTTTTCAAAGTGGAAATCTGATAAAAAAATATCACGAGAAATAAATTTTAGTCCTGCGCGAGTCTTGATGCAGGATTTTACAGGAGTTCCTGCTGTAGTGGACCTTGCATCAATGAGATCCGCAATGCATAAATTAAATGATGATCCAAATAAAATTAATCCATTAACTCCAGTTGATTTGGTTATAGATCATTCTGTCATGGTTGATAAATTTGGAAATAAATCTGCATTTCAAAAAAATGTAGATCTTGAATATAAAAGAAATATTGAGAGATATGAATTTTTGAGATGGGGACAAAAGTCCTTTAATAACTTTAGAGTTGTTCCTCCTGGTACAGGCATATGTCATCAAGTTAATTTAGAATATTTAGCTCAAACAGTATGGTCAGAAATAAAAAATGAGAATAGAAAAAAAATAAATTTAACCTACCCTGATACTGTTGTAGGGACGGATAGTCACACAACAATGATAAATGGACTTTCAGTTCTTGGATGGGGCGTAGGAGGAATAGAAGCGGAAGCTGCAATGTTGGGTCAGCCAATATCAATGGTTGTCCCAGAAGTAGTTGGTTTTGAGATTAGTGGAAAATTAAAAGAAGGAACAACTGCAACTGATCTAGTTCTTACAATAACAGAGATACTTAGAAAAAAAGGTGTAGTTGGAAAATTTGTTGAATTTTATGGCAATGGTTTAAAAGAACTTTCAACTCCAGACAGAGCAACTATTTCAAATATGGCACCAGAATATGGAGCCACCTGTGGTTTTTTTCCTATAGACAATGAAACATTAAGATTTTTAAAGGTCAGCGGTAGGCCAAAAGATAATATTGAACTTGTTAAAAAATACGCAAAAGAACAAGGTATTTGGGAAGATTATAAAAAAAACAAAAGAGTTTTCACTTCAAAAATTAAGTTAAATTTATCATCAATTGTTCCGAGTTTAGCTGGTCCAAAAAGACCTCAAGATAAAATTCAGCTTTCAAATGTGGCATCTTCATTCAAGAAAAGCCTTCAATCAGATTTTAAACATGAAAATTTAGATAATGAGATAAAATTAAAAGGATTTTCGTTAGATCATGGTCATGTCGCAATTGCTGCAATTACAAGCTGTACTAATACATCAAATCCATCTGTGATGATTGGAGCAGGAATCTTAGCAAAAAAGGCAATTGGGCTAGGATTAAAAACAAAACCTTGGGTTAAAACCTCACTGGCTCCTGGATCAAAAGTGGTGACGGATTATTTATCTAAATCAGGACTGCAAACTTATTTGAATAAGCTTGGATTCCAACTAGTTGGTTTTGGTTGCACAACATGTATTGGAAATTCTGGACCTCTTGATACCAATATATCAACAGCTATTGAAAAAAATAATCTAATTGTAAGTGGTGTTTTATCAGGAAATAGAAATTTTGAGGGAAGAATTAATCCACATGTGAAAGCTAATTATTTAGCCTCACCTCCCCTTGTTGTAGCTTATGCAATTGCAGGAACAACAAAAATCAATCTTGCAAAAGAACCAATTGGAAAAAACAAAAAAGGAAAAGATATTTATTTAAAAGATATATGGCCTAGTTCTAATGAAATTAAAAAAGTTATTGATTCAACTATCAACTCTAAACTGTATAGCGCTAGATATAAAAATGTTTTTAAAGGAGATAAAAAGTGGCAATCAATTAAATCTCCTAAAGGGTTGACTTATAAGTGGAACAATAAATCTACTTATGTTCAACATCCTCCTTTCTTTGAAAACCTTGATCCAAATACAGATAATATAAAAAATATCAAAATTGCAAATATATTAGGAATATTTGGAGATTCGGTGACAACTGACCATATTAGTCCTGCTGGATCTATTAAGAGTGATGGCCCTGCTGGCCGTTATTTAAAAAAGAATAATGTAAAGGAAACTGATTTCAATTCCTTTGGTTCACGACGAGGCAATCATGAAATCATGATGCGAGGTACCTTTTCCAATATAAGAATTAAGAACGAAATGGTTAATGGAATTGAAGGGGGATACACGATCTGCTATCCATCAAAAAAACAAAAATCTATTTATGATGCAGCAATGGATTATCAAAAATCAGGAACACCGCTAGTAATTTTTGCAGGCAAAGATTATGGAATGGGATCTTCTCGAGACTGGGCTGCAAAAGGGACAAGTTTGCTAGGTGTAAAAGCCGTAATAGCTGAAAGTTTTGAACGTATTCATAGATCTAACCTGATTGGTATGGGAGTACTACCATGTCAGTTTAAAAAAAATGAAAATAGAAAAAGTCTAAAGCTCATAGGTTCAGAAAAAATATCAATTACAGGTTTAGAAAAAAATATACACCCAGGAAAAGAGCTAGATCTAAAAATTCAATACGCTAATGGTAAAAACATCAGTACAAAAATTAAGCTCTTAGTAAATACATCGAACGAAATTACTTATCTTGAAAATGGAGGTATACTCCAATACGTTTTAAAAAACCTAGTTAATTCTTAAAAGATTTAGTTTTTATAGTCTGAGATAAATGACAAGGAACTTGATTGTCCTGCAATTGCGCTTTCAACATTTGAAAAAATATTGTTTCCAATTTCTATAAAATTTTCTCTGTCATGCTTATAATTATCTCCTTCAAA
>MDSX01038951.1_pt1 | contig 10761 bp, 3 predicted proteins | sample 811141 | NCBI WGS metagenome assembly MDSX01 (sample SAMN05326642, study PRJNA326480) | marine metagenome | isolation source: seawater | place: Atlantic Ocean: South East | collected 2010
ATCTGCGCCAATCGACCCCGCACCCTCTAAATTAGTGAACGAACTTCTTTGTCGAGACATGCCATACTTTGACAGTGTGGCAGGATCTACATATCTTTGCGCCATTTCTTATTCCTTTTTCAAATAATCTAATAATTTTCCAGTAATATAAACTATTGGATGCCAAATAGTACACCAAATTCTTCCGACAATATCATCTTTTTCTTTTTCTTTAATACCAAATTGTCCCGCATAACCATCTCTGCTCAAAATATATTTTAGGTGTTGTGTTCTTTTTTGTGCTAACCATCCACCAGACTTTGTTAAGCCAGTGCTCTTTCTCATTCCCTTAACCCAAGGCATAAACAAGAAATGATATCCTTTTTGATGATATTGAGTCAAATGCGTTTTTGTATGCAATCCCCAAATTTTCATTGCAAATTTCCAGTCATCTAGTTGCGTTTGTCTATACATTTCAGTACAAACAATTTTGCTATTCCCGCCGCCGTTGCCGCCGCCATCAACCCATAGGTCTGACCCATCTTCGGAAAACTTTTTCGCATCGCTGTATCCCATGCCGTTGGGGTCAGTAATCCAACCATTATTACCACCACTCCAACCAGATGTCACATTTCCATACTGATCCACGCCACTAGTCCAAGAGGGGCTATTGTCATACCCACCGCCATAGTATGGCGGCGGAGGCGGCGGAGGTGGCGGAGGTGGAGGTGGCGGAGGTGGTGGCAACGGTCTATTATATGCAACGCCGAGGCTTTCTCCATCAGCAGGAGTTTCAACGGAACAACTAAACCAAGTTTTACGCCCGTCTACCCACCATTTACCACCAGTTGATGTTATTTCGACTATTCCACAAACATTGGCTTTGGGTGTTGGTATTACCGTTCCTGAGACTACATGCGTCCCAGATGTGTAGTATTTGACACCTTGGATTATAATACCGCCGCTTTGGCCATCAGGTGCCTTCTGATTTGAAAGTGGGTCTGCATCATTACTACCAATACCACCTTCTCCAATCACAATAGCAAATTCATCTCCGATATTTGCGGTAATGGTGCCGGACGCTTCTCCGCCGTTTTGGGCATAACCGTTATTGAATGACTCGTAAACGCCATCAATCGGTGCGCTATATTCTCTATTCCTGCCACCATTTCCCTGCACACTACCTTCCCAACCTCTTGGGCTCTGCCCCGCATTAAATGCATGTGCAGCGAGAATCGGTGTTGATGCAATCTGCGTACCACTTTTCGAAAGGACTGTAGAACCGCCAGCAGAACCTGCTGCAGGCTCGAAATGGTATGACGGAGTGGCTGTAACAGTATGAGTGGCATCCGAAGTGTAAAGAACGCCTTGAATCAATACGGCACCATTAGAACCAGCGCTGCCATCACCATAATGTATGCCAGAGTTGCGCGCTCCACCACTGCCACCCTGTCCGATGGTGATATGGATCGTCTGTCCGACCTGCAGCGAGACCGTGCCAGATGCAGTTAAACCATTATGCCCGACATCTATTCCGGTGCCACCAGAACCGTCAGGCGTAGCACCGGACGGTCTCCAATAGGCAGGCGACCCGCCTTGGTTTCGATGGCGGTAGCCCCAGCTGATCCCACCATTTCCATAGGTTTCACCGTTCCAGTTTAACTTACGCTGAACCAAATTGTATGTCGCAACTCCTGTATTTGCAAGTTGAGTACCAGTGATACTATCCAATGTCAAAATTGTTCCACCGCCAATTCCGCCGGGGCTGCCCGGAAAATCGGCAACAAAGCCATCTTCAGGATCGCCCCACGAACTGAATCCTAGGCCATGACCGCCGGAACCGCCACCGACCATGTCATAATCTACTTCTACTGACGTACCGGATTCTGGATCGACACCTATGTAACCTTTTCCTGTTCCGCCGTGTCCGCCACCAATCATCTTGTAATCAAAACTCACTTCAGCAGTACCCTGTGCAGCATTCCAGTCTTCCCACGGTTTGTTCCATATTAATAATAAAGCCGCAGCGTTAGCTCGTATCGACGTCATGTCGCCTTTAGCATAACGGGTTCCGTTTTTCACTTCACCAGTTTTGTCATTTCTTAATTGCGCCCACTGTTGTGGTCTACCGTTTCCTGTCCATTCTATATAAGTCTGAAAATAAATCCATTTGCCAGGCTCTGCGGTGCCAATAGTTGCTGTCTTGGCATTTTGCAAAGTCCAAGGAACATAAGACGTAGAACAAAGAAGATAGTTTAGTTTGGCAGTGGTTGGAAAAGATACTGATGTGTTTGTTGGTGGTGGTGCATAGAAATCCTTGGCAGCCCCATCACAAACATATTCTTCTCCTACACCAATAGTGATGCTGTTTCCGTATTCTGGTAGATATACCTGTGCCGAATATCCGGGCGGCTTTTCTGGAACATATGATATCGTTCCATCTTCGTGGAAATTTATTCTCGATGGCCCAATTCCCATTTGCGAACTCGGAGTTTTTCTGAAAGTCATTCTTGGATTCGTGGCACCCATTTTGTGAACTTTGAAGGTAACATTACACGAATCCGCAAAAACATTTCCGACATCTTCAAAATCGTCAGCGGCATTACTACCTCTTCTTCCCGATACAATTGGTTCGTCGCTACTAAACTCTGGTTCGACGTATAATTTTTTTCTAAGATTTGATGCCGGATATGCAGTTCCAAAGGCGGCCGAAGCCAACCAAGCCTCCAAATTCGAAATACTTCCACTTGCATTAGAAGGTGCAATGCTTACAAGATCTTCAGTCACGGGCGTAACGCTTACCGAACACCCGTCAGATTTGAACTGCGTTTTGCTCTCTAATAAACCATTTTTTCTAATTCTGCCGGTATATGCGACATAATATATTTTAGGAACATTCGGATCTTCAGTACCGAGAACATCAACAGTATATGGCATTGTGTATGATGGATTATAATTATCTACGCCTTTGAGCGAAGTTGCCGAAGAAAATTTTTGTTGAACAATGTTATAATCTTCGTCTAACAAAACTATTCCTGCATGAGACATCTCTGAATATGCGCGACCGGTGGCACCAAATATTTGCACAAATCCATCGCCACCTTTTCCCGATTTTGAAACATAACTCGATCCAACATAAAACCCCGTACCATATACAGGATGGTTAGCATACTGATCTCGGTCTGCCAGACTTGGTGTAAAGTTGTCTTTATCGGTTTGATTATAATCTGTATATAGATTGATAGATTGTACACCACCCTCGGGAACTTTAATAGTAATTTCTTCGCCCGGAGCCGTTTCAAAATCACCAAGATAAGTGGTTGGTGATGCATCTCCACCATAGGTCAAAGCGCCACGCTGTGCGTGTTGACCTGCGGCACCACCTGTGCCCCAATCGGTGCTGTTGGGCTCGAATGGTTCGCCCTGATTGGGGTGTTCGTCTGCAGCGGAATATCCATCCGACCATACCGAATCCCCACCACTGCCATTACCACCAGCCGCAGAATTAACTTGACCGTATAGAGAATCCTCCCACCAAATCATATTAATAGGATATTCGCTTCCTGCAAACCAATCCATTTCGTTAGCACCACTTGATTGCTTTTTATGTCTTTCTGGATTGATTACTGGTAAAAATGCCGCGCTCTCGCCCGCAGTTGCAGCGTTGGTGATGCCATATATCTTTCTGGCCTGTGGACTGTCTGCATATTTGTATAATTTGTTAGTCGAAACTGCGGCAGATCCCGTCACCTGAACACTCGTCGGATCAAAGTTTTTGTCGGTGCCAAACAGACGCATCGATTTTCCACCACCCATTCCACCCAACACTTTAACCGTTAAATCATTTGCGGTAATAAAGACGGTTCCGCCATCATGGCCCTCTTCAATAATTGGGGTCAACGTGCCTTTCAATGCGCTATCGCTTGCAGTAATTTTCTGCACACTACCACTACCACCACCTGCTGTGGCGATGATTCTAAATCTAGTGATTTTTCTAGGAATAGTCATTGTCCATTCGCCGAAAGGGAAATAATCTGTATTCAGATTAGTATTTCTCAGGAGCTTTTCGTATCCACTATCTTCGCCTACTTCGGTTCCTAGTCTCGTTTGCGCGTGCTGGACATTAATTCTTGCATATGGTGTACGAACTTCTAACATAACACAATACGCACCATCTTTTCGTGTCACATATTGTTTCCAGTTATCTTGTAACGCCGCCCAATAATTTGGCGAGCCTTCGCAATGTCTCCAAAAATCGTCTTCATCTATTGCCGGTAGTGCAGTTGTATATGGCCTTACTACAGCGGAAGTACCATAGTAATCACTCCAATTTACTCTTCCTCTAAGCGCGACCGTGGGTTCGTGAATTGGAATATTTTTGTTTTCGAATATATCCGGTACGTTTGCACCTGTACGATAATACTCCGAAATCGAATGTTTTGCAGTGTTAGTTTGCGGCAAGAACTCGTTATAAATCTGTCCTAATGTAATTCTTCCGGATTTATTTAATGGCATGAATTTATACTCTTTTTTATCGGGTTACACGAAGGCAGATATGTCGCCGGTCGAGGTGATGTTGCCATTGCTGGTAGTTGCAGAAATTGCACCTCTTACTTCTAAATCACCGGACATGGTATCACCCGCACGTCTTACAAATTTTGTGCTGTCGTCACCATCTAATAGCGGTTTTAATAGTGCATATAACGCATTAAGAGAACCAACCACATTGGTTGAAAATATCGCGGGGTCTAATGCCCCCATGTCTCCATTGAGCGCCTGAAAATAATTATGTTCTGATGTAATCCTATTATCTAAATTTTCTATTAGTGCGGGCAGAGTGTTTTCCGTGGCAACATATAACAAATCTAAATTATCATCAATTATTCTAATATTTTCTCGAACGATATGTGTATTGGCATAGGTGTTGCGGGTGTCGGTTATATAATTTCCGCTCCCATTTGTTCCAACACTAGTCATTAGAGCCGCAATTTCATCTTGCATGTTGTCAATAGTGTTATCATTTTTTCCAATTTCATCTGCATTGAGTCTTACTTGATTGTCCAATATTTGCAAAGAATGTCTTACTTTTGCGGCCGCGTTACCGTCCCCATCGATATAATTATTTCCTATGTAGTTTGTTCCCGACTTAAATATGAGATATCCATTATCATCTTCATCGCCGAGGGTAAATGCAGTTTTTCTCTGTCTGTCGTCAAGTCTTTTGGCCTCAATGTCTAATTTTGCAATAGCATCCGCGATAGTTGTTGCCGTCGTCATATATGTCGATGTAGAAAATGGCAGGAAACTACCTGTAACTTCTAGTCCTACCGCAGCTTGTGTGATATTCAACTCTGATTGTAGGGCGGCATCCGCAGCCTCACGTTCAGTTTTTTCATTTGCAACAGAAGTGTCAATATATTCTACAAGAGTCGAATAAGATTTGTTTAAGGTTTTGACAATAGTGGTGTCTTTGATTGCAGGATTAATATCATCCATAATCCCAATATTATCTCGATTTGTGTCTGCGTGTGCATCAACTTCATTTATCGCATCTACAGTAGTCGTGGCGCTGTCAGTATTGAGAAAACTTAAATTTCCTATATTTGCAGCGGCCGCTTCAGCATGAGCGATCATTGAGTTGGTTTTTATGCGCCATTCCTCGAATGTATCCGTTTGGATAACTTCGACCAGACTTGGATATACTACAGCCATTTAAATTCTCTCCAATATTATGTTTAATATTTTTTTAATTTCGTCTATCTCATTTTTTAGGTCTCTGACCTCTTCATTTCTTTTATTGTGATAGCCCAGTTTGTTTTTATAATCTAAAAATGCCCTACTGTCGGTATTTATGATCGCCCGAGATTTCATGTCCCTCTCGAGCGATTTGTTTGTTTCTACTTTTAGTCTATTTGCCATTTCTAACTCGCCAATGCAATAATTCTAAGGTCTTTTACTTTAGGTACGACCGATGAATTTTTTGTTTTCAAGACAATTTTTACAGAAACCGAAGTAAATTCTGGGACATTTCTGATATCCATATCATATTCTTTAAAATCATATTCATCAGCCGAGGCATTATTATATCCGGCGACTCTAGGAATTAAAGTATATGCCAATTTGGAAAATATCTGATCCTCGGCGGTTTTAATTCTATAATAAAAATCTATATCACAATCATCCTGTCTATTCACGCCACATATAACTCTGAGAGATGTGGCCACTTGGTCTAAAGAAACTTCCTTTGTGATGTATTTAGTTGCAACAGAGCCCCCCTGTGCTGCGGTCTCATCGACAAATCCAGTATTTACATGTCCAAAATTACCTTCCAATACATCCAATGGACTATTGGTTTTGTTAGAAATCAAAATACAACTCAGGCCCTGCGTATCTATGACAGGTGACAGACTATCGTTTTCCGAAGAAAGTTCCAATTTAAATACCAAAGATTTTTTATCCAAAGAATTTGTGCTCGTACTGAATTCTTCTTCGTTAAAATTTGTTGCAACCATTCTTGGCGTTGTAAAATTCATATTCGTATTTGGAGTAAACGATGTAAATACGTTATCTCTTACGCATGGGGCATTGATAGAATCTTGTGAAGTACCGCTAAGAGTTTTCATATATGTGTCAATTCTAGTATTCGGTAATTCGATAGTTTTTATGTTAGGTTTCATAGAATCGTACTTAAAGTTTGATTTATACCTAACACCTTTTATTTGATTAGATTGCGGAGTATATAAATCCGTAACAATAGGTAAATTTCCGGCTGGATATGCAACCTGAAGTGTACTGATACCAAGTGGATAAAAAGGATTTTTTAAATCGATGGTAAAACTTGTGGCTGTTGTATCCGTCACAAGATGCGAACCGTTGAGCGCGTCAGATGGAAAAACATCATATGTTCCGTGAAATCCCATAAGAGTGATATAATTATATCCATTAGGTTGCCAGAATCTGGTAGATACTGCACCACCACTATTAGGAACAGTAAATGTTACCTTTGAACTATTTGCAGTGATTTTCATAGAATTTTCACCAAAAGTTTCAGACCACTGATCACTACCAATATCATCAACTTCGTCGTTTTGTAAGAAAACTTGGGCCCGTCCACTAGTATCAAATTTTGCCCGCATGACTCTAAATTTCAGATCTTCCATTTGGTCTGCCGTCCAAGTCGAGGCGTTTTGAGATTTAAAAAACACACCCGCATAAGGTTGTTTTGAAATGACTCCAGAACCATCTAAAGATTCATCTCCCATTCTTGCAACATGCGCCCTATATCCTTGTGTATCTGCCATAATAACAATACAGTATTCGGTATTATCTTGCACAAAAATAGGTGAGGGAAATGTGAATAGGGTAGGTTGAACGCCATCATCGGACAATGTGACATCATCAGGATATACGATAGATGTACCTAAGATTTTAGGGCCTGGATATCCATTTACAGTTTGTCTAATCTGACATGTGACCGGTTTAGTTTCATCCTTAGTTGAGAAAAACAATTCAACGGCGGTGATAAATGCACCACCATCTTGATCGATCATAATTGTCTGCGCGAGCGGATCGTACCATCCACCAGCAGTAATTGTAGTGTTGATTTGATTATCAGTAATTGCTTCCGAATCGGCAACATCTCTAGTTGAGAAATCTGGTAGACGTGTTAAAACAATTTGATCTGCAACGGTTTCTGTGACACCACTCGCAACATATGTTGCCTGCGCCTCAGTACCATTATCAGTACCATTATTCGGTTGGTCTGTCAACTTAAAAATACGTTCGCCAGTCTTAAACCTGAGATTGTTATTATTTGGAATTTCAAATATCCCATTGACAAAACCCGAAGTATCTGATATGATATCCTGCGAACCCACAGAAATATTACTACCGGAAGGCCAAGGGCCTAAGTTCTTAGTTGCCACGCCACTGACATTGCTTGAGTTTGGATATTCTATAACAATTGCCTCACTGGCGACATAATTAGAAATACCGAATTCTGGGGTTTCTGAGATTTCACCGTCCATATGAATTTCCAAACTTTGTGCGCTATTCCATTTGACATCAAAACAACGAATTCTATGTTGGGAAACTGTACCTACTATCCACACATTACCCGCATTATTTCTAATAAGTTTTCTTTGTGATCGCCAGAATGTGGCTACGGCCGCAGGAACATTGTCAAACGTAATTTTTGTGGTTGATGCGCAAAATTCAGAAACATTGATTCCATCAAAAAACTGAAAGAGTTTTGTGTTAGGTTTCATTTTTTCCGCACACCAATAAACTTTTCTTGATCGCATCCAAGGTATAATTTCAGTACTTAGAGTTCGTTGACCAACATTTTGTCGATTATCCCGCATGGACACAATTTCTTGTGTACCTGTACGGTCCTTGGTTCCTGTTAATCTGGTTCTTGTTGTAGTGACTGTCGCCTTTCTAACAAGACCCAAACTTGCTACGATAGGTGTTCTTGGGCCCCGTTCAGATCCAGTACCACGTCTTTGTTTTTCCGTAAAAGACGAAGACGTGGTACTTCTACCTGTCCAGTTATTTTCCCAACTATTCCAACTTGTTCCCATGACACCATCTTCGGGTAATAATGCACCAAATAAATTTTGATACTCTTCGCGGTTATCAGTTACAATATCTGGGGCCTGATTAGTCACTTTCCATTCATCTACAGATGGGAACATATGAACAGAACCTTTAAACGTAAAAATGGCGAATGGATTCACATTGACAGTTTTTGAAGATTTTTCTTGCGTAATCATATAAATTGAATCGTAGTCCAGATATATTTTTTGTTCCTCGATAGTAAATCCACTTGTACCTGCCGAAGAAAAATTTATTTTCATATTCACAAGTTTTTCGGTAAAGAAAGGTCTCATAAGATTATTATCACTATCCAAAGAACACTTATAATCTGGGTCTAGGGTATCACCAATAGTATGATTTGTAAACTGGTCGACTATAAATCCATTTTTAAATCTATCATTACCGTTCTCGTCTTTAACGGCCATATCCATTGTGTCTTTTTCTAAAAGATTTAATGTTGTATAATATTCCAAGTTGGAAATTCTTTTTTCCAACTTTCCAATATCTCTCATAGTATATCTTTTATTGTCCATCATCTTCGCAGTAACGGCTGGTGGGCCGAGAGTGTACGGTCGTGTTGACAATTCATACAACACCATTCCCTCTGTCGGGTCTTCTGGTAGATCTGAATCAGGTGATGGAGATCCATATTTTAATCTAACAATACCTGTTTTTGTCATATAAAGTTTGTCAGATCTTGGAAGATAAACTCTTATGTCTGCGCCGAGAGCGGTTCCATCAATCGGATATTCAGTTGGCGAACTTACAACGCCTTTACCAATAGGATAACCAGAAATTTGTTGATATTCTAAGGCAGGACGAAAATCAATTACATCAGATAATCTTGTGTCGCCAAAACTTCCGATGGATTCATAGTCCGAATAAGAATCCACAGAAGAATAATCACCTATGCCGTGGTGATAATAATCGTATATCACGATAGGTCTACCACCACAAGGAACCATTCCCGGCTTTAAGAATAATTCTCCAAGATCAATGCATGAAGGTTTTTGTCCATTGAATAACTCATATCTTGCGGTTATGTCATTAATCTTTACGGGTATTTGTGTTGGGTCTGAAATCAAATTTCCGCCCGCGGCCCAAGCTTCAGTGATTTCTTGAGCGAACGGATTACGAACACCCGACACAGTAAGTAGCGCCTCAAGCGCCGCGAGAGAGGCAGTACTACTGATATCTATGTCAACATTAAACGGACTCTGTCCGGTTTTTTCATAAAATTCATATGCATTTCGTGCAAATTTAAAATCATCTGAGTCCATTTCGTGAATAAATTTATTATCACTCGCAAGAATACTAATTCTATATGAAGTATTAGTAACATTACAAGTATCATATATGGCTTGGATATTTGCAATATCTGGTCGAGAAATTTGTATTTGAGAAAGACTTAATTGTAAATCTCCAGAGGCCCCAACAGTAAATGTTGGGTTCACTACTCCCGTACTTACACTATAATTTTGTCCTAAAACATCTGCATCATATGTTGATGTAGTTGCATTTGCTGCGCTCACTGTATTATCGTAGGCTACCTCAGATAGTGCCGTTCCTGTTGCAGTTTTTAGAGTGAATGGAAGTTCGATGTTATTCGAAACCAAAGTTTTACTCTTTTCTGGCATTTCGACTTTTCTAACAGGTGCGTGAATTTTAATCTGACTATTTACAGGAAGGTTTCCAATAGTAATATTTGCGCCTCTGAGATCGCTATCATAACTCACATCGCCAACAATCTTACCGATAAGTCCGACTGCGGCAGATCCGCCAGCGTTATAATAAATTGCAATAAGATCTTCATCTTGAATTAAACTTGTATTCGGGTCTGTTAAATCTATCCGCGCCACGTTACTTGACATGGTAACATCAAATTTTCTTATGACATTATATTGTGTATCAGAAGATTGTACTCCGGTAACATCGTTCACATTTTTGACTGTCTTTACCCAAGGTAAACCTATATTAACCATGCTAGAGCCTGCACCACCGTGCAAGACAGACGAACTAAAAATTCTTGCCGAGGCGGTTCCGATATCAACACTGATTTTTCCATCAAATGCATTCAGTCCAACACCCCCACTGCTACTTGGAACTCCTTCATTAATAACTTCGTTTACCAACAAATTTCCTGTGGGTAATGGTACACCATTTAAAATTTCGTGATTTCCGTAG